>LNAP01000544.1_pt1 | contig 41756 bp, 30 predicted proteins | sample 602601 | NCBI WGS metagenome assembly LNAP01 (sample SAMN02440304, study PRJNA202911) | soil metagenome | biome: Subtropical and temperate rainforests or woodlands; isolation source: soil samples (1 kg each in a 20% v/v slurry with milli Q water) were... ...
ACGTTCTTCGCGCCGCGCTCACGGCGCAGGCTGCGCTGTCCGGCTGGCATGGTGGCCGCCGACCGCAGGGCTGGTGGCGCCATCCTGACGGCAGCTATGGCTGGGTCGGCCCGGTGTTCTGGCCGTTCGCGCATGACGACCTCACCAATGCCGTCGTCCTCGGCGATGCGACCAGCCTCTCGCTCTACGGCTATGGCGACATCTATGCCGCGATCTTCGCGCCCTATGCGGCGACCGAACTCGCGGCCTACACGGCATCGCAAGGCCGGCGCGGCCGGCGCGTCCCGACCGCGGAGACACTCTGCGACGCCAGCGACACCGGCGGCCTGCCCGTCGAACGCATCGCAGAGGCGGTGCAGCCGAACGAACTGCAGCGCACCGCGCTCGACGAGCTTGCATCGGCCTGGAATGCCGCGCGCGACACCATTCGCGCGTCCTGCCCGGCACAGGTCCCCACTACGGCCGCGGACCGCCTCGGCTTGATGCGTGAGCGGCTCGAGGCCATGATCAAGGTCATCGACGCGGTCGCGCCGCCGCTGACGAAATTCACCGACCTGCTCGACGACGATCAGAAGGCAAAGTTCGAAGCGCTCGGCAAGGGCCGCCGCGCCGCGCTCGCGGCCATGCAGCGCAAGGATGTGAGCAAGGACGCCAAGGCGTCGAGCGCCTGCGACCCCGACAGCGATCCCCGCTATGACGAAAAGCTGCAGCGTCAATACGAGCAGCTGGTGCAGCAGCAATGGCCGGCGAACGACATCGCCACCACGCTCCGCCTCGACGACACCGCCCGCGCTCGCTTCGAAGTGCTCCAGGACACCGCCCTGCGCACCATGCAAACGCTCAGCGCCTGTCCGTCACAGACGCCGGAGACCCCGCAGGCCCGCCTCACCGCCGTGAAAGCGCGGCTGGAGACGATGCTGCAGGCCGTGAACGGCGTCGCTGACGCGCTCGACGATTTCGAGGCCGACCTGAGCGACGAGCAGAAGGCCGGCTTCGAGGCGATCGGACCGAAGCGGGGAGCGTGAGGCGCGACGGCAACGGCGCCTCACCTGAAAACCGTCAGCCGATCTCCCGCCTGACCTTCGCGGCCGCATCGCACATGGCCTTCAGCTTTCCGAACGCCGTCGCGCGCGGCATGTATTTCATGCCGCAATCGGGCGCTGCGATCAGGCGATCGGGCGACACGTGCTTGAGCCCGTTGCGGATGCGCTCGGCGACGGTGTCGACGCTCTCGATCGCGGGGTCCGCGAGGTCGAGCACGCCGAGCATGATCTTCTTCGATGACAAATCCTTGAGCACGCCGAGGTCGAGCTTCGGCTGCGCCGCCTCGATCGAGATCTGGTCGGCGATGGTGTCGTCGAGCTCGGCCAGGAAAGAATAGCCGGCCGGCTTGTTCGAGCCGGGCACGACGGCCGCATAGCCGAAGCAGAGATGCACAACGGTCGGCACCGTGATGCCTTGCAGCGCGCGGTTGATCGCCTTGACCGCATAGCGCTTGGCGAGCTCGGGATTGTTGCGCACCCAGGGCTCGTCGAGCTGGATCACGTCGGCGCCGGCCTTTTGCAGATCGAGCGCCTCGGCATTGACGGCTTCGGCGAGCGCCATCGCCAGCTCTTCCTCGTCCTTGTAGAACTCGTTTTTGGCCTGCTGGCTCATCGTGAACGGGCCGGGCAGGGTGATCTTCGCCGCGCGGTCGGTGTTCTTGCGCAGGAACTGCATGTCGTGCAGCTCGACCGGTCCCTTGCGCTTGATGGGGCCGACGACGCGAGGCACCGGCGTCTGGGTGTTGCCCGTGCGCGCCACGATCATCGCGGGATTGTCGCCGTCGATCCCGTCGAGCGCGGTGGCGAAGCGATTGGAATAGCTCTCGCGTCGAATCTCGCCGTCGGTCACGATGTCGATGCCGGCGCGCTCCATGTCGCGGATCGCGACGATGGTGGCATCGTCCTGGGCTTCCTCCAGATGCTCCGCCGGCAACCGCCACATGTCGTGCAGGCGGGTGCGCGGCACCACCTTCGACAGCATGGCGCGATTCACCAGCCATTCCGGCTGCGGATAGCTGCCGACCACGGTGGTCGGCAGGATGTGCGTTGGCATGGGCATGGGGTTCTCCTTCTTATTGTTGTTGAACGCGAGAGTTCAGGCCGCCCGCGTTGCCGCGACTGAACCCTCGTCCTTGACGGGATTACTGAGGATGCCGATGCCGGAGATCTCGATCTCGACGGTGTCGCCGCCCTTCATCCACAGTGGCGGCGTGCGATAGGCGCCGACGCCGCCGGTCGTACCTGTCACGATCACATCGCCGGGTGCGAGCTCGGTGAAGGTCGAGCAGTAGGCGATCAGAGCCTGGACGTCAAAGACGAGATCGGAGATCGGTGCCTTCTGGACCTCGATGCCATTGAGACGGGTAATCAGTGTCTGCCTGGTGACATCAGTCAATTCATCGGTCGTGACCATCCAGGGCCCGAAGCCGCCGGTGCCGGCAAAATTCTTGCCCGGCGCGAACTGCGAGGTATGGCGCTGCCAGTCGCGGATGCTGCCGTCATTGTAGCAAGCATAGCCGGCGACATGGCTGAGCGCCGTTTCGCGCGAGATGCGGCGGCCGGCCTTGCCGATGATGACGGCCATCTCGCCCTCATAGTCGAAACGCTTGGACTCCAGCGGTCGGATCATCGGCTGGCCATGGCCGACCTGGCTGTTGGCGAAGCGGGTGAAGATCATCGGATGCGCCAGCGTCGGATGGCCGCTCTCGGCCCGATGCGTGGCATAGTTGACGCCGATGCAAAAGATCTTGTCGGGTACCTCCCAACTGAAAGGTCCGTTCTGCGCGAGGTTTGGCCAAGTCTTGAAAAGCTTGGTGGGCGCACCAGGGCTCGAACCTGGGACCCGCTGATTAAGAGTCTACCTCTTATTGGATAAAGGGGCGCCTCAAGAGGCCTAAATAGATCAATAAGTTACGGTCGAACTGTAAATTGAAGCCGCCCGATTATTGCGAAACCTGCGCCCCCTGCGTCCTGAACGTAAATAGCGGGAGGAAAGATCAACAAAAGCAATTCGTGTTCGACCACCTTTATCGCCATTTGTTCACCATGCTTCGGTGGTCAATCGGTGGTCGAGTGCAAGCGACCAAGTCCGCTGCATAGCCGAAGGGCAGCTGATCGAAGAGCCAGCCCTTTGGCTAACAAATTCAGAACCTTGGGCACAAGAGCTAGGCGCAGCGCACACTCAAATACGTCAACCGGTTACAGAAGGAACGTAAGCTGCCCAAGCTGCACTTCGCACCCAAGACACCGGCGTCTAAACGTAGATTGCAGTCGAACGTCGAAGGCTCGCCTCGCAGATGGCGGGCTAAAGGTTTCGATGAGCCGGTTCACTCACGGCCCGCCAAACGGCTTCGGTCTCTCCAGCGGGACGAAAGCGCTAAGATGGGCGGGGTATGTCGATGCGCCCCCGCCTATGGTCGTGCCGGTGCTGATGCTCAAGTAGACGTCCTTCACTCCCCTGGGCGTTTCCAGCAGAATCCAGTTCTTGCTTAGACCGCCTATGCCGATAGTCGTAAAGCGCATCGACTTGCCGAACTGCGAACAGGAGATTGGCTTTTCGGTCGTAAACGAATTCCAGGGGCCATGTAGGGTACCCGATCTGCCGCCGGTCTTCGGAAGGCTTAATCCAAAGCCCAGGCCGACCGCCGCATAGACGTAGGTGCACTTCAAATTGTTTTCCGTGTCCCATATGGAGAACAACGCGCTGGCAAACGCAATCCCGGCTCCAGCCCTGCCCTTCACGATGCGCTTGATGGCCGCTCTCGCTGCAAACGAGATCGACCCGTCGACCTCAAGCAGCATGGCTATCTTGAAATTTCGACTGACCTTTGGCTTCGGCGGAACGGGTCGCGGCAAGTCTGGCTTTATGATCGGTTCGAAATAGACCTTCGGCAGCACCCAAAGGACCACTGATCTGTCGCTGTCTTCGTCCAGCCTGTGATTTGCCGTCTGCGTATTGCCGATGGCGTGCGTCTGCATTTGCTCCGGGTGGATGCCCATCTCCGACAGAGACTTCGCGACGGTAATCACGCGGTTGGCCGACGTCGTCATATTCCAATCCGCCGTACCGATCCGGCTCGCCGATCCCGTCATCCAGATCTGACCGGCGTCGTCCTCGAGTAGCGGGACGACTTTGCTCTTCAGAAATTCGGCATGCTCTGTCTTCAAGCCCCGAAATTGGTAGCCGGCAAAATCATCGAAATCGAAATTCGAGAGCCGCGCGTGCAGAACCCCCACTCCTGAAAAATCCAGATCGACGTCAACCTTGCCCGGACCAGTTTTGTGGAACATGTCTCTTCGACCTGCAACAAACAAATAGGAACTCGTCGGCAATCGGCCGGACGGCGCTGGACCGCCTTGTTTTTAGTGCGTGAAAGAGAAAAGAAGTTCATGAAATCGACAGCTGAAGCGAAGGTTGTGATCTTGTTCCCATTTCGATCTGGCGCCGAAGCAGTATGCGCTTGTGCAATACGCGACATCACTGTCGCGATCGGAGCAGCAACGACCTAGCTAGGAGAGGTCACGACAGGACAGGCCGTGGAATTCGTACAGCACGAAGGCTTCGCGGAATTGCCCTAGACTTGGAGGCCCCCACCCAACCGCTGTTGAAACGGCAGCGCATCTCGATAGTATTCTTACCGGCTTGCTTTGCGTCTACCTGATCGTCCATCAAAAACAGAGCGAAACGGTAAGCGTCGTCCAGCCCCGTGGCGCAATATCCCGGAAGCACTTGGTGTGGTCGCTGGTGATTTCATCGTTGGGGTCATTGTAGTCGCGGATGGCCTTACTCAAAGCGGACGAAGTGGCTACCAGTTCTGTGATCGCAATCATGGACTCTCGCGCTACACGTCTGGACTGGAGCGACGAGGATCTCGCGAATAGGAACCTGGCGTCTTTCCTTGATCTGCTCTCTCTTTAAGGCTGTCGCCGCCATGCGCGAAACACAGTCATTCGATTGCTTTTCGAATTCCCACAAGGGGGGCTCGCCAAGGGCTCCGCTTACGAGGCCTGGCGAGACGAGATTTGCCGTAAGTTCCGCCGCCTCGACCGTCCGGCCGGGAGCGCGTGACTACGTCGATTGCCACAATGCAATCGTTTTTCTGAATTCGGTGGAGATCGCCACGTGAAGAGCAGGTCCCGCCGCTTCGCGCGGACACGCGATCTGCAGGACGACGGCGGCGACGACTTCGGCGGTCGGCCAACGACTTATCCGCCAAATCGCTTGACCAGCTTTGAGCCCTTGGCTGCATCGATCTGCTGGCCAGTCAAGTCGGAGCCGGCGCTCAATCCTATCGTCATGAGGTTCTTGACCCGTTGCGCCGCCTGCTTCTCATTGGAATAGTCGATCTCGACGTGATCGAGGCTCATCAGATGGCCAAGCTCGTGAGCCCAGGCGCGTCCATTGGCGTGGTCATTGCCATACCACTGGACGAAGCTTGCCGGCTCGGGTTGGCTATTGGGGTATGAGCTTCCGCCGGCAGACAGATTTTCAATCGAATTGACGAGGTAGATGTGGATGGCATTGTCCGGATCGTGCCGAGAGGCAAGAACACCCAGCAATCGCTGATCGTTGCTGCGCGCGCTCTTTGCCATGTCGAGCGGCTTCTCCATCAAGCAATCGCTGATCACGAACGAGATCTTGGCCTTTGACCAGATCGTATTGACCACGTCGAGCGCCTTCTTGGCCGTATCGCTGCTCCATTGCCCGGGCTCAACGACCCCCCTGTCGGCAAATGGCGTGATGTAGATCCTCAACGGAATGGGCATTAGCTTCTCCGAAGCTCGGAATTGCGATTGTATCTCCGTGCGCCGTCTTTCGAAATCGGTCACACCGGAAAAGACGCGGTCCGGCCCTCAGTTGTGGCAACAGCCTGCCGGGCAGAGGGCAATCACGTATGCGCACCTCGCTTCCTATGGAAGCGCTGTCGCGGCAGCAATCGCGTGAGCGATCTGTTTGAACCTTGCTAGCCACGAAGGCGACCAATGGGCCACGCTTCATCAAGTTAGCAGTCACGATGTCGCTGCGAGGACGCGTCGGTCGGCCGCCGCGCCGGCTACACCGACATTCGAGAAGAGGCCAATCTCGCATTCCACCGTCGGGGCACCGGTAGTATAGACGAGGCAAGCCGGCTATTTGCCCGGGCTACCGCGTCTGCTTGCTTATCGATGCCCCGATGCTCGACGCGTCGGATCAGGCGACGTCAGGCTCGATGTGGCTCAAGGATAGTAATTGGATAGTCCTGCGCTCGAAGATCGAGCGCTCCGGCGGGAACATGAAGATGATGATCTTCACCGACCGAGACGCTCGATCCGCAAGCCGGACCCTGGACTTCACGTCCCCTCGATCTGCCGTCAGCAGAACTTTCGTTTGAATCACGCCAGAGCCTTCAGACGCGCTGCCGCAAGCAGGCCAAAAAAATATAATAACTGTTTTATATCAATAACTTATAATGCGATCGTACAATACTACAGGACTTGCGGGCGCCTATCCATGCACATGAATCGGCGCACAACGCCCGGCCGCAATAATCCTCCGCACCTTTTGAACGCCTCCGCATTTCAAAACAACACATAGGAATGGATCGGGCTCGAGATCGGTACTGTATGCAGATAGGCAGCCGCCAGTAGCGTACGAATTCAGGAATTATTTCTTACGCGGCCGTCCTCGCGACGTTACCATTCTACGGGCATAGGTTGGGTGTTCGCCATGAGATTGTACAGGCACCTCCGAGTTTGTCTTCTTCTCGCCGCTTCGCTATTCCTGGCCTCTCAGCCAGCCTGGGCGACAAAGCGCGTGGCTTTGGTGGTCGGCAATTCCAGTTATCAAAACGCCCCACTGCTTCCAAACCCGGCCAATGACGCTGCGGCCATCGCCGCAACCTTGAAAGGTGCGGGTTTCGATGTGGTTGACTCAAGGCTCAACCTCGCCGCGACCGACATGCGGCGGGCCCTGAGAGAATTCGCCGATCAAGCCCGCAATGCCGACATTGCCTTGGTGTACTATGCTGGCCACGGTATCGAGATCGACGGGACGAACTATCTGATCCCCACGGACGCCAGACTCGAGCGTGACACGGACATCTATGACGAAGCATTCTCGCTCGACCGTGTCTTGCTGGCGATCGAGCCTGCGAGGCAGCTGCGCGTTGTGATCGTCGACGCGTGCCGCAACAATCCGTTTGCCGACTCGATGAAGCGTACGGTTGCCTCGCGATCAATCAGCCGCGGGCTGGCCAGGGTCGAACCTGCCGTCTCCAACACACTAATCGCGTTTGCCGCGAAAGCGGGACTAACCGCACTCGATGGCAACAGCAAGAATAGTCCGTACGCGACGGCTCTCGTGAAGTATATTGCAAAACCGGGGCTCGACTTGCGCAGGGCTTTCGGCTTCGTCCGCGACGATGTCTTGCAAGCCACGGGCAACCGACAGGAGCCCTATGTCTACGGCTCGCTGGGCGGCGAAGACGTTGCACTTGTTCCGGCTGCCAAGGCCGAGGAGCCGATACAAGCAGCCAACCCCCAGTCGGAAATTCGTCGCGATTACGAATTGGCCTTGCAGCTCCGCAACAAGCCTGCTCTGAACGCGTTCCTGACCCAGCATCCGGACGGATACTACTCAAATCTGGCCAAGCTGCAGCTTAATCAGCTCGAGGCCGAGGACGCACGCGTCGCGGCGACGGCGAAAGCGCAGCAGGCCGAGCAGCAACAAGCTCGCCTGATGTCCCAGGGCGCCCAGCGTGCCGAACAGGAGAAGGCGGCCGCGGATCTGAAGGCTGCGGAAGAGGTCCGGATTGCCGCCGAGAGGACGAAGCAAGCGGCGCAGGAGCAGGCCACCGAGGCGGAACGGAAACGAACTGCATCCGAATCTACAATCATCGCGGCACTCTCCGGGAATAAGCCGGCCGTTGAGAGTACCGTCGCGGATAACCCTACAGCCGTTGCGCCCAGCGAGGACAGCAAGACGCCCAAGCTCGCGGCACTGAGCGACGAGCCGCGCCTGACCGATATCGCAAAAGCCGATATCGCGAAGTCCGTGCAAGGCGAATTGAGCCGCGTCGGCTGCTTCGCCGGTCCCGTCGATGGCCAATGGAATGCGGCCTCACAGCGCTCGTTGGCTCTCTTCAACCGGCACGCGGGAACCAAATTCGACGCCAAGCTCGCAAGTCTTGACGCGCTTGACGCAATCAAGCTCAAGCCGTCCCGGGTCTGTCCCCTGATCTGTGATCATGGATATAAGGCTGACGGTGACCAGTGCAGCAGGATCAACTGTGCCGAGGGCTCGTTCCTCAACGACGACAATGAATGCGAGAAGCGGCGCGGGAAGAAACCGGTTGCAAGGCGCAACGCGGACGAGCGTCCATCGCGTGCGGATCGTTCGGCAAGCGAGCGGCCGGAGTCAACAGCCGACGTTCCGCGGCGGCAAGCAACTGCGAAGAACAGCGGCGGCAGTGGTCAGATCGTTTGTGACCAATCTCTGTGCCGTCAAGTCAGTCGCGGCTGCCACCTCGAATACCGTGGCGGCGGCGGCCCCGGGGGCAACGTAGGTAATGTAGAGTCCTGCCGCTAGCAACGCGCGCGGCTACCACGGCGTCATCGAAAGCCATGGGGCCACGGCGATTTGGTATCGCGAACGTGGCCGGCAGCCGAGCATAACATCAGGTCGGGCCGGTCCGTGCCTGACTTGGCCGAAGCGGAGCGACCTGCGTGGTGGCGTGTGAGCTTGAGCAGAAGGACGCCAACGCCTTTCCAGGGGTGACGCTCTTCACGAAGCGGCAGGCGCCCGGCATGAAGCCGACGGCGGTTTATCTTCCGCCAAAGCACCCAACGGCCGCCACCAAGTTCGATGTCGTGATCTGGCTTCACGGCTTCTACGTCAAAAACCATGAATTCCTGTTCCACAGCGATCCAGCGCGACTGCGCGAACAGGTCCGGGACTCCGGCAAGGACGTGGTGCTTATCGCGCCGTTCCTGGGCTACGAATATGCCGTTGGCGACACCTTTGCCGGAAACTACAGCGTGTCCGACCTGGCAGGCGCGAACTGGGGCGAACGTTATCTCGAGGAGATCCTTGGAGCTCTTGCCAGGTTCTTGGGTATGTCCTCGACGTCCATTCCTCAGCTCCAGATCGGCAAGCTCATCATCGCATGCCACCCCGGTGGTGGTAACGGCATGCGCAATCTCGTCGGGAGCCTCGGAAAGTATCAAGGGAAGCTGACCGCTTGTTGGGGATTTGACTGCCTCTACGGTGCCAATGCGCGGCCCGACGATGCGACCTTCTGGTACCAGTGGCTGTCCGGACAGAGCGGCCGCGCGCTCGAAATCGTGTATGGTCCCTCAACTCTCCCGCAATCGGTGAAGCTGGACCTGATCGGGCGCGGGCTGGCGACGGCCGATGGCAATCAAGCGCAGCCACAACGTCCTGCTCTCAAGAACCTCAGCGTAAGGGTCGGTCATTACGACTTATTCCCGGCATTTGGCCAGATGGTCAGGGTCAACGATCTCGACCCGGCTTTCGTGGATCGCTTCATGATACCGCAGGTCGCTGACCAGCCGCGTCTGCGCCACAAGCCGGCGCCACAGCACGGGGAATTCCTTCAGGGCGCGATTTCCAACGTCCGCAGCGCTTTTCCCTTTCCAAAGGACATTCATTACATGATCGCCCGGGGCGGCTTCTTCAGTCGGCTGAGCAAGCTTTAGTCTTCATAGACCTTAGCCTTACCGGGCTCACTTGATGGAATAGGACTTGACGTCGAACGACCAATTGTTTGTCACCAGCTTTCCGCTCCCGGCGTCCGGCACGCGCAACTCACTGGTCCAGGCCGATAGATAGCTCAACGCCTCGGCCTGATCTTGTAGCTTGCGCGGCAAGTCCGGCAGATCGAGCAACTGCACCCGCCGCTCGCTCAGGATGGCGATCATCACTGCGGACCCAGTCGGCGGTGCGACGACATATTCAAAACCACGCTGCCGCGCCGCCGGAGCAGGAACAACGAATTCGACACCCGGCTTGACGAGATTAATGTCGCGTTCGTTCGACTGAGCCAATAGCTCGGGGGTCGGAAAGATCTGGGACATCCGCCCTTCCGCGTCGACGTCGACCAAAATGAGATATCCAGGCTTCCTGGCGGTGACGCCGAACGAGACTTTGCCGCCGACGTTGACGGTCTGACTCGGCAGGATCTGAAGGGACACACTCGCGGTATTGGTCTGCCTGCGCACCGCTTGTACGGGCCAAAGCCAAGGTGCGTACGTCGTGCCGACATGTAACGACGCCGTCGGCAACGGTGCTCCGGACGCAGCTCCGCTACCTGCCAGTAGCAGCAGGAATGCGAGCCATGGTCGCTCCTGGCGGATCGGCTGCGATGAAGGCATGGCCTGCTCCCTTAAGAATCAAGGAGCACTGAAGAAGCCGATCGAGGCGATTCGCGCGTCCGCGGGCAAGTAACGCTCGAGACTCTTGATCACCTGGCCCGAGGCGCGACGCCGGTTGAACTGCACTAGGGCTGTCTCAAGATCGACCATGCGTTGCTGCGAGGTCACCGCAACGATCTGCTCCGCACCGAACGGCTCGCCGACCCTGAGCGGTAGGCGCAAACTCGTCGATCGGGCCAACGCCGCATCAGCACCCACCGGATACAACAATTGTATGGTGCCATCGCCGGACACATTGAACAGCAGCACCGCCCTTGATGCCACATCAGACAGGTCAACTTCGACCGTCTGGCCAGCACGTTGTTGGCGATCGTCTGGCCAAATACGCATCACCTGCGGCGACCGGGTCGCAATGCGCTTGAGTTCACGAATTGCCGCTGTCCGATCAATCACCGTCGGCAGGCTGGCAACGTCCATCCCATAGGCAACCACATCCCCCCAAGCGATCACGTCGTGCGACACAGGGTCCCAGATCAGGTCGGGATTGTCCGTCGGTTGAACAGCCTGCACGGGAACATCTTTTGGCTTCACGCTTGCAAAATAGTTCGTCTTGCCGTCGAGCGCCGCCAGTCGGATCGGCGCAGCGAGGCGAAGGGGGGCCGGCGCGTCACTGATCGGAAGTTCCTTGGTCGCCGCGGCGAGGGTCGGAACGGTTGGTGCCTTGGCAGTGACAGCCGAAGGCGCCGGAGCCTGCCCTTCGACGGGCGCCACGGCTCCGGCCTGACCCGAGGCCGCTCTTGCGGCCGGCCCCTGAATCAGCACTACACCGCGCGTCAATCCGAAGGCGACGTCGGTATCCGGCGTCTGAGCTGGCGACGATATGGTCACAATGTTCTGGCGCTGGTCCGAGAGCTGATAGACCACCTGCCGAACATTGCTGAAAAGCTCCTTAAGCGTCACCTTCCCATCGTGATTGATGTCCGCGCTACCTTCCACCGCACGCGCGACCGCATAGCTGAGAGCCCCGCGTAGGCCATCGATGCCAGGGATGCGGACTTCCGGCGCCTTGGTGTAGCGGTCCACCGCGGCCAGAAATGCCGTGTGGTCAAGGTCAAGCTCGGACTTCGGATCGTTGCTGTCCGACACCGGCTTCAGTTCGTCGACCAGCAACGTGTAGCGCGGGACCTGCCGGAAGCTCATTTCAGCGGCACGCGGATCGATATCGCGCACCATACCGCCACCGTGGCAGGTATCAGCCACGAAGATCACCCTCGCTCCGCGCAGCTCGAACTGCCGGATGAAATGGTTGAACTCGCTGCCCAGAACACGCTCAACGGACCCGGTTGGCGTGATTTCAAAGCCTGGCAGCAGGAACACGTTCTCCATCCCGTCCGGCTCCGCGCCCTTGACGCGCTCCGGCTCCTGGGTGCCGTGACCGGCGATCGACAGAAAGATGAGGTCGTTGTTCTTGGTCCGCTCCACCAGTGCACTGATCTCGCGCAGGACGCCTGCCCTGTCGGCCTGGGCGTTAATCAGTTCGACGACGTCGCCAACTCCCATGGATTTCAGGCTGGTCACGATGTCCGTGGCGTCAGCGACCGCACCCTTCAATTTGCGCACGTGCTGGTAGTCGTCGATCCCGATCACGAGCGCGCGCACCGCCGCCCCGTCTGGATTGCTGATCGACAAATCTCCTGCCGCATGCGCCTGCGGGATTGTCAGTCCGATCAACGCAGCGAGCCCGACGGTGGCGCATAGCCGCCCGATCCCGCAATCAAGCCCTCTGGGCATCCGCATCGTGATCCACCTCGACATCATGCCTACCATTTTGTAGCTCTGGCGACACACTGGGTTCAGCGCCTTTCGCTTGCCGTTTTGCGGCCCGCTGGCGGTTGCTCGGTCTCCTGATAGGCGCCCGCTGAAACCGTCGTCTGATCATCCGCGAACGCCCGAAAGCGGACCGGAACATAGCCGCGCGCGAGCAGGCTCGCCAACGGATAGACGTTGCGACAGACGCGGCCGTTGCAGCCACCGGTCGAGGATTCCATGACCTCGGCCTTGCGATCAGGCGTGAACCGCAGGAACAACATCACATGCGAGCCTGGCTTGTTCAGCGCATCGCCGGGCCTCAGGTCCCAGGGATTTGCCACGGGCGCTGCGATCGCGGGGATAGCGGCAGTCGTGTAGTGGACGGAGAGCCCCCACGCGGCGCTGACGAATGCCGAACAGTCGACGCCAGCCACATCCGGCCGCGGCGCATTGCGAGTGCACACATTGCCGGCCAGCGTTCCGCTCTCGATCCGCTGCCGGAAGTTCGCGAGCGAACCGTGGCAGCCCCAGCAATAGGGTACGCCGCGCACCTCCTGGTTCACTTTTCCCTGCAGATACCACGGCCGACGAACACGGCTGAAACCGCTGCATTGGCTGTCGGGATCGTTGCCGTAGTTCGCCTGCGTCAGCTTCCACTGGATGCCCTCGAACGCAAACGCCGTCTCGATCGCCTGCTGGCGATTGGACGGTCTCACGGCGGCCGAAGCGTCAAATTTGACGTCGGATTGCGGAGCCGGCGCGGTTGCCGTTCGCGACGGCCGCACGTCGATAATCGAGGCATTGGTCAGAGGTCGAAACCCGACGCCAACCACTTCGATACCGTCCGGCTTGGTCCGCAGGAAATAGACGTCGCCATCGCTCGAAACCGTAACGAACCGCCGGGTCAGCGGAGTATTTTCCAGAGGAAGCTCATAGATTCCCTCGAGACGCCCGTTCGCGGCATAGCGTGCGACGAATGTGGTGGCGTTCTTTCCCGATGGCGGAACATCCTCGGCCAGCACGTAGAAGCGGTCGCTGTTGTCGATCTCGAGAAACTCCACCGTCCCAAGCTGGTTGCGCACGCGCAGGCCGAGCTGGCCGATGGTCTCGTTGGTGACCATGGTCTGGATCTCGACCCGTACGCTGGAATTGCCCTTGTCCGGAATGATATCGGCGATCACCGAGCCCTTGCTTCGGGAAGCCACATATTGCCGGTCGGACTGGCGGGTCGTCTTGATGATGGCCGCGCGGGTGTTCTGGTCGAGCAGGTCTGCCGCGCTGCCGGGCGCCTGCGATCCCATCTGGGCGAAAGCGGAGACGGCGACCTGATCATCCGCCCCACGGCTGGAGACCTCCTCGAGCTGGATCACGTCACCGCCGAGTCCGCGCGTGGATTGCCCCGGCGCCGCCTTCAGCGTTCGTACGCCGCCGTCCCAAACCAATATGTCGTCGTCGTGGACGACGAGATCGGTCGGCTGGACGTCTTTCGGCATCTTGAGGACGTCAGGATCGGAACTTGGTTGTTTCGGGTCAAACTGGAGGATGCGACCGTTGATCTGATCGAGCACAAACAGGTTGCCTTGCCCGTCGGCGCTGAGTGCTTGCGGTCCTGCGAGTTCCACGTCCTCGCTGGCCGGGACGATGCCGACCATGGAAGCGGCCGAACCGCCGGCGAAGCTGCGTACGACAGTATCGTCGGCGTGCGCCCTGGCTGTGAAAATCCCAGCGCCAACGATGAAGACCCAGATCCAATGATTTGGACGAAGCATGTTCGCCTCAATGTACCCCGAACCGATCGCCGCGTCGGATCGACTAATCCGAGATGCCGTTGATGCGGCGCGTCAATTAGTGGTGAGCAATCGCAATCACGTTCAATTCTATCACTGGACGGTGATAGTCCGAAATTTCTCCAGCGTGCGGTGGAAAGCCATGGCCCGGAATAGATTTGAGCAAGTGAATGAAGTCCAGCCCGACGCAATCACGCTGCTCCTGAAACGCGACAATAACGGCGCCTCCGGATCGATCGTGCTGCCTGCCGCCGCGAGCCGGGGACGGTTGACCACCGACCAGGTCAGCGCGCAATTGCCAGCTCAGGATGCTTTTCGCGGCGCGATCCGGCTGGCAAACGACGTCAAGCTCGCGCTCGTGGTTTGCGATCCAGACGGGGTCTGGAAGCCCGAGTGGGGCGATCTTTATCAGGCGATCGATTGACCCGCATCGGATGGAACCAGCATATGCTGCGACGCCGCATGGAGACTAGCTTGCCGAACGGACCCCACGCCCGACCGTCGTTCCGGATGCGGGCCCTGATGGTCGCGCTCCTGGTTGCGACGGGCTGGCCGGCACGCGCCAACGACTCGGCTGCGGAATTGTCGATCGGCGGGCTCCAGTTCGTACGCTCCAGTGACGTGGCCATGGAGAGCGAGAACCTTCGTATCGCGCTCGACAGGATCAGCGTTCGCTACCAATTCGCCAACCTCACCGCCAAGCCGGTCACGCTTACTGTTGCCTTTCCGCTGCCCGACATCGACCTGTCGGAGGCTGAGAACGTTGCACTGCCGTCAAATGATCCGATCAACTTCGTCGACTTCGAGACCAAGGTCGACGGCAACCCAGCGCCGCTGACCGTCGATCAGCGCGCCATGGTTGGCAACAGGGACGTCAGTGCCCTGCTCCGCGAACTCAAGTTGCCGCTGCTGCCAATTGGTGGCCGCGAGATCCGGGTGACCGACCTGCCCGCGGCGACCCGGACCCGGCTCGTGGACGACGGACTTCTGATGCCAGCCGGGATGAGCGACAACGGTCGCCAGCAGTATGCGCCGGGTTGGGTTATCAAGACTTCGGCTGTGCGCCAGCAGGTGTTTCCACCCATACGCACCGTCACGGTCGAACACCAGTACCGGCCGAGCGTCGGCTCCAGTCCTGACACCATTCTGCGCTCGAGCCTGCGCCGCAGCAGCGCACTCGGTCAGGAAGTCGCGCGTTACCGGAAAGAATACTGCGTCCAGGATACGTTCCTCGCCGAGCTCGACAAGCGCGCGGGCAGTAACCAGACCAACAGCGCGAATCTGCAGGAGCGGCGCATTTCGTACGTGCTCAAGACCGGCGCGAATTGGGCCGGGCCGATCCGGTCATTCAAGCTGACTATCGACCCAGGCGGCAGCGACCGTTTGGTGAGCTTCTGTCCTGGGCGGCTAAAGGCATCGTCTGCTATTGGAAACACGCTTGAGTATACGGCAAGCGACTTCAAGCCGGATGCCGACCTGAAAATCCTGGTGATCGGAACATTCTGAGCGCGCCGGTCAATTGGTGAGCAGCACGTAGCGCGCGGCCGCGATGACAGTCACCTTGTTGCGCTGAGCCTCGCTTAGCGCCTGCAGGAAGAACGTGTCGGCAGCCATCGGTCGCGGCTGGCGCAATGAGTCCAGGACCTGCGGGACCGCCACGACTAACAGCAATTGAGGACCGCTCGCGCGCGCTGTCGGGAGCGTAAACGAAAGTGAGTCGATGCCCGGCTTCAGAAGATAAGACAGGCTTTGGACTTCGCCGCGATCCGACACCATGAGCAGCTCCACCACGCGGTTGGCGAAGTTCTCAATGGTCCCATTGAGGGTTTCACCGCCTTTCAGCTCTGTTGCTGACAAGGTGATGCGTGGCATTCGCGCCTGATCGCTCCCGACCTGACTCAAGAACTTGACGGCTGGGCATTGCGCCTGGGTCACTTGCCTGACGCCGATCGAAGCCTCGAAACCCTGCTCACGCCGGAACGCTTTGTCGAAGGTATCGAATGGGGCGGTCGAGGCACCGAACCCTTCGATGACAGCGGCATTTGGGCTCACGGCAATCGGCAAGACGAAGAAGCAGTCACCGCCAGAATATTGGGCCACGTATTTGCGGATGCGCTCAGCTCGCCCCGGCCCCTCGAGTCCCGGAGGCGGCGTCGCCGTCGGCTGCGCGGGCAACTTCACTGGCTCTTGGCGTCCGGGCTGTGGTCCAGCGGGCTCGACCTTCGGCGGCACCACTGTTCCAGCGAGTTTCGGAGGTGGCGGCAAGACCGCGGTGCCGGGCGCTGACCAGACCAGCTTGTAGAAGGCATATCCACCACCGCCGACCAGCAGCAACAATGCCGCCACGCCCGCCCCCAGCCAGAGGCCGCGCGGACCCCGCGCGGTCGACGGCATCCTGTCCAGCGGCGCCGGCGCCGCGCTTTCCGGCCGCCGCAGCGGATCGAAGCCATATAACGGCGCGGCCGGCGTCTGGGCCGAACCGGTTGGCGTCCAGCTGGCGACCTCCCCCATCGTCGGGCGCAATGCCGGATCAGGCTGCAGCATCCGCTCCAGCAAAGGGCGGATGCGCATATCCACCGCACCGAGATCGGGCACCCGCCGGCGCTTCTCCACCAATTGAAACTGGCTGCCACCCATGTCGAGTTTCTGTCCGGTCAGCGCATGGAAGAGCACAAGACCGAGGCTGTAGACATCGGATTTCGCAGTCACGTCATTGCCGTACAACCCTACCTGCTCCGGCGATGCGTAGTTGTCCTTGCCAGCGAAGCCCGAGCCGATGATGGTCTTGTCACCCATCTGGGTCGACCGGGCGATGCCGAAGTCGATGATCTTGGCCCGCCTGACGTCGTCGAGCGGAACGATGATGTTGTCCGGAGAAACGTCGCGATGGATGATGCCGTGCTCATGGGCGGCCTCCAGCCCCGATGCGACGCGCTGCATCAGCCTGATCAGCGCCTCGAAGGTCAACGGCCCATCATCGAGCATGTTCGAGAGCGAGCGGCCATTCACGAACTCCATCGCGAGATAAGGTCGCTGCAGCACCGGCTCCACGGTAAACAGGAAGTAGCGAACGATCGCGTCATGCGGGAGATTGTGGAGTGCCGCGGCCTCTCGACGGAACAGCGCGAGCGCCGCCTCGTTATCGACCATGTCGGGCAGTAGCATTTTCACCGCAACAGGCGATCCAGTCTGGATCTCACGGCATTTGTAGACCTCACCCATGCCGCCCGCGCCGATCACCGCTTCGATCTCGTAAATGCCGTTGAGACGGGTGCCGGGCGGCACGCCGTGATAGGACGATCGGAACGGATCGTTCGGGGTCATGGTTGCGGCTCCCGATTGAGCGGAGATCTTGTCGCCTCCTGAGATCGTGGCGTCAGCAATCGCACGATCACAATCGTCACGTTGTCAAGCCCGCCGCGATCAAGAGCTAGCGCGAGCATGTCATCGCAAGCCGCCTGGGCGCGCCGCGTAGCCGCGTGCTGCAGGATCTCGTCGTCGTGCACGTGCCTGGTCAGGCCATCGCTGCAGATGACGAAGATATCCTCCGGCTCGGCCGGGCCTGTCACCACCTCAAATTCTGGATCATCGGCGACACCGACGGCACGAGTAATGGCATTGCTCGGCCAATCATTTACGTCTTCGCGCGACAGTGCGCCTTCGGCGATCAGTTCCTCCAGTTCACTGTGATCATGCGACACTTGGCAAATTGCGCCGCGACTGATCAGGTAAACCCGACTGTCACCCGCCCATATGCAAGCATAGTAGCTATCGCGAACGAGCAGAACCGCCGCTGTGGTCCCGACGGTGGCACCCTGTCGTTCATGACTTAGCGCCAGTATCTGCTGGTTTGCGCTGAACAGCCGCTCCTCGCATTCCGCCAACAGGTCTGCGGCTGATTCTGGCGTGCCGATCGCGTCAAGCGACTGCACTACAATGCGACTAGCGAGATCTCCGGCTTCGTGACCACCCATACCGTCGGCGACCGCCCACAGGCCAACGTCGGTACGTATCAAACATGAATCCTCGTTCCGCTCCCGCACCCGCCCGGCATGGGTGACGCTACCAACATCGAACAAGGATGGAATATGCACCATCGCGCGTCATCCAGTCCCGGACGCCGCGAGGCCGAGATCACCGGTCAGCAGCGTGATGTAGTGAAACGGATCTGGTAATCCGCGGCAACTCAGCGCCATTGGCGGAAAGCCTTCTCCTCCGGCGGTCCACCAGAAGCTAGCCGCGGCGTAGACCTGTGGGTTGGTGGCGCAAAGTGCTGCAAACGCCCCCGCGAAGGCGTCGACCGCCGGAGCCCTCCCCATTGCCGCTGTACCAAGCGACGTGATCGGCGGACCGCTGCCGACGGTCTCCTGCAATCGTGGCACCGCAAGCCGATCCAATGCATCGGAGATCTGCTCGAAGGTTGCGGCCCGATCCAGGGTCGAAAGTAGGAACGTCTCCACTTGCCCGAACCATTCGTCCTGCGGATCAATGCTCGGCGGCGGCAGCGAGACGGCCTCGCCGGTCACCGCATGCAGGGTCAAGGGATAGTATCGCCCCACCCCGTCGAGCGAGGGCATGATCGCACCCGCCACTGTCGTGCCGCAAATCGCGGCGCCGAGCCAAAACCGCCAGACTGGAGCGGTCAGAAAGGCCTGCTGCCATCCTGGGCCAAGCTGGTGGCGACTTGCTGACAGCGCCGCCTGTACCCACGGCTCCCAGGCCTCCAGGAAGCTGCGTGGGGTCGCGATCGCGATGAAATCGCGCTTTGCGCCGATCTTGCCGAATAGCCCGCAACGCATGGTCATATCCCGGTCGGGCAACGAAACTCGCGCAGCACTGACAGGTTCAGCGGGTTGCGCAACGATCCCGTCGAAATTTGATAGTTGAGCTCGCGCCCAGCGACAATGAAGGTCGCGCTGGCCGTTTCCGCTTTCACCGCTAACGAACCTGCCTCCAGCATCCGAAACAACGACCAGGGACCAATGCGCTCAAGCACGGATGGCGGGCCAGTGTCGTTACTGACTGAAATTGCCGTTCGCGGCGCTGGGCCCGGCCATAGGACGGTCGTTGGCGAGTTGCTCTGTGGCTGTGGCGGCGGCGTAGGTTGCGGACCGCCAAACAAAGGCGAGGGGGCCGATCCGGGAATGGTTGGGCTCGCAATCGTGGTGCCGCCGATCTCGGTCTTAACGGTCACGCCTGGTCCCGGCGCCCCGGGGGGCCGGATCGCAAATGAAACGGCCGGCACACCGCCGCCCGTTTGGAAGAACGCATCCCGGATATAAGCCGCATTCTGGAATTGTTTGAGCGTGTCGGGCGAGAACGACCGACCAACGGGGCTCTCCTTTCGCCAAGTCCAGTCCGATCGCGACGTGTCGGCATAAGGTGCCAGATACTGGGTGAAGAACTTGTCCATAACGCCATTCGGACTGAACAATTTGGCAAAATCCGCCAGCGGGACTTCTTGGCTACTGCTGCGGATGAACGGGTAGCGGTTGGTCACGGTCTGTTGACAGACTGGCGTGACCTGATCGCGCAACGTTTGCAGGATTTGCCCCGCGGTTGAAGCCGCGATGCTGCCTTCGAACTCCGCGGCTGCTGCTCGCAGCATGTCGGAGAATGGCGGCGGCATGCGCGAGGCATTGTTGCGGAGCGCTGCGACCTGGGTCTGAAGCGCGGCCGTGGCTTGTGCGGTCAGTTGGGGATTCTCGATGATCAGCGTCAGGTTCTGCGCGATGTCGTTCAGGTTCGCGACGGCCGAGTCGATCGGCCGGTGAGTACTCTCGCCTTCGAGCGCCGCATGGTAAGGTTTGAACTGTGCTTCGATCATCGCGCCAGGCGGTCCATCCTGGGCATTGGTGAAGAGTACTGGCGCCGGTACGGCAACTGGCGCCGAAGCGTTCGCCGGCTTCGCCCGTTCCTTGGTCAGCGCCGTCTCGTCACGCACCGATTCCAGAATTTGCCGCATGGGCGAGGTCGGCGCCGAAAGCGCCCGCAGCACCTCATATTTCGGCTTGTCGGCGAGCAGCTTCTTCAGGCGCAGGCTCCCGAGCGCGGTTCGCCAGGTCGCCACGAAATCGTTGGAATAGATGTTGAGCAGATCGCCGGCCAGATTGTCGTACTGCTGGTCGATGGCCGACTGCTGGCCTGCATCACCCAAAACCCATCGCTCCCGCTTCATCCGCTCAGACAATCCGGACAGCCGTGCGACGAACTTCTGATGGAAGCCGTTATACGTGAAGAACTCAGGTACCCGCACGGCGTCCAAAGGCTGCCCCGTCGTGGTTTCGAAAACGACACCCATGTCGGGTCCGCCATGGCGACCGGCGATCCAGTCGCCAGCAGTCGATGCGCGAGCCTCCGATTTCAGAAACTCGTAGGCGCGTTGCGACACGCTCAGGCGCGCCAAGGAGCTCTGCGCCTGCTTGATCAACCGGCCGTCGAGTTCGACCAGCGGCTGCTGTTCGGTCTCGAGGTCGAACATCGCCACGAGGTTCTCGTCGAGTAGACGCCGCCCTTCCGCGTTGGTGGCGCCAGGATAGAGGTTGTCCGCCCAGTCACGTTGCATCCAGGAGCGGATCAGCTCACGGTCCGGCGACTGCAGGCCGCCGACCATCAGATAGACCTTGAGCGCCTCGTAGACGAAGGCAGGTTCGTTTATGCGCGCATTGAGCTGCTCCTCCAGGCGATACAGCAGGCGCGGCCGGAACATGCGCTCAAGCGCCGTATGATAGGCCGCCTTCGAGGGCGACAGCAGCCGGGCGTGCTGACTGAGCCCGTAGCGAGCCGACAGAGGCACCGACTCGCCGCGCGATCTGTAGCCTGCCGGGGCGTTGCGCAGCCGGTAGAGTAGTGGCAGCACCTTGTCGAGGTCGTGATCGGCAATCAACGTCTGCTTGATAAGTGGTGCGCCGACGGCCGCATACTCGCTATCCGCTTGCAGGCTTTGCTCGATCAAATCGGAGTTCCGCTTGTAGCTCATCAGCCAGGCTGCGATCAGTCCGATCGACACCAGGCCGATCAACGATAGCGCTGCGGCTTTCAGGATCAGGGCGCGGCGCACCGCGGCACGGTCGGTCGAGACCCAGTCGGCTTCGCCGATGATGACCTTGGAAATCAGATCGGCAAGGAAGAAGCTCTTGCCCGTCCCCGAATAGGATCCGGACCCGACTTCCTCAGCACCGAAGGTACGTGCCAGCGACCCGATCAATTGGTCGATCGGCGTGCCCTGCTGCGTACCGGAGGTAAAGTAGAACCCGCGCAGGTTCGCGTTCACGTGATAGCGCGTGGGCTCGAAGATCTGGTTGAGGAAATCGTGGATCTGGGGCTTGAGCCGCGCCATCTGTGCCGGAAAGCCGAACAATTGCACGCGGTGCTGGGGCGTCGGCTCGTCCTGCAGACGGTCGAGCGTCTCCTCGCTTAAGCGCTCCAGCAGACGGTCGAACTCGACCGGGATTTGCCCCACCAGATTCTGGGTTTTATCGGCGGTCTGGAACGTGGCACCCCAAACCTGGCGGCGGCCCGCTTCCCCGAGATAGGCGAAATACTCGGTGAAGCCGGCAACGAGATCGGCTTTGGTAAATAGCGCGTAGACCGGGAAGCTGACCTTGAGTCTTTGATGTAGCTCGAGCAGGCGCATCCTGATGGCATCGGCGTGAAGCGCGAGCTCCTGCTTCGGCAGCGTCAGGATGTCTTCGATACTGATGGCGACAAGGACGCCGTTGATCGGCTGGCGTGATCGGCTTTTCTTCAGGATGTCCAGGAACGCCAGCCAGCTATCCTTATCGGCCTTGCTATTGGAATCCTGGGTGGTGTAGCGGCCGGCGGTATCGATCAGCACCGCCTCCTCGGTAAACCACCAATCGCAGTAGCGGGTACCGCCGACCCCCGCGATCGCTGCGGGCGTCGCCCCGCGCGCGAGCGGAAATTTGAGCCCGGAATTGACCAGCGCCGTGGTCTTGCCGGCGCCGGGCGGACCGATGATGACGTACCAGGGCAGATCGTAGAGATAGCCCGACTTGTTGCCGCTGGCGGTCTTCAGCGTCGCGAGCGCATCCTTCATGCGCTCCTTGAGCACCGGTTCATCGCTGACGAGCTGGTCCGCACCAGCGATGCCATCGGCAATCTCCTTGGCACCCTTGCGCCGCTTGAACAGATTGAGGCCAACGATGCCTGCCACGACCGTGGTGAGCAGCAGAATAGCGATCTGCCGGACGATATGGTTCTCCAGCGGCCGCCAGTCGCCGAACGCAATGAAGGGACCGGCGAAATAGATCACCGCTCCGAGCGAGCTGAGCCCGACTCCGTAGAGAACGATGCGAAGAATGTCCTTGGCAAGCATCTAACCGTACCTGTTGCAAACCACCTGACCCGGTGGAATCTGCCTATTCGCTGCGTTCGATAAAGATCTCGACGCGCCGGTTCTTGGCGCGTCCCTCGGGTGTCGTGTTGCTGGCGATTGGCGCATCTGCTCCTTTGCCCTCGACATCGACGCGCGAACCATCGGTCAAGCCAGGCTTCAGTGCCGCGGCAACCGCCTTGGCGCGCTCGACCGACAACTCGAAATTGGTCGGGAAGCGGACAGTGCGGATCGGCGAACTGTCGGTATGGCCGACGACCCGGATCCGTCCCGGCTCCTTGTCGAGGGTTGCTGCGACGCGGAGTGCGATCGGCTTGAAACCGTCGAGGATGGTCGCCTGGCCCGATGCAAACAAGGCCAGATCGCAGACCCTGATCACGATGAAACTGGGGGTCTGGTCCGCGGTCATGGCACAGGCTGTGTTCTCCTTCGCGAGCGCGTTGCGGATGCGTTGCAACTGGGTGATGCGATCTGGTGGCGGCGGAGGCGGAGGCGGCGGCGGTGGTGCAACGACCTGGCGCTTGAGCTCGATCGGGCCGGCCGGATGGAGCGCGAGCGCCACCTCGGCCGCATTCTCTGCCCGGCCAGTGAGGAGCGTCCGCAGGACGAAATAGGACCCGGTCAGCAGCGCGGCGACGACGGCCGCCACGAGCCAGACTGGAACACGCAGACGCTGCCGGCGCCCCGCCAGCGACTGCCCGCGCCAGTTGGGCGACAGGTCGCTCATCGTCTTCGGCCGGACCCGGCGCAGCAATTCATAGAGGTTACGCTGGATCACCTGCAGGTTCGCAAGTCCGCCCCCCGACGTCCGGTGAATGCCCTGAAAACCAAGCGCAAGGCAGGCGTGCTGAAGTTCGAGGACCGGATAGTTGACCAGTGGATCAACCTTCAAATGGTCGAGGATCTCAAAGAAACGGACGCCGCCGACACGCTCGCCGAAGAACCGGCTCAGCATCGAGTATTGCGTCCAGACGTGACGCTCCTCGGTTGGGATGTGCTGCACGATATCGTCGGCAGTGGCACACAGGATATATTTCGCTGTGTTGGCCTGGTGCTCGGAAATGCCCGCTGAACGGATGTCCTTCTCAAAGAATTTGATGGCGTCTGCGACCTGCTCCATCAGGCTCGCGAATGACGCGCGCATGAGCGCCACCCGCAACCGACCGAGCAGTTGCAGCAACGGGCCCGCAGCGCGCATCACCGGATTGGCATTTGGCGCCACCAGATCGTCAACGCGCACCGGCGGGCCTGGCGGCAACATGGGTTGCGGCACTTGGCCTTGCGCGGGTGTCGAGATCCATTCCTCGGCTGGATGGCTGGTCGGCGCGGAGGCGTAGTTCGAGCCCTGTGGAACGGGCGAAAAGGATGATGGTGGCGCTGGCGCGCCGGGAGAAGGTACGGGTGATGGCGAATAGGCCGGACGTGCCGCAGGCCCCTCGCCCGGCGGAGGCTGAGAGGTCGGCGCCGGCGGCAACTTCCCGCCGGGGTTGGGACGGATGATCGTCCGTTCGCCTCGACCGAAAGGATTAACCGGCTTGTCCCTGTCGCTCATGGCCTGTCTTCCAGGATAGCCCAAAGGTACAGCTCAAGCTCCGGCCAGTCGCCGGAGAAGTGCATTCCGATCGAGGCCGCCGTGCTGAACTCGGGCCACAGCGGCGACTTGCGGTCGAGATAGAAATAGACGTGATCCGTGATGGCACGGATATGCGGCGGCGGCGTCGGCAAATGCACCAAGGTCAGGCCCGGCAAGTTTGCGTGCACGATCTCGTTCATCTTGGTGTTCGGCCCGACCTTGAACAGGTGCGGGAAATCGTTCTGGATCTCCACGAGTGGCCGCCGTGCGGCAACCTCCAGCACCAGGGTCGCATTTCGGAATAGCGCTCGATCGCGGATCGGCGATACGAACGCATTCTGTGCGCGCTCGATGATCTCCAGACGGATCGCGCGCCGGCCCAGCCGCGCGCTCAAGAAGTCCTGGATGTCGCTCACCAATGGTGTGAAGACGTTCTCGAGATCGTCGTGATCGTACGCCGGATAGTTGCGCGCCCGCCGTTCCGCCGTGGAAAAAGTCGCAAGTTCACCCGCGAACCTCAGCAATTCCTCGTACAGGCGCTCGGGGTGCACGCTGCCGGAGCGCTGGAAATGAGTCAGCACGGGAATGGTACGGTTCAGCACTTGCAGGACCAGATAGTCGACGCTCTGCAACCCACCGCCGGATGACGGATCGACCGCATAACGCGCCAGCTCGTCGAGTTTGGTCTCAACCCAGCCGATGATGCGGTTGAGCCAACCATCGATGATCGGATGCGCGGCGCAGACCAGCATCGTCGGCACGAACTTGTCGTCGAACAGGATGTTCTTGTCGCGCACTTCCAGAATGCGCGCGATGCCGAGGCCCATGTATCCGGGCTTGCTGGTCTTGCGCAGTTCGAACGACAAGCGCGGATAAGCGATGTCGATCTCTTCCTCGATGCGTAGCGCCGAGGTCGAGTCAATGAAGGTTTCCGAAGTACGAACATAGCGACTGGCGCTGTCGGTGCGGTCCTCGTCGACCTCGCGGGTGTTTGGTGCCGCGACCGGCATCATCAGCCAGACGATCTGGCCTGCGGCCGTCTCCGGCACATCGATCGCTTCGGGAATTGGGCTGTCCGCAGGGATAGCGAACGGCGTACCGTCCGGCATGACGCCGGACGCATTGCGCACCGCGAACTTGCTTTGTTCGGTAAGATCCTTATCGATCTCCAGCTGGGCAAAGCCCCAGGGGTACGGTGTCGTGTAGCGAACGCGCTTTTCCAGCAAATGTTCGATGTAGCGGTCGTTCTGCTGCAGATGATGCGGTCGCAGAAACAGACCTTCCGACCAGAAAACCTTGCTGTACCAAGACATTCCTACATCCACTTAGAAATTGTCGGCAACCGCGTGGTCGCCGATAGTTTACTTTGAACCGGGCTTGTCACCGCGGTCGTAATAGTCTGAGAAGAGCAACATAAAGGTTTCGATCGGAGCGCTGTTGTCGCGGCCAAGATGCGCCTTCCAGCGCGTCAAAAATTCGTCCCAGAGTTTGCCCTTGTTCGTGCCGAGCCAGGAGCTTGCGCCACGCTGAAGCTCGAGCTCGCGCGCCATCAGCGTCGGATCTATGCCCGCAATCAGCTCATGCACAGCGTGCTGCATCGCCATGTAGGTCTTCAACTGATGTGATTTGAGATCACTGAAGCCCTGTGCAAGGGCGCGCTGTGCGTCGAGGTAGCTACGCGTCGGCGGCCCAAAGAGAATGCGCATCGCCTCTTCCGAGGTCGGCGAGAATTTCAGCGGATTATTTTCGAGGGCCTGGACGGTGGTCTGGCTGGTGCTGCGGGTCAGCTGCTTGGCCTGGGTTCGCGCCTGCAGCAGCGCCATCAGATTATCCACGGTCATGCGCAAGATGATGCCAAGCTGTTCGGCGAGTTCGGCATCGGACTTGCTGGCAAAGAAATTGTCCGGCAATCCTGCAGCGCGCGCCACCAGCCGCGCGAACTCGGTACCGCCGACTGGCTTGGCCGTGACACGCCCCTCATCTGCTGCTTGCGCCGGGCGCAGCGACTCAACCTGTGGGCGCGGTAGCGATGGCGATGCTGGCTGCTGGGCAGCGGCCGGCTCATCATCGATCCACACCGGCGGCCGGCGTGGGGTCGGCATAACTGGCGGACGCTCGACTTGCGGTTTCGGCGCGTTAACCGGACCGGCTGCCCAGTTCATGTCGTCGTCCTGCACGGACGGTTGGTACGGAGACGCCGGCGATGACCGTCGGAATGGGTCTCCACCCGGTGCCGGGACGCTCGCCGCCCAATCCAGGAACCCCGGATTGACGGGCCGCGCAGCCTCGCGTGGCTTCTTCAACAGTTGCGGATCGATCGGCGGCGGAACGTCACGATCGGCCGTCCAAAGCTCTCCGTAATCCGCATGCTGCTGGACCGAGGGTTCGTGCAGTTGCGCCTCATGGTTTGGGGTGCGCCCGCCAGCCTCATCCTTCAGCGAAACTCCTATGATGTAGTGGCCGATCGTGAGCCGATCGCCGTCGCGCAAGCGGTGCGGCCCCCGCATGCGCTGGTCGGCACCATTGAGAAAGGTGCCGTTGGTCGAGACGTCGTGCAGCCAATAGCCACCGTCGCGAAAGTGCACCTCGCAATGCTTTCCGGAAATCGTCCGCGCCGGATCCGGCAGCGTCCAGTCGAGGTGACGGTCCCTGCCAATATCGACCGAACGCCTGCCGGTAACCGTAAACGACACAGGTCCGCCGTCCGGAAGATTCGGTTCGTTCTCGATATTAAAGCGAAGCACCATCACATCGTCTCGTTATCGAGGAGGGCGCGGTTCGCCGCGTGCCAATTGAATACCATCCTCCAGGCATGACGTCATTATCTCGTCCCGGGAGTCGCGGGGGAGCCGGCAGAGGCCAATCAGCAGTGCTGCACGCACCGCCCGTGCGGCCTGATCTGGCCTGGCTTCCACGGGCGCAAATTCCGGGGGAACCACGCTTCCGCCGGACCATCCGGCCGCCAGCGCCAGCCATGTTGCTGGTTGCTCAGGATCGTTGGCATTGCCGACAGCCAGCGCCTTGTTCCGGGACTGCTCGTCCGGTTGCCGGACCCAGGTCTCCACAATATTCAGCGACCTGCTATCGCTGGCATCGAAATGGTCGAACATCCGTCGCAGGGAGCGACATCCCCAGCCAATTGCCACGCGCCTTGGAAGCAAATAGGCACAGTAAGACACGGCCGGATGCCAATTGCACGCGTCGGCGGCCTCCTGAAGGAAATCCATCGAAGGCTTGTCAGCGTCGGCTCTGCCGACATCATAGCGCGCCAAGGGATAGGCCTGAAACAGATCCTGTACCGTGCCGAACCGAACCTGCCCCATGACCGTCAGCCGACAAGAGTTGGAGTGCCGTGCGCGACCAGCGGACCGCCGGCTGCAAGCGCCATGCCGGCCTGCGCTGTCATGGCGATCGTCGGCGCGTTGATGACGATGCCCGCCGGGGTCAGGATAATCTGGCTGGGACCAACCTGCAGGGTGATATTGGCATTGGCCGTGAGTGTGATGCTGATGCCCGCATTGACAGACTGGTCCATGGCCAGCGTGATGTACTGACCGCCCAATTCGATATCGAGCTTATCATTGCCTTTCTTGAGCGTGGTTTTGCGGGTGTCGCCGCCGAATGCAGCTTCGCCGATGGTCCGTGTCTCGGTGTCGCGGACCGTCACGTCGTGGTCCTTCTCAGCATGCACCGTGATCTTCTCGGATCCCTTCTTGTCCTCGAAGTTCCACTCGTTGAAGCCGCCACCACCTTTGGTGGAGTCGGACTTCAATCCTGCAACCGTCTTCTTCGACGGCAGATCGTAGGGTAGCTTGTATTCGTCGTTGTACACGGTGCCGATCACCAGGGGCCGGTCCGGATCCCCATCCAGGAATTCGACAACCACTTCCTGTCCGACGCGCGGGATGATCTGACCGCCCCAGCGCTTGCCAGACCAAACCTGAGCCACGCGCAACCGGCACGACCGCTTCTTCTTCCGATCCCAGAAAAAGCGGACATAGATTTCGCCCAGCGATTCAACGTCGATTTCCTCGTTCGAATTGTCGTCTTTGGTCACCACCTTGGCAGTTTGGATGCCGTTGATCCTTGGCTTCGGCGTCATCATCAGCGCTCGAAACGGCCGATCGCTTGGCAGAAACTCATAGCTGCCGAAATAGACATGTTGCCCGGCGTCGCTGGGACCGCCAGTGCGGTAAGATTCGATCGAGAACGAGTGCGTCGCTCGCACCACGAGATATTCCACGTTCTGCGAGTCTTTGGAGTGCTTTTCGAGCTTCGTCAGCCCGCCGGGGAACAGGTTAACGGCGTCGCCGTTGCCGCGGCGACGCCGATCCATCGCTTGCTCGGCCTGGAGCTGGATCTTCGCGTAGCGCTCGCCGTCGGATTTCTCCTTGAACTTCCCGGGATAGTCGTAAAACTCCATCTCCGACCGAGTGTAATGCTCGGAGCCCTTGGCATCGCTGATCAATTGAGCGTTGGGCTTCTGATAGTTGTAGTCGTTGAGTTCGATCTTGCCGGTACGAAACCGACGCTCCGAGACCCATTCATAGATGTGCTGCTCTCCTCGACGATCGGCACCCGTCAGCGGGATGTAGGGAATCGTAGCAAGACCTTTGATCGGGGTGTGCGATGATTTGGAGTCTGCCAACACCAGCGTATGTTTGCCGCCCTCATGCTTGAAGAAGTAGTAGATGCCGTGCTGCTCCATCAGCCGACACACGAAATTCAAGTCGGTCTCGCGGTACTGAACGCAATATTCGAGCTTCGGACATGCCCCCTCTTCGGTCAATTTAGATTCATAGTCGGTGAAGCCACGTTCGTTGAAAACCTCCTTGATGATGTCGGGCGCCTTCTTGTCCTGAAAGATCCGGCAATCGGTGGTCCGCGACAACAGCCATAACCAGGGCCTCAGCACGATCCGGTAGCTGAAATAGTCGTTCTTCACCCCGAGCCACTGGGCCTCCGTCAGAACGCCACTGAACTCGCGCTGCTTTTCATGCAGCTTTATGGTCAGCGTGCACTGCTGACCGATGGCACGGTCGAAATCGAGGTCCGCATCCTCACTGAGACACTCGATGCGATACTCGAACAGCTCGCTGAGACCTTCCGAGCCTTCGAATCCGGCAAAAACCAAAACGTCCTTGCCAAGAGGCGTCTTGAGTTCGCAAAGGCGGGTATCCTGAGTAAGCTGGCCCATGTGGGCTTAAACTCCCTCCTTCGATCGAATGACCCGCTGCAAAGAGCTGATCAGACGTTATGCGAGAACCACGAAAATCCTGCCCGCCACCGGCAGTGCCGGGAAATCCACCCCAGGGCTGGGCCTCCGGACGCTCCACAACAGCAGTCCAAAGAACCGCCCCGGTCATCAAGTAGTCGGCTCCAAGAGCTTGCCGGTTCACGCGAAAATGGCATGATCTTCGGGAATGAACCAAGATCAGCAGGCATCTGACCCATAGGTATAGATCGGATCATGATCCCCCGCGATCCGGCAGTCGCAACGGGCTCGGCAGCGGGGCCGTGACCGAGCAGATGGACGATCCTCGTATGCTTGATGTCGCCTCCCTGACGCAGCCCATTACCGCTGACGATCCCTGCGGACCGGATCTCGACGCCGTCGGAGACGTCCAATATCTCAACTTCTTCGCAGGCGCGGAATCCCTGCTGCCGATGTCGTTCTTCGAGGTCGTCAACGCCAATGGAGAGCGTGGACGCTTCGATCCAAAGGCAGTCGATTTTGCCGGCCAGTTTTCCGCCGCACAGCCCCTTCTTGCGCGTACCCGCGATCTTCGCCTGAACTTGCTTTTGGCCAAGTTTTCAATCCTCAACCGCGATCTCGACGGCTTTCTCTGCTGCCTGAAGGCGACCAATTTGCTGCTGCGCGAGCAGTGGGAAGCGGTGCATCCGAAGGGCGAAGACGGTGACTACGCACTTCGCGCCGTCACGGTCGAAGCAATCGACGTGTTCCCGACCGTGATCAACCCGCTCCAGTTCCTTCCCCTTATCGAGAACCGCAGACACGGCAACCTGAACTACCGCGCTTATCAAGTCGCCATGGGCGAAATTCCCGCCGGCGACGCCGACGCCGACGGGCCAGATCTGGCGGCCATCGAGCGCATCGTCAGCGAGACGGATCTCGACACTCTCAAAGTAACCAGCGCGCGGTGCTCCGCGGTCGCTGCTGAAATCGCGGGCATCAAGCAAACCTGGCACGAGAAATTGAACGCGGGGCAACCGATCAGTCTCGACAGGCTCTCCGGCCTGGTTAACGGCATGGCTACCTGGCTCGCGGGTCTTGTCGCGTTGCGGGATCCTACGGCAATCGCCGGAACCGCGGAAGGTGCCGGTCCTGTCGATATACAGGCGCCGTCAGACACCACCGGGGTGGTGGCTTCATCCGCACAGGCATCTGCAGCGCTTGCTGCGGCGGCCGATTATTTCGCCCGGATGGAACCATCCAACCCGGCACTGTTGCTGGTGCGTCAAGCGCAGGAGATGGTCGGCAAATCATTCATTGAAGTGATGCGGATGCTGGTGCCGTCCCACATGGAGAGCGCTGCGATCAACATCGGGCGCGACAAGGTCTTCGACCTGCCCATCGAACGAATGGCGGAGCTCGCGACCTCGCCCTCATCGACGACCGATGACAGCGCTCAAGATATTGTGTTTTCAGTAGAAAATAGAGCGCAGGCCTTGGGCTTGCTGACGAAGGTGGCGTCGTTTTTCCGAACCGCGGAGCCGTCCAGCCCCATCCCCTTTTTGGTCGATCGCGCGCGCGATCTCGCACAAAGAGATTTCCTCAGCCTTTTGAATGACCTCCTGCCTGAGGGCGCTCTCAAGACAATCAACAAATCGTATTGAACCCACCTTTCGCTCAAGGGCACTAACTGGACACAAGGATGTTTTGCCGACCGCAAGTTGAAACGCCTTAGTCAATCTGCGTCGTGCAATTTGGCTTCTCGATTTCGTTGAGAGGGGAACCATGGCTACCGACAGCGGTCAAAAATTCATTCGACGAAACCGCGCACCACGCGTGCACATCACATACGAGGATCCTTACGACGCCGAACGGCTGATCGAGCTGCCATTCGTCATGGGCGTCCTGTCCGACCTTTCCGGCAATAACCCCGGCATCGAGAAGTCGAAGGTCGAAGAGCGCAAGTTCCTCGAATTCGACATGGACAATTTCGACAACCGCATGGCGGCAATCCAGCCCGGCGTGACGGCGCGCGTCGCCAATCGCCTCAGCGATGGATCCGACGAGAAGATCTCGGTCACCCTGCGCTTCAACAAGATGGCAGACTTCACACCGGTGGCCGTCGCCCGCCAGGTGCCGGCTACTGCCAAGCTGCTCGAGGCGCGCGAACAACTCGCCAACCTGCTGCGCTACATGGATGGCAAGGTGGCCGCCGAGGACCAGCTCAAAAAACTTCTCGCCGATCCTCAACTTATGGCGGCGCTTCGGGAACGCGCGACAAGCCATTCGACCGAACCTGGCACCGAGAGCTAAGGAAGGAATGGGGACCATGGCAAAAGAAGCTGTTCACAAAGAGAGCACCACCCAGGTCAAGACTGTTGAAGCTGACGAGTTTGCCACTCTGCTGAAGCAAAGCTTCAAACCGCGCACTGAACGTGCGGCGACCGAAGTCGAAAACGCGGTATCCACGCTCGTTCAAGAGGCCTTGAAGGACACGAGCGTCATCAAGTCGGACGTCCTCGACACCATCGAGGAGATGATCGCGCGGATCGACCAGAAGCTGACCGCGCAAATGAACGAGATTCTTCACACACCTGAGTTCCAGGCAATCGAAAGTGCTTGGCGCGGCCTCCATTACCTCGTCTTCAATTCCGAGACCGACGCTAACCTGAAGATCCGGGTGATGAACGTCTCCAAGAACGAGCTGTATCGGAATCTGCGGCTTTACCCCGATGCGCGCTGGGACCAGAGTCCCCTGTTCAAGCAGATCTACGAGTATGAATTCGGCCAGTTGGGCGGCGAGCCGTTCGGCTGCCTGATCGGCGACTACTATTTCAGCCACCTCCCAACCGACGTGCAGTTGCTCCGCGATCTCAGCAAGATCGCTGGCGCCGCGCACGCCCCCTTCTTCAGCGGCGCCGAGCCGACGCTGATGGGAATGGACTCTTGGACCGAGCTGTCCAACCCTCGCGACATCGGCAAGGTGTTCGATACGCCGGAATATGCCGCATGGAAGGGACTGCGCGATCAGGACGACTCGCGCTATCTCGGCCTGTGCATGCCGCGCGCGCTCGGCCGCCTCCCCTACGGTGCAAAATCGGAGCCCGTGGAAGAGTTCGCCTTCGAAGAGGAGACAGACGGACACACCGGCGACAAATACGGCTGGATCAACGCCGCCTACGCAATGGCAGTCAACATCAACCGCGCCTTCAAGGAGTTTGGATGGTGCACGCGCATCCGCGGTGTGCAGTCCGGTGGCGAGGTCATCAACCTGCCGACGCACACATTCCCGACCGATGACGGCGGCGTCGACCTGAAATGCCCGACCGAGATCGCCATAAGTGATCGCCGCGAGCACGAACTTGCAAAGGCGGGCCTCATCCCGCTGATCCATCGCAAGAACACCGACAAGGCTGCCTTCATCGGCGCCCAGTCACTCTACAAGCCAAAGAAGTACTTCGGAGAAAAGGGCGTGGATGCCACCGCGTCCGACAACCTGTCGTCCCGACTGCCCTACATGTTCGCAGTGTCTCGCTTTGCGCATTATCTGAAGTGCATGGTTCGCGACAAGATCGGATCCATGAAGGAGAAGGATGAGCTGACGATCTGGCTGCAAACCTGGATCAACGAATACGTTGATGCCAACCCAGCCCTCTCGTCAGAAGCTCAGAAAGCGCGCAAGCCACTGGCCGCTGCGAAGGTTGAAGTCATCGCAAACGAGGAGAATCCGGGATATTACAACGCGCGCTTCTTTCTTCGTCCACACTTTCAGTTGGAGGCGATGGACGTCGGCCTCAGCCTGGTTTCACGCCTACCCGGCCCCGGTTCCTGACGCCGCAACATCGCAACCGTAACCATGCAGAAATTTGAGAGGACTACGCTATGGCTGTCGACATCTTCTTGAAACTCGATCCGATCAAGGGCGAGTCGCTGGACGACAAGCACAAGGACGAAATCGATATTTTGAGCTGGTCTTTCGGCGAGAGCCAGTCAGGCACTTTCCACAGCGGGTCAGGTGGCGGCGCCGGCAAGGTGAGCGTCCAGGATCTCCACTTTACGCACTTCGTCGACAAGGCCACGCCGGAGCTTTTCAAGGTCTGCGCGAACGGCAAGCACATTGATACGGCGATCCTTACGGTCCGTAAAGCGGGTGAAAATCCGCTGGAGTATCTCAAGATCGAGATGAAGCACATCCTGGTCACCAGTGTATCGACGGGCGGATCGCACGGTGAAGATCGCCTCACCGAAAACGTGAGTCTGAACTTCGCGAAGGTCAAGATGACCTACAAGACCCAGACGGAAAAAGGCGGCGCTGGAGCTGCGCCGGTGTTTGGTTGGGACGTTCCCGCCAACAAGGAATGGGCCTGATCGTCGACCCCTCACCTGGCGCCGGTAGCGATTAGCGCGAACCGGCGCCAGGCGACGCAATTGCGGTCGCACGTCTCGGCGGACCCGATCGTGGGTCCGACCGCCTGTCGAGGCGACATTATCTTGGAGACCAGCTGATGCGCCGCGGAATAGAATAGCGAGTCGGGCGGCCATCTTGGGGACCGTAAATGACCATTGCTCCAAAAAAGGATCGGCTCTCTCCTCCATTGATGCTGGCCTTTCGCTCAGCTCATGAAGCACGCGATGCGCGCAAGAAGCTTAATCTGCGCGATGGGTTCGGTGAGCGCGTCATTGCCGGGCGGCGCAGCGCAGGCCGCTTTCCGATCTCGGAAACGTTGCTGCGGCGGGAGGTCTCCCACGACCTTGAAACGCTCCTCAATACCATTGCTCTGGAATCGACCTTGGATCTGAGCGGGCGGGATAGCGTTCGAACCTCGATCCTGAATTACGGCTTCCCCGATATCGCCCACCGTTCGATCGACGAGGTCACGGACGACGAACTCACCGATGCCCTGCGCGAGACTCTGACGACGTACGAGCCAAGACTAGATCGCAAGACGATCCGAGTCCGCCGCGACGGCTCCGTCGGTCCCGAGCAGCTCAAATTGCGCTTCATCGTTCACGCCGACCTCAAGGCCGAGCCGCTCAACGTTCCTGTGGAATTTATCGCCGACGTCGACCTCGACAGCGGCGATATCCAAATCAATCGACTTTAGCATGAATCGCGAATTCCTCGATTTCTACAATCGTGAACTGTCATTGCTGTACGAGCAGGCGGGAGATTTTGCCGAAGAATATCCAGGCATCGCAGAGCGCCTCGGCGGCTTGATCCGGGACCGCTCGGACCCGATGATCACGGGACTGTTGGAAGGCGCCTCGTTTCTTGCCGCCCGCGTTCAGCTCAAGCTCAAGCACGAATTCCCGGAATTCACTGCAAACCTGCTTGAGCAGCTGGTACCAAACTATCTTGCGCCCACACCGTCGGCGATGCTCGTCACGGCACGGCCACCCTACGCCGACCCGGCGCTGCGCGACGGCAAAAAGATCGCGCGCGGCGCCTATTTAGACGCGACCTACCGTGAGAGAGAGCGAAGTCTTTCCTGCCGGTTTCGACTTTGCCGCGATATCTTTCTCTGGCCGTTTGATGTCACCGGCGCCGAGTATTTCTCGACGGCGGGCGCTCTGCAAGCGCTTGGGATCCCGGTCGGCGGCGACGTCATCGCGGGGCTGAGGCTATCGTTGACCCATCGTAGTGCGACCCGACTCGACGAGGAGTTGGCGGACGCAGACGCTCGGACCAAGCCGGAAACCTGGTTCGCAGGCTGCCGCGTGAGCGAACTTCCGATCTACCTCTCGGGCGCGGAATCCGACGCCATCGCGCTCTACGAGCAATTGATCTCGAATTGCAAGGGAGTCTACTTCCGGCATCTCGACGACTTCGGCGATCCGGTAGTGACTCGAGCGCCCCATGATTGCGTGCAGCAAATTGGCTTCGACGAAAACGAGTCTCTGTTTCCCAACGACAATCGGATCTTTCGCGGCTCGGAGCTGCTGCGAGAATATTTCATGTTTCCACGCAAGTTCCTCGGTATAAACCTGACGGGACTACGCAGCGTAATGTCGCGGCTGCGCAGCAAATCGATCGATATTGTCTTCGCTTTCGACGAACACAATTCGCGGCTGGCCGCCTCGGTGCGCCCCGAGACCTTCAGGCTCTATACTGCGCCAGCCATCAATCTGTTCGAGAAGACGAGCGATCGCATTCCTGTCAAGTCGAATACTTACGAGTACCATGTGGTGCCAGATCGCAGCCACTATCTGGAATACGAACCGCACCAGGTGCTCGAAGTCTACGCGCATCTTCCGGCAGAGAAGGATAAGCGGCCCGTGCGCCCGCTATATTCGGCCACCGTCGACCGGAACAGCGGATCGGTCGACGGACTTTATTTTACCGTCCGCCGCTTACCTCGACGCCGCACAGTGGAAGAGAAGACATACGGTTCTTCCTCCGACTACACCGGGACGGACATGTTCCTGTCACTGCTCGAGCCCGGTGAATTGAGCGGCCAAGGCTCCGTTGCCGAACTGAGCGTTCGAGCTCTGTGCTCTAATCGCCATCTCACCGAGCACTTGCCGGTTGGCCAGGGCGGCGCCGATTTTCGCCTGCTGGACGACACTTCCCTTGATCTGACGTGCGTCGCCGGTCCCACGCCGCCACGCGAGCCGGTGGTGGCTCAACTGCGCAGCCGCAGCGAAATCGCCTACAGTGGGGTTGTCAGCTGGCGGCTGATCAACATGCTCAGCCTCAACTATCTTGGCCTCGTCGAGCGCGGCGGCGGCAAGAACGCCGGAGCGCTGCGCGAGATGCTGTCCTTGTTCGCCGACCAGTTCGACGACGCCACGGAGCGCAAGATTCGCGGCGTACGCAGCATAGAAAGCCGTCCCGTCGTGCGGAGGGTGCGCGAGCGCACCGGCAGCGGTGCGGCACGGGGCCTGGAGATTACCGTCACGCTCGACGAGAAAGCATTTGAGGGCAGCGGCGTGTTTCTGCTCGGTGCGGTGCTGGAGCGCTTTTTCGCCGACTATTCCGGCTTCAACACCTTTTCCCAAACGGTCATCTCGACGCCGGAGCGCGGCGAGATCATGCGATGGCCACCGCGCATGGGCACGCGGAGGCCGCTATGACGCTGATCGACCAGATGAAGGCCGAGCCCTGGCGTTTCGATTTCTTCCATACGTTACGCCAGATCGAGCGGGCCAACCCGGATCGACCGCGAATCGGTGACAGTGCCGCTCGTCGCGACGAATATGTCGACCTCGGCCAGGTGCCCTATCTGGAGTTCCCCGCCTCGAACCTCGCGGCGGTCGAGGACCATGCTGGCCGGCTCAGGATACTCGTCAAATTTCTCGGGCTTCTGGGGCCGCAGGGCGCGCTGCCAATCGCCACCACCGATGAAAGCCTCGGTTGGTGGCTGATGCGTGATGACGCCTTCCCGCGCTTTCTCGATCTCCTCAACGGACGCTTCCTCCAACTCTTTTTTCGTGCCTGGGCCGATGCGCGCCCGATCGCGCAGCATGACCGCCCTGCCGAGGATCGCTTCATCGCCTATGTCGGCTCCTTCGCCGGCTTAGGCTCTGCTGTTTTCGCCGATCGCGATACGGTACCGGACATGGCGAAGCTCAGCTTCGCTGGACTGGTCGCGCCGAGGGCAAAGTGTGCATCACGGTTGACTCGGTTCCTGCAAGGACTGTTCGACGTCAAAGTCGAGATCGACGAATTCGTCGGCACCTGGCTTTCATTCGACCCAAGTCACTGCAGCCGGCTCGGCGGAACGCATGCGAAGCTCGGTCAGGACGCCCTTCTCGGCTCGCGTGTGTTCAGCGTCGAGGACAAGATCAGAGTTCGAGTGTTTGTCAAAACTTTTGTCCAGTACGAGCAGTTCCTGCCGACGGAAACGCCCAACCTGTCGGAACCATTGGCCGACGCTGTCTTCTTCTATGTTGGCGACGAATTGGAATGGGAGGTAGAGCTCGCCATTCCTGCGGGAGAGGTCGTACCGGTCAGGCTCGGACAGAGTGGACGACTTGGATGGACCACCTGGGTCTCGCCGAACTGGACTTCAACGGAAGAATATCGCCGAGACGCCCGCTTTCAGCTCGGCGAGCGATTGAGGGCCCGTCGGAGCGCGGCAGCCGATGCCGCAGCGATTTGAACCTATCCGTGGCGTCGATTGCCTAAAGCTATGGGATTCGATGAAATCACCGCTTGATGCCAGGCATCCGCGGAGGGATTAAGCAGGAGGAGCCGCCGTGACCGACATCAGCATTGAAGCTGTAACGGGCAAGCTGAACCGGGCCGGCTATGATGCCTTCATACAGGCCCTGCGCCACGCGAAGAGCGCCGGCAATCGCAACGTCGAGCTAGCGCACTGGCTGTTTCATATCCTGCAGCAGGAACGCAACGATCTCAGCCTCTCGGTCGATCATTACAAGCTCGACCGGGCACGCTTGTTGTCGGACCTTGCCGGCGTGATCAATGGCTTTCGTAAGAACGAAACCGACATGCCGGGCGTCGCCAATTCGGTCATCGATCTGCTCGATCGGGGCTGGCATTATGCCACGCTCTTCTTTGGCGAGACCCAGATCCGCACAGGCCATCTGCTCGTGGCGGGCCTAAAATCGAACGATATTCGTCGCTCGCTGAACAATCTCTCGCAAGAATTTGCCAAGATCAACGTCGACGCACTCGCCGCGGAGCGCCGCGCCGTCTGGGCCGGCTCCGACGAGGAGACCATGCGGCCGATGGACGGTTCGGGCCTGATCGGCGCCGGCACGGAAGGCGCGGCCCAAGCGAGTCCCAAGGGGACGACGCCGCTCGACCGGTTCTCTCAAGATCTCACCGCCAAGGCCAAATCGGGTGAGATGGACCCGATCCTTGGCCGGGACGAAGAAATCCGCCAACTGATCGACGTGTTGATGCGTCGGCGGCAGAACAATCCAATCCTTACCGGCGAGGCTGGCGTCGGCAAGACCGCAGTTGTCGAGGGATTCGCCCAGCGAATTGCCGCCGGCGACGTGCCGCCACCTCTCCGCGGCGTAAGGCTTTGTGCGCTAGACATCGGCCTGATGCAGGCCGGTGCTTCTATGAAGGGTGAGTTTGAGCAGCGCTTACGCTCGGTGATCGACGAGGTCCAGAGCTCACCCACCCCCATCATCCTGTTCATCGATGAAGCCCACACACTGATCGGCGCCGGCGGCGCGGCCGGCACCGGTGATGCGGCCAATCTCCTGAAACCTCCTCTCGCCCGTGGCACCCTGCGCACGATCGCCGCCACCACATGGGCAGAATATCGCCAGTATATCGAGAAAGATCCCGCGCTCACACGACGCTTCCAGCCGATCCAGATCGATGAACCGGACGTGGAGACCTGCTGCATCATGCTGCGCGGACTTCTCGGGCCGATGGAAAAGCACCACGGCGTTCGCATCTCCGATGCCGCGATCGTCGCAGCGGTTAACCTGTCCCATCGCTACATTCCTTCGCGGCAGTTGCCGGACAAGGCGGTCAGCCTGCTTGACACCGCCTCGGCACGCGTGGCCATCAGCCAGAGCACGACGCCGGCCCTGATTGAGGATGCACGCGTTGCGATTACCGCTCGAGAAGCTGAGAGATCAACACTCGTCAGCGACAGCGATCTTGGGATTGAGGACAGCGACCGCATCGCGGCGATCGACAACGACATTGCGGCACTGAAGGACAAGCTCACAAATCTCGAATCCGATTGGGCTACAGAGCAGGAGCTCGTCAAGGACATCCGGAGCATTCGAGAGATTCTGTCCCAGCCCAAAGAAGGCGAAGATCCGACTGTCAGGCGCGCGGAACTGCGCGGCAAGTTCGATACGCTTGAGAGCATCAATCCGGAAAAGCGGATGGTCTATGCCCATGTAGACCAGCAATCGGTGGCGTCCGTTGTCTCTGATTGGACCGGCATCCCGGTCGGCCGGATGATGCGCGACGAGATCGAAACCGTGCTGAAGCTACCGGAGATCCTCAACCGCCGCGTCGTCGGCCAGTCTCATGGGCTGACGATGATCGCCAAGCGAATTGAGACCAGCCGCGCCAAGCTTGACAACCCGGCGAAACCGATCGGCGTGTTCATGTTGGCTGGTCCATCCGGAGTGGGCAAGACCGAAACCGCCCTGGCGCTTGCCGAGACCCTTTACGGTGGCGAGCAGAACATGATCACGATTAACATGTCGGAGTTCCAGGAAGCGCACACCGTCTCGACCTTGAAGGGAGCACCTCCTGGTTATGTCGGCTATGGCGAAGGTGGACGCCTCACGGAGGCTGTCCGGCGCAAGCCCTATAGCGTTATCCTGCTCGACGAGGTGGAGAAAGCTCATCCCGACGTCCACGAGATCTTCTTCCAGGTGTTCGACAAGGGAACCATGGAGGACGGCAACGGGCGGCGGATCGACTTCAAGAACACCTTGATCATCCTGACCACCAACGTCGGCACCGATCTGATCATGGGCCTCTCGCGCGATCCACGGTATCGCAGCGAGCCGGAAGAGCTCGCAAAGTTGCTGAGGCCGGAATTGCTGAAGGTGTTTCCCGCAGCCCTGCTCGGACGCATCGTCTCGATACCGTACTTCCCGCTATCCGACGAGATGCTCGCCGGGATCGTGCGGTTGCAGCTCGACCGGATCGGACGACGCCTCCGTGACAATCATAACGCGTCCTTCGGCTACGATGACGCGGTCGTGGAGCACATTGTGTCGCGTTGCAACGACCCCGATTCCGGCGGGCGAATGATTGACAACATCATCACGAACACCCTGCTCCCGGAGCTGTCGCGCGAATTCCTCAGCAAGTCGCTTGCCAAGGAAGAAGTCAAGCAAGCGCGGGTCTCGATCGAGAACGACAAGTTCGCATATTCGTGGAATTGAGGACGATGGACACTCAAACCGAGCATCGCCACGCGAGCACCGGCCCCACGCCATACGACGAGGTCTACTACCCCGGCCACGTCTACGGGCTCACTCATCCGAACCATCTTGCTACCATTGCTGCCGTTTACGGCATGCAGCCAGTGCCAGTCGAGCGTTGCCGGGTGCTGGAGCTTGGCTGCGGCGTTGGCGGCAACCTGTTGCCGATGGCCTTTCAATATCCAAACAGCGAATTCGTCGGTGTCGACCTGAGCCGCGTGACGATCAAGCGCGGCCAGCAAAATATCGCCACATTGGGCCTCAGCAATATCAAGCTCCTGCATTGCGACATCATGAATGTCGACGCAAGCTTCGGGCAATTCGACTACATCATAGCGCACGGCGTGTATTCCTGGGTGCCGCCGGCAGTGCGCGAGAAGATTATGATGATCTTCAAGCAGAACCTGGCTCCGCGCGGGGTCTGCTACGTCAGCTATAACGCGCACCCGTTCTCGCATCTTCGCGACATGGTCCGCGACATGATGCGGTATCACACCCGCCGCCTCACCGACATGAAGGAGAAGGTAGGACAGGCCCGCGCGATCCTGAAGTTCCTGAGCGACGGCTCGAAGGCCGACTCGGTGCACGGCGCGGTTATGCGCGACCAGTACAACCGCGTCCTTAAGTCCCCCGACGAGCTTTTATTTCACGACGATCTCGATGATGGCGCCGAGGCCTTCCTGCTGCATGAGGTCGCCGAAGACGCAAGCCGCCACGGCCTGCAATATCTGGGCGACGCTGATTTCTCACGACGCTATCTTGCCGGCTATTCCGGGGAGGTTCGCGCAACGCTGCAGCGCTTCCCGGAAAGCGAGTTCATGGCGCGCGATCAATATCAGGACTTCATCGACGGCAACGGCTTTCGGCGCACTTTGCTCTGCCACGACAGCATTTCGCTATCCCGCCAGATTGACCTCGATTTCGTTACCCGGTTCCATTTGCTGAGCACGACCAACCCGGTCCACTCCGACGCTTGCGTGACCGACGATTCCGCGATGGAATTCGAGAACCAGGACGGCAGCAGGGTCACGGTAACCAATCCGCTCTTGAAGGCCGCGCATCTATGTCTCGGCCGGGCGTGGCCGCGAGCATTGTCATTTGACGAACTGCTCGATGGCGCCCGCGCGCTGCTGGGCGGCCGGCAGGCAGATGATGACCAAAAGGTGCTGACTGAGGCGATGTTCATCCTGGCTTGCGGCGGCGAGGTTTCGTTCCTGCTGTCGCGTCCCTTTTTGTTGAAGGAAGCTACCGAGCATCCGCAGGCGAGCCTGCTCGCGCGAAGACAAGCGCAAACAGGTCCGCTCGTCACCAACCTTCTCCACCAAACAGTGCAGTTGGAGGACGACCGGACCAGGGATTTCCTGCAATTGCTCGACGGTGCGCGGTCCATCGACCAGATCACGGCCGAAATGACCGAGAAATTCGGCCCGACCATCCAGATAGACCAGAAGGATAGAGCCGGGCAGACTGCCGAGCCGTTGCTGCTGTCAACACGAGAAAGCGTTCGGCGTTCGCTTGCGGTGGTCGGCAAGCTGGGGTTGCTGGTCGCCTGACGCGCTCAAGTGCATGGGCTCCGTTGGCGATGAATGGCAGGAATTGGAAGCTCCCGCCATTCTTGAAACGGATGCGGTCCCGGCACTCTAGTGCGGTTCATCGATTAATTGAATCGGGAGGGATTCCGTCGGGCGGCGGTTTGTGATTCAAGATGCTGGCTGGATCGGAGGCCAGCATCAGATGGTCCGAC
>LNAP01001625.1_pt1 | contig 41713 bp, 31 predicted proteins | sample 602601 | NCBI WGS metagenome assembly LNAP01 (sample SAMN02440304, study PRJNA202911) | soil metagenome | biome: Subtropical and temperate rainforests or woodlands; isolation source: soil samples (1 kg each in a 20% v/v slurry with milli Q water) were... ...
GCTGCCGCGTTCCGCTCGGATGGCGCGAGACAGGCGTCCGGTGGTGGCGCAGCGGCCGGTGCTGCCGCATCAGGCCCGACCGCCGCAGGCGAAGCCGCCGCGAATAGCGCCAACCAACAACAACCCGCCTGGGTCAAGCGGCTGCATCGCCGCCAGCAGATATCCCATGCCGCGACCGCTGCCGCACACACGTTGCGCGGCGGGGACGGCGGCGGCTCGGGCAGCGGACCAAACCTTACCGATTCCGATTCTTGAGGAGAACCAGCCATGCGATTCAAACGACCGCAGGTGCGCTACGCCGATACGCCGCAGCCTGCCACCCCGTATCAAGCTGCCGCGCAGGTATGGGACGAGCGCATCGGCTCGGCCCGGGTGCAGGCGAAGAACTGGCGGCTGATGGCCTTCGGTTGTCTCGCGCTCGCGCTGCTGATGGCGGGCGGCCTGGTTTGGCGCTCGGCGCAGTCCATCGTCACGCCCTACGTGGTGGAGGTGGACAAGACCGGCCAGGTGCGCGCGATCGGCGAGGCCGCCACGCCGTACCGGCCAGCAGATGCACAGGTCGCCTACCACTTGGCGCACTTCATCACGCTGGTTCGGTCGCTGTCGATTGACCCCATCGTGGTACGGCAGAACTGGCTGGATGCCTACGACTACACCACCGATCGCGGCGCAGCGGTACTCAACGACTACGCGCGCACGAATGATCCGTTCGCGCGCGTCGGCAAGGAGTCGGTGACGGTGCAGATCACCAGCGTCGTTCGCGCCAGCGATTCGTCGTTCAACGTGCGCTGGACGGAGCAGCGTTTCGTCAACGGCGCGCCGGCGGGCACCCAACGCTGGAACGCCGTGATTTCCATCGTCCTGCAAACCCCGCGCACCGAGCAACGCCTGCGCAAGAACCCGCTGGGCATCTACGTCAACGGCTTGTCGTGGAGCCGCGAACTGGATGCGTCTGAAGGAGCCAAGCCATGAACCTGCCTATTCGCTTTTACGCTTTTGTGTTGACCTTGGCGGCCCTGACGGGCTGCGCCTCGCAGGGCAAGCCGCCACCGCGCATCTCCCTCGATGAGCCGGTGCTGGCGCAGCCGTTGCCCGAACCACCGAAGCCGGTGGAAGTGGTGGAGGTGCCGAAGGTGCTGCCGATGCCGGCGCAGATGAAGCCGCTGCCTGACGTGGACGAAGCCAAGCCCGCGCCGGAGCCGGCCGACGAAACCGTGCGCGTCTCGCGTGCCAACGCCGAGGCGCGCATCGCGCCGACTCGCGAGGGCTACGTCAACGCGATTCAGGTGTGGCCTTTCACCGACGGCGCGCTGTATCAGGTCTACGCTGCGCCGGGGCGCGTCACCGTCGTGTCCCTACAGCCGGGCGAGGAACTGGTGACGGTCGCCGCCGGCGACACGGTGCGTTGGATTGTTGGCGATACGTCCAGCGGCGCCGGCGCCGAGCTGCGCGTCAACGTGCTGGTGAAGCCCACCCGGTCGGGCCTCAAGACGAATCTGGTCGTCACCACGAACCGCAGGACATACCTGCTGGAACTGACCTCGACGGAAAAAGCGTGGATGGCATCGGTGTCTTGGGACTATCCGAAAGACCGGATGTTGGCCTTGCAGCGCCAGTCGCAGGCCGCACAGGCGACCGCGCCGGTCGATACGGGCTTGTCGCTGGAGAAGATCCGCTTCCGCTACGCGGTCAGCGGCAGCAATCCACCGTGGAAGCCATTGCGCGCTTTCGACGACGGCGAGAAGGTTTATATCCAGTTCCCGGCAGGCATCGCGCAGGGCGAGTTGCCGCCCTTGTTCGTGATCGGCGCGCAGGGCGACGGACAACTGGTGAACTACCGCTTCCGCTCACCGTACTACATCGTGGATCGGCTGTTCGGCGCGGCCGAACTTCGCCTGGGCGGGGACAAGGGCGACGTGGTGCGCATTGAGCGCACGGATGGCACGCGGGAGAAATGACCATGAGCCAGGACGAAACCCCAGATGTGCCGATTCCCGACACCGCGCCGAAGGTCGCGCCCGAGAACGTGGCGCTGCGGGCTCAGCCGCGCCCGGTGACACGCTTGAATCGGCGAACGCTGGCGCTGCTGACCGGCGGCCTCGGCGTGGCCGTGCTGGGCGCAACGCTGTGGTCGTTGCAGCCGACGCATCGGCGCAGCGGCAACGAGCCGGCCGAGCTTTACAACGTCGATCGCGTCTCGCGCTCCGAAGGACTGGACCAGCTTCCCGCCGATTACTCCAAGCTGCCGCCCAAGGTGCCAGAGTTGGGGCCGCCGTTGCCCGGCGACCTGGGACCGGCCATCGTGAAATCTCAGCAGCCGGCGGTGGCCCAATACTCGCCGCCCGGCCAAGACCCTGGTGCTCCCGAGCGTGACGCACGGCGCAAGGAAGCCGAAGCGGCAGCGGGATCGTCAGTGTTCTTCCGCTCCAGCAACCAGCGTGCCGCTACCGCGCCGGCGCAGGTTGCCGCTGCCGGCCCGGCATCTGGCTTGACCGGCTTCGATCCACAGGCCGCTGGGCCGGCCTCGACGGCGGCCCAGCTCGCCGACCCGACCGCCGTGCAGAACCGGCAAGCCCAGAAGGAGGCGTTCCAGAAAGCAGGAACTACGGAAACCCGTAATTCCGGCAACCTGCAAATGCCGACTTCGCCGTACCAGGTGATGGCTGGCACGGTGATCGCGGCAGCACTCGTAACGGGCATCAAGTCCGACCTGCCGGGCGACGTGATCGGAACAGTGACGGAGCCGGTGTACGACACCGCGACCGGCCGCTATCTGCTGATACCGCAGGGGTCACGCATCTTCGGCAAATACAACAGCCAGGTCGCTTATGGGCAGAGCCGCGTGCAGGTGGTGTGGAACCGGGTCATCCTGCCGGACACGTCATCGCTCACGCTCGACAACTTGGCCGGCACCGACCCGGCCGGCTACGCCGGCCTGGAGGATGGCGTCGATTGGCATTGGGACCGCATCTTTGCAGGCGCGGCACTGACGACGCTACTGGGTGTCGGTGCCGAGCTGGCCGCGCCGGAGAACCGCCAGGGCGGCGATCGCGTCATCATCGCCGGGCGCGACAGCCTGCAGGACAGCGTGAACCAGGCGGGGCAGGAGATGACCCGCCGCAACCTCAACATCCAGCCCACCTTGACCGAGCGCCCCGGCCTGCCAGTGCGCATCATCGTCAATCGGGATCTGGTGTTGCGGCCGTACCAGCCGCTGTTCTTCAACCGGGGGACCTCGCAATGAGCACAACGCGCAAACTGCGACTGGGGCCATTGCCCAAGACCGAGAGCGTCAAGCTGACCTTCGCGTGCCCGGTCAGCCTCAAGGCCGACCTCGACCGCTACGCCGCGCTGCATGCGCAGGCCCACGGTGAAGCAGTCGATGCGACGACGCTGATCCCATACATGCTGGAGGCGTTCATGGCCGGAGATCGAGGATTCAGGAAAAGCGGCGGGGCTAAGGTCCCGCCTCCGAAACCAGGCTAACCACGCTTTACTATCATCGGCCACCGCATGACCAACGCGCAGCCCAAGGGCTGCGCGTTCGCTTTCAGCGGCAACGAGGGGATGAGACAATGCCTCGATGCTCGCTTTATCGCCCGCCATGACGCGATGAGGCTTTCTGCCGCGATGCTCCTATGTGGCTCCTAGCCCATAAAGTCCGAAGCCCTGAAAGAGACTTCAATCCGGCCTAACCCGTTGCCCTGTATAGCCTTCTGATGCGGCCTGCATTCATTAAAAACGCTTGACACAGGCCATTTTTTATTGCGCCGCCATCCGGCACGCGAAAGGAGCAACACCATGGCTGACGCCCTGCTGATCATCGATATGCAAACCGGCCTGTACGCTGGCCCGGAGCACCCCTTCGAACGCGAACGGGTGCTGCAGACCATCAACCAACTGATCGGGCGCGCGCGCCAAGCCGGCGCACCGATCTTCGTCGCCCGCCACACGGGCCCGGCGGGCTCCGCGATTGCTGCGGGCAGCCCGTATTGGCAGGTGTGGCATGAGCTGGATGTCGATGAAGCGCGTGACCAGTTCTTCAATAAAACCCGGCCCAGTTGTTTCCTCGGCACCGATCTGGCGCAGCGACTGCGCGCGATGCAGCTCAATGAGCTGGTGATTGTCGGGATGAAAACCCAGTTCTGCATCGATACCACTTGCCGCGTCGCAGTCGAACTGGGGTTCTCGGTGATACTGCCCGAAGACGGCCACACCTGCATGGACACTGCAACGCTGTCGGCGGCGGCGATCATCGAACATCACAATGCCACGTTGGCCGGGGCGTTTGTGCAACGCGTGAGCGCCGCCGCGATCAGTTTCTGACAACGCAAATACCGTAGGCACGAGCTTGCTGGGCGCGCGTCGCCCTCAACACCTGCAAGCTCGGCCCTACGACGATTTTTCTGCCACGGCAAAGCGATTTTGCTGACAAATCCCGCATACTCTTGCTCTCAAAACCTTCAGGAAGAGCCGTCCGATGACAACCACTGTTCTGGTCCTGGTCGAAACCATCAACGAATACCTGCCCATCATCGAAAGCAATGACTTTCATGTGATCCTGGCACCGACGCCCGCCGAACGCGCCCAGGCCATCAAGGCCCACGGCGGGCAGATCAAGGCCGTACTGACGCGTGGCCCGCTGGGCCTGTATGCCGAAGAAATCGCCGCGCTGCCGTTGCTGGAGATCATCTGCGTGATCGGTGCCGGCTATGAGCATGTCGACCTGCAGGCGGCAAGCAACCGCGGGATCGTGGTGACCAACGGCGCCGGGGTGAACGCGCCTTCGGTGGCGGACCACGCCATGGCCTTGCTGCTGTCATTGGTGCGCGGCATTCCGCAAACGGACGCGGCAGTGCGCCACGGCGAGTGGCCCAAGGTGATGCGCCCTTCCCTGGGCGGCAAGCAACTGGGGATTCTCGGCCTCGGCGCGGTGGGCCTGGAGATCGCCAAGCGCGCCGCCCTCGGGTTCGGCATGCAGGTGAGTTACCACAACCGCCAGCCGCGCGATGACGTGGACTACATCTATTGCTCGACCGCCGTGGAGCTGGCACACACCTCGGACTTCCTGATCCTGGCCACGCCCGGCGGCCCGGGCACGCGCCACCTGATCGATCGGCATGCCCTGGATGCATTGGGGCCGAACGGCTACCTGGTGAATATCGGCCGTGGCAGCGTGGTGGTGACCGCCGACCTGGTCGCCGCCCTGGAACAGCGCCGTATCGGCGGCGCGGCACTGGATGTGTTCGACGACGAGCCCAAGGTGCCCGATGCCCTCAAGCGCCTGAGCAATACCGTGTTGACCTCCCATGTGGCCGGGCTGTCGCCGGAAGCCGCCCACGATACGGTGCAACGGGTGGCCGACAACCTGCTGGAGTACTTCGCCGGCCGGCCGGTGCTGACGCCGGTCGCCTTGCCCCCGCCCGAAAAATGACCGATCAGGCACGCTGATCATCATCCAACACGCGAACCTATTAAGCCGCCCCGACCTTGTGGCCGGGCGGCTGGGCGCATTAGATTAGCCAATAGTCCGAGGCCTTTAGAATAAGCAGAAGGGATAAGCATGGCGCTGAACGACCAATCGACCCAGATCCGCCCAGGCGAAGAACTTGATGCCAGCCTGATCGATCCCTACCTCAAGGCCCATATCCCGGGCCTGAGCGGCACGCTCAAGATCAGCCAGTTCCCCGGCGGCGCGTCCAACCTGACCTACCTGCTGGAATACCCGGGCCAGGAATTCGTGCTGCGCCGCCCGCCGTTCGGGCACAAGGCCAAATCGGCCCATGACATGGGTCGCGAGTTCCGCATTCTCAATCAGCTGAAAGACGGCTTTCCCTACTGCCCCAAGGCCTACGTGCATTGCACCGATGAATCGGTGATCGGCGCCGAGTTCTATGTGATGGAGCGCGTCAACGGCATCATCCTGCGCTCCGACCTGCCGGCCGAACTGGGCCTGGACGCGAGCAGGACCGAAGCGCTGTGCAAAAGCTTTATCGACAAGTTCGTCGAACTGCACCAAGTGGACTACAACGCCTGCGGCCTGGCCGACCTGGGCAAGCCCGAGGGGTACGTGGAACGCCAGATCCGCGGCTGGAGCGACCGCTACGAAAAAGCCCTGACCCCCGACGCACCTCGCTGGGAGGCCGTGCGCGCCTGGCTCAACGACAAGATGCCGGCCGACCATCCCACCTCCAGCATCGTGCATAACGACTACCGCTTCGACAACGTGATCCTCGACCCGCACAACCCGATGCAGATCATCGGCGTGCTGGACTGGGAGTTGACCACCCTCGGCGACCCGCTGATGGACCTGGGCAACACCCTCGCCTACTGGATCGAAGCCGCCGACCCGGCGCCCGTGCAACTGATGCGCCGCCAGCCGAGCAACGCACCGGGCATGCTCACGCGTCGCCAGTTCGTCGACTATTACGCCGAGCGCGCCGGCCTTGAGATCGACAATTTCGACTTCTACTACACCTACGGCCTGTTCCGCCTGGCCGGCATCGTGCAGCAGATCTACTACCGTTTTTTCCATGGACAGACCCAGGACAAACGCTTTGCGCAGTTCATTCAGATGAACAAGCTGCTGGAGCAGATGAGCCTGAATGTCATCGGCAAATCCGCCCTCTGATCGACCGAGCCAAGACCCACAAGGAACCCCCATGTCCAAGACCAACCTGTTCGACCTCGACGGCAAGATCGCTTTTGTCTCCGGCGCCAGCCGTGGCATCGGTGAGGCCATCGCCAAGTTGCTGGCCCAGCAAGGCGCCCACGTGATCGTGTCCAGCCGTAAGCTGGAAGGCTGCCAGCACGTAGCGGATGCGATCATCGCCGACGGCGGCAAGGCCACTGCGGTTGCCTGCCATATCGGTGAAATGGAGCAGATCAGCCAGGTCTTCGCCGGCATCCGCGAGCAGTTCGGCCGCCTGGACATCCTGGTCAACAACGCCGCGACCAACCCGCAATTCTGCAACGTGCTGGACACCGACCTGGGCGCCTTCCAGAAAACCGTGGATGTGAATATTCGCGGCTACTTCTTCATGTCGGTGGAAGCCGGCAAGCTGATGCGCGAAAACGGCGGCGGCAGCATCATCAACGTGGCCTCGATCAACGGCATCTCGCCGGGCGTGTTCCAGGGCATCTACTCGGTGACCAAGGCCGCGGTGATCAACATGACCAAGGTGTTCGCCAAGGAATGCGCCGAATTCGGCATCCGCTGCAACGCCCTGCTGCCAGGCCTGACCGACACCAAGTTCGCCTCGGCGCTGGTGAAGAACGACGCGATCCTGAAAATGGCCCTGGCGCAGATCCCGCTCAAGCGCGTAGCGGACCCGAGTGAGATGGCCGGCGCGGTGCTGTACCTGGCCAGCGATGCATCCAGCTACACCACCGGGGTGTCGCTGAACGTGGACGGTGGTTTCCTGTCCTGACCACATAAGCAGCACAATCCCCAGGTGGGAGCAGGCCCGCTCCCACTTTTTTTATCGCGTTGTCATACAGCCCCTTTGGAGCAAACGTCGCCAGCGAGTAGTCTTGGACCGACTCAGCCCCTCAGGAAAAACATGGAACTGCACGTGATCATCAACGGCCGCAAGGACCTGGCCGAACAGCTTTACCAGCAACTGCGCGAAGCCATCGACTCCGGCCGCCTGGCCGCCGGGGCGCAATTGCCGCCCAGCCGCCTGCTGGCCGCGCAACTGGGCGTGTCACGCAAGACCGTGTCCGACACCTACGCCACCCTGACCTACGAAGGCCTGCTGGTGGGCAAGATCGGACGCGGCACCTTCGTCAACAGCCGCACTCCGCCGACCGAACGCCTGCAAACCGCCACCGACCTGGCCTGCGCCGCCAACCTGGCGAAGTGGCAGGCACTGCCCTCGCCCATGCATCACCCCACGCGCGACAGTGCCCTGCGCTACGAATTCCTCGGCGGCGCCACCAGCCGCCACCAATTCCCCCAGGACGAATGGCGACGCTGCACCCAGGACGCCCTGCGCCGTATTGCCCAGAACAGTGGCCTCTACAGCCAGACCGAAGGCCTGCCGGCGTTGCGCAGCGCCATCGCCGGGCACATTGCGTTTTCCCGTGGGGTCAAATGCAGCGCCGACGACATCGTGGTCACCAACGGCGCGCAGCAGGCTCTCGACCTGATCGCCCGCGTCGTGCTGGAGCCGGGCAGCATCGTCGCCATGGAAGACCCCGGCTACACCCCGGCGCGCCAGTTGTTCATGGCGATGGGGGCAAACGTCATCGGGGTGCCCGTCGACGATCAGGGCATTCAGGTCGAGCGGATCCCCGACGGTGCGCGGCTGATCTATGTGACACCGTCCCACCAGTTCCCCCTCGGCATGCCCATGAGCCAGGCACGCCGTGAAGCCCTGCTGGCCCGTGCGTTCGAGCTGGGGGCGATGGTTATCGAAGACGACTACGACAGCGAATTCCGCTACGAAGGCCGTCCCACCGACTCCCTGCAAAACATGGACACCCGAGGCGTGGTGACTTACGTCGGCACCTTCTCCAAAACCCTGCTGCCGGAGTTGCGCCTGGGCTATGCGGTACTGCCGCCAGCCCTTTATGGCGCGGTGCTCAAGGCCAAGCAATTGACCGATCAACACAGCTCCACCTTGCCGCAATGGGCGTTGGCCAAGTTCATCAGCGAAGGCTATCTGCTCAAGCATATTCGCCGCTGCCACAGCGTGTATGCCGGGCGCCGCGAGCGCATCCTGCAGCGCCTGGCGGGCGACCTGGCGCCGTGGTTCGAAGCGGTGCCCACCGTGGCCGGCTTTCATATGGCGGCCCTGTGCAAGGTGCCGGTGAATATTGCGTTGTTGATGCAGCTGGCACGCCAGGTCGACGTGGGCCTGTACCCGCTCGACGTGTTTTTTCACGACACGCCGGTACGCCCGGGCCTGATCATCGGCTTCGGCGCGATCGAAACCCTGGACATCGACCCGGCCCTGGACAAGGTGCGCGACATTCTCCAGCAGATTGGCTAGAGGTTTTTCGGCTGGATTGGTCATTGGTCGGCGGGAGCACGCGGCGTAGGGTGAAGACCTCTCGAACGACTCGGAAACTCGCCATGAAACGCTCACTCGCAACCGCCCTGATACTGGCCTCGTTCAGTGCCTTCGCCCATGAACCGGTGTACAACCAGGAGTCGATCAAGGTTCTGCAAGAGCACGCCCTGAGCAACGTGCCCGGCAAGAAAACCATCATGCTGAGCGTCGATTACGCTGCGGGCCAGGCCACCGTGCCCCACAGCCATACCGGCACTGCCGTGGCTTACGTGCTGGAGGGCGCGATTACGTCGCGGGTCAACGATGAACCGGCGATCACCTACACGGCCGGTCAGTCATTCTACGAACCGGCGGGCTCGCGGCACTTCGAGTCGAGCAATGCCAGCCAGACCCGACCGGCGAAACTGCTGGTGGTGATGGTGCTGGATGACAAGGCTGAGGTGCTCACCCCTCTGGCGCACGAATAGCACCGCTGCGAGACTCAAGGGCGATTGAATCGACGGCGCAGTGCTTCGATCGGCTCGCGGCAGGCACAGCCTTCAAGATGGTCATTGACCATCCCCGTCGCCTGCATCAACGCATACATCGTGGTCGGCCCCACGTAGGTCCACCCGCGTTTCTTCAAGGCCTTCGACAAGCGCACCGAAGCCGGTGACGTCGGGTTGGCGCTCCAATACGCCAGATCCACCCGCGCCGGGCGCTCGTCTGGCGTCGGTTCGAACGACCATAGCCATTTCGCCAACGAACCGCTTTCCGCCACCAACTCGCACGCCCTGCGCGCATTGTTGAGGGTCGAGACGATCTTCGCGCGGTTGCGCACAATGCCAGGGTCAGCCATCAGGCGTTCGATATCCGCTTCGCCGTACTGCGCCACACGGCGGAAATCAAAACCGTCGAACGCCCGCCGAAAATGCTCGCGCTTGCGCAGGATGGTGATCCACGCCATCCCCGCCTGAAACCCCTCCAGGCAAATCTTCTCGTACAACTGAATGTCATCCGCCACCGGCACGCCCCATTCATGGTCGTGGTAGTGCGGATATTCCGGCGCAGCGGTACGCCAACTGCAATGGGTCAGCCCTGCGTCGTTGGTGCTCAGTCCTGGTTTGTCCATCCGTCACCTCGCGTACTCAGCGGCGGATGATAAGCGAAAAAATTTGCGCCCCGTCAACCGCTCAAGCACCGCCCTCGCAGAGCAACTGGTCAGACCGCAACCGGACAAGCCGCGAAAATCACTTGTGACCTGGAAAAAACCCAGCGTAGACTGGCCACGCACTGGACTTACCGGTATGACCACAACAATTAAGCCCTGGACCCACCAGGGCACCGAATAGAGATCCCTCCCATGTTCAGATGGTGCTCGCGTTCGATTTTCCTGCAAGTCGTGATCGGTCTGATGCTCGGCATCCTCTGCGGCCTGGCCCTTCCCGAATTCTCCTCGCAACTCAAACCCCTGGGTGACGGTTTCATCAAACTGATCAAGATGTTGATTGGCCTGATCGTGTTCTGCGTGGTGGTCAGCGGTATCTCCGGCGCCGGCGACTTGAAAAAGGTCGGGCGCATCGGCCTCAAGTCGGTGATCTATTTCGAAGTGCTGACCACCGTCGCCCTGGTGATCGGCCTGCTCATGGCCTTCAGCACCGGCATCGGCAGCGGTGCGAATATCCACCTGGAGCAATTGTCCTCCGCCGGCTTGCATGAACTGGCCGACAAGGGCCAACACATCAAGGGCACCAGCCAGTTCCTGATGGACCTGATCCCCAACTCGGTGATCGGCGCGTTTGCCGACAACAACGTGCTGCAAGTGCTGCTGTTCTCGGTGCTGTTCGGCAGCGCCTTGAACCTGGTGGGTGAAGCGGCGTCGGGCATTTCGCGGCTGATCAACGAGCTGAGTCACGTGATCTTCCGCATCATGGGCATGATCGTGCGCCTGGCGCCGATCGGCGTGTTCGGCGCGATCGCCTTTACCACCAGCACCTACGGCCTGGACTCACTGCAGCACCTGGGCAGCCTGGTAGGCCTGTTCTACCTGACCTGCTTTATGTTTGTCGGGGTGATCCTCGGCCTGGTGATGCGCCTGTCCGGCCTGCGCATGCTGCCGCTGCTCAAGTACCTGCGCGAAGAGCTGCTGATCGTGATGGGCACCGCCTCGTCCGACGCGGTGCTGCCACAGATCATGCGTAAACTGGAACACTTGGGCATCGGCAGTTCCACCGTGGGCCTGGTGATTCCGACAGGCTATTCGTTCAACCTCGACGGTTTCTCGATCTATCTGACCCTGGCCATCGTGTTTATCGCCAACGCTACCGGCACACCGCTGTCGATGACCGACTTGCTGACCATCCTGCTGGTATCGTTGATCACCTCCAAGGGCGCCCATGGCATTCCGGGGTCGGCGCTGGTGATTCTGGCGGCGACACTCACGGCCATCCCGGCGATTCCGGTGGTCGGCCTGGTGCTGGTGTTGGCGGTGGATTGGTTCATGGGCATCGGCCGTGCATTGACCAACCTGATCGGCAACTGCGTCGCCACCGTGGCCATTGCGCGCTGGGAAAAAGACATCGATATCCAGCGCGCCAACAAGGTACTCGCCGGCCAGCAGGGTTATGCGTTCCAGGCTAAAAAGCCGGTAGTGCCCGCGCACCAGGAGTTCTGACCCATTGGCATGAGCGACACAGATCACCAGTGGGAAGGAGCTTGCTCTCTCCCACACTCAATCGTCGCCTTTGTGGCAATTGTATTCGCAACATCAAGGAGCAATCGACGTGGTCACCCCCTCAACCGTCGTCAATTCAGTCGTAGAAAAACTCCGCGCCTCCCTGGCGCGGGGCCAGTGGCGGCGCGGTGAAATGCTGCCCGGTCAGCGTGAACTGGCCGAACAGCTGGGCATCAGCCGCCCCAGCCTGCGTGAAGCCGTGATCGTGCTGGAAACCCTCGGCCTGGTGCGCTCGATGCCCGGCAAAGGCGTGGTGGTGCTCGAAACCCACGTCAACGAGGCGCAATCGAGCGACGCCGTGGCCGACGCCAGCCTCGAAGATATCCTGCAACTGCGCTACACCCTCGAACCGTTTATTGTCGGCCTGGTGGCCCAATCCATCAGCAGCAAAGAGGTTGGCCAACTGCGCCTGACCCTGATGGACATGCGCGAAGCCCTCGACGCTGGCGACGCCGAAGCCGGGATGAATGCCTACATTGCCTTCCACGAAGAACTGTTCGCCCTCACCTCCAACCCGATCTTCCAGAACGTGGTGCAACAAACCAGCAACGCTCTCAAGCAAAGCGCACAGGTGCTGCGCAACTCCCCGGAACACCTGGCAGAACGCCTGCAGGAAAACGATGCCGTGGTGCGCGCCATCCGCAACAAGAACAGCGCCCTGGCCAGTGCCGAAATGCGCAAGCACATCCTCCAGGAAGGCCTGCGCATGGGCATTCGCTTGACCATCCCGGACGACCATCTGGGCAGTTGATTTTTGGAGACCGGCCATGACCGCCCACGCCTTGCCACGCGACCTGCCCATCACCGGCCTGCCCGCCATGTGCCTGGTGGCCGGTAAAAAGCCCTCGGTGAATGACATCTACCCACGGCTGTTCGACGCCATTCTCGAACAGCGCATCGCCCCGTCCACCCGGTTGACCGAGGAAAGCCTGGGCCAAACCTTCGGAGTGAGCCGCAGCGTGATTCGCCGGGTGTTGGCCAAGTTGTCGCACCAGCACGTGATCATCCTGCGCCCCAACCAGCGCGCCCAGGTAGCCGCACCGGATGCCCAGCAGACGCGGCAGATTCTGGAAGCGCGGCGGTTGACGGAGATCACGGTGGTACAACTGGCCTGCGCCCAGGCCACACCGATGCAGATCCGCCAGTTGCGCGAGTTGATTGCCCGCGAGCGTGATTGTATTGAACGCGACCAGCGTGGGCCGGCGATTCGCTTGTCGGGGGAGTTTCATCTGCAATTGGCGGCGATGGCGGGGAATGCGCCGTTGGCGCAGTTTCTCAACAGCCTGGTGCCGTTGACGTCGCTGATCATTGCCCAGTACGAGGCGCAAGCCAGCAGCTATTGTGCGTGGCAGGAGCATGTGGCGATTGTCGATGCCATCGAGCAACGGGCCTCTGGCATTGCGGTGAACTTGATGACCCGGCACCTGGATCACCTGGAGACCCGACTACTCAAGCACCACTGATCCCAAGTCGATGGTGCTCACAATGAAGAAGGGGGATTGCCCCCGATAGTGGTGGATCAGTCATACAGGTGTTGACTGATCCATCGCTATCGGGGGCAAGCCCCCTCCCACAGTTGTTTACCGCTCGATCAAACCGATGCCAGCACCGACTGACCGCTCAACGCCAGGTCCAGCAACTCACGGTTGGCCACCGCGTACATGGCGTAGTCCGTGCCGACCGCGGCACGGATTTCCACCATCATTGCGCGCCAGCGATCGGCCATGTCCTGGTGCTGCTCAAGCCACAGGGCCACGCGGGCTTCCATGTCTTGTGGCGCTTCGGCCATTTGCAGTACGGAAATGGTGATCGCCCGTTGCTGCCAGTCCACGTCGTCGCGGAAGGCTTCGCGGGCCTGGGCCTGCCAGTTGTTGGCGACCGGCAGATCGCTGATCTGCTGCAGGTACCATGGCAAGTCCAGGGCGCTGCCGACGGCGAAGTAGGCCTTGGCCACTTCGGCGGCGTCATGCCCGGTCACGTCGGCGGCTTCGATGATCGGCAGCAAGGTGTACAGGTGCGTCGTGCCTGCAACCATGCGTGCCAACAACTCCGGTACGCCGGCTTCGGTGTAGGCCTGGTAACGGGTCTGCCAGCCTTCACGGGTCGGGCCTTCGAGCAGTTCGTCGAGTTTGAGACCCAGTGCGGCCAGGTGCGGACCGAAGTGCGCGGTGTCACGCCCGGCATCCTGCTCGTTGCGACGGCTGCGCAGGAACCAGCGCGTGGCACGACGGCCCAGGCGCATCAGCTCGTCCATCAGCTCCAGTTGCACGTCGGCGGAGACCTGGTGGTCCAGGGCTTCGATCTGACGGAACCAGTGCGGGAGATGGAAAATGTCGCGCACGATCACATAGGCGCCCGCCACGTTGGCCGGGCTCATGCCGGTCGACTCTTTGAGCCGCTGCACGAAGGTGATGCCCATGTGGTTGACCAGGTCGTTGGCGATCTGGGTGCTGACGATCTCGCGCTTCAGACGGTGGCGACGCATCGCCTCGCCGAACTTGGCCACCAGGCTCGGTGGGAACGCGGTCTCCATGTCACGGGTCAGGTACTCGTCATCCGGCACCTGCGACTTGAGCAGGGCTTCCTTGAGGTCGATCTTGCTGTACGAGATCAGCACCGACAGCTCCGGACGGGTCAGGCCCTTGCCGGTGGCGGCGCGTTCGGTGAGCTGCTCCTCGGTCGGCAGATACTCGATGGCGCGGTCCAGCTTGCCACGGCTTTCCAGGTCGCTCATCAGGCGTTTGTACTCGGCGGCACGCTCGTAGGCACGGCGGGCGGCCAGGGACAGGGCCTGGGTCTGCTTGTAGTTGTTGCCCAACACCAGGCTGCCGACTTCGTCGGTCATGCTCGCCAGCAACTGGTTGCGTTGCTTGTCGTCGCCGGCCTGCACCACTTCGTTGAGCAGGATCTTGATGTTCACTTCGTGGTCGGAGCAGTCCACGCCGCCGGCGTTGTCGATGAAGTCGGTGTTCGAACCGCCGCCATTGAGGCCGAATTCCACACGCCCCAGTTGGGTCATGCCGAGGTTACCGCCCTCGCCCACCACCTTGCAGCGCAGCTCGTTGCCGTTGACGCGCAACGCGTCGTTGGCCTTGTCGCCCACATCGGCATGGCTTTCGGTGCTGGCCTTGACGTAAGTGCCGATACCGCCGTTCCACAACAGGTCCACCGGCGCCTTGAGCAAGGCGTTCAGCAGTTCGGTCGGAGTCAGTTTGTCGGCCTGGATGTCGAAGCGTTCTTTCATCTGCGCCGAGATGGCAATGCTCTTCGCGCTGCGCGAGAAGATACCGCCGCCTTCGGACATGATGCTGGTGTCGTAGTCGCTCCACGCCGAACGCGGCAGCTCGAACATGCGCTGACGCTCGACGAAGCTGGTCGCCGGGTTCGGGTTCGGGTCGATGAAGATATGCAGGTGGTTGAAGGCCGCGACCAGTTGCAGCTTGTCGGACATCAACAGGCCGTTACCGAACACGTCGCCGGCCATGTCGCCGACGCCGACCACGGTGATGCTGTCTTCCTGCACGTTGATGCCGCGCTCACGGAAGTGACGCTGCACACCGACCCACGCGCCCTTGGCGGTGATGCCCATTTTCTTGTGGTCGTAACCGGCCGAACCGCCGGAGGCGAATGCATCGCCGAGCCAGAAGCCGTAGTCGATGGCAATGCCGTTGGCGATGTCGGAGAACGTCGCGGTGCCTTTGTCGGCCGCGACCACCAGGTACGGGTCATCGCCGTCATGCCGCACGACGTTGACCGGCGGCACCAGGGCGCCATCCTTGAGGTTGTCGGTGATGTCCAACAGGCCGGAAATGAAGATGCGGTAGCAGGCGATGCCCTCGGCCGCGATCTCGTCGCGACTACCGCCCAGTGGCAAGCGGCGCGGCAGGAAGCCGCCCTTGGCGCCCACCGGCACGATCACCGAGTTCTTCACTTGCTGGGCTTTTACCAGGCCGAGCACTTCGGTGCGGAAGTCTTCTTCACGGTCGGACCAGCGCAGGCCGCCGCGCGCGACATTACCGAAGCGCAGGTGGACACCCTCGACCCGTGGCGAGTAGACGAAGATTTCAAACTTCGGCACTGGCTTGGGCAGCTCGGGAATGGCCCGCGGGTCGAACTTGAAGCTGAAGTACGCCTTGTTCTGGCCGTTGGCGTCGGTCTGGTAGAAGTTGGTGCGCAGGGTCGCTTTGATGAGGTCCAGGTAGCGACGCAGGATGCGGTCTTCGTTGAGCACCTGAACCTCGTCCAGGGCGCTGAGGATCGCTTGTTCCAGGCGTTGCTGCTTGTCTTCCAGGTCGTCGGCGGTGAGCTTGCGCGCCAGGTAGAAGCGCGTCTTGAACAACCGGGTCAACTCGCGGGCGATGTCGGTGTGGTTGTTCAGGGTGCTGGCGATGTAACCCAGGGCGGATCTGTTTCATGTAACGCGCGTAGGCACGCAGCAGCGCCACGTCGCGCCACGGCAGGCCAGCGGTGAGTACCAGGCGGTTGAACGCATCGTTCTCGGCATCGCCGTGGACGATATGCACGAACGCGTCCTGCAGGGTGTCGTTGAGCTGCTGGATATCCAGGTTCACGCCTTCGGCGGCGATGAACGCGAAATCATGGATCCAGAACTCACGGCCATTGGCATGACGCAGGCGGTACGGGAATTCGCCCAGCACGCGCAGGCCGAGGTTTTCCAGGATCGGCAATACGTCGGACAGCGCCAGCGGGGTGTCGGCATGGTAGAGCTTGCAATGCAGCTCACGCTGGCCGGACACCTGGCCCAGCGGCTGATAGAAGCTCATCACCAACGGGTTGGCTTCGGTGAGGCTGAGCAAGTGCTGCATGTCGACCACCGCCGAATGCGCAGCAAAACGCTCGCGGTAGCCGGCCGGGAAACCTTTCGGGAAATCCGCCAGCACGTTGGTGCCGTGGGCTTCGCCGAAGCTTTCGACCACCAGGCTGGAATAGTCGTCCTGCCAGCTGCGGCAGGCCTGCACCACTTCTTTTTCCAGTTGCAGCGGGTCGATGTCCAGGCGGTTCTTCGGGTCGACCCGCAGAATCAGTTGCACACGGGCCAGCACGGACTCGGAGAAGAACGTCCAGAATTCGCAGTCCGAGGCTTTCAGGCGATCCATCAGCACTTGCTGGATCTTCTGGCGCACTTCGGTGGAATAGATATCGCGCGGCACGTAGGCCAGGCAGTAGCAGAAACGCCCGTAGGGGTCTTTGCGCAGGAACACGCGGATCTTGTTGCGTTCCTGGATCTGCACGATCGACATCACGGTGCTGAACAGCTCGTCGACCGGGGTCTGGAACAGGTCGTCACGCGGCAGTACTTCGACCACCTGCGCCAGTTCCTTGCCCAGGTGCGCCTTGGCCTGGAAGCCCGAGCGGCGTTCGATTTCCGCGACCTTGCGGCGGATATAAGGAATCACCCGCACGCTTTCACCGTACACCGACGAGGTGTACAGGCCCATGAAGCGGCATTCCTTGATGACCTTGCCGTCGGCGTCGATCTCGCGGATCGACACGTAGTCCGGATAAGCCGGACGATGCACGCGGCTCGGGTGTGCGGCCTTGGCGAACGACAACACGGTCGGCTCGCGCAGGTAGGACACAGCGTAGTCTTCGATGCGCAGGTCGTCGGCGGTGAGGCCAGCGCGCAGCAGCTTGGTCAGACCGAGGAAGGAGCCAGCGTCATATTCGATATGACCACCGTCCGCCTCGTCACGTACCACGAACTCTTCATAGCCGAGGAAGGTGAAGTGGTTGCCCACCAACCATTCCAGGAAGTTCTTGATCTCGGCTTGTTCTTCGCCGTCGATGCTGAACCGGCTGGCGTCGATACCGACCAGCAGTTCCTGGACCTTGGCTTTCATCGGCTCGAAATCGGCCACGGCCACGCGCACTTCGCCCAGTACCTGCTCCAGCTCTTTGCTCAGCACGTTCAGTTCGGCGGCGTTGGCGCAGCGGTCGATTTCCAGGTACATCAGCGATTCTTGCTGGATGCCTTCGCCCTGGGTGCCCTTGGCCAGAATTTCCAGCAATTCGCCCTTGCTGCCACGGCGCGTGCTGAGCACGGTGGTTTGCAGGGTGTGGATGCTGTAGCCGCGGCGGTTCAGCTCGGTACGCACCGAGTCCACCAGAAATGGCAGGTCATGGTGCAGCACTTCGACCGCGGTGTGGGTCGACTGCCAGCCATGACGTTCGTAATCGGGGTTGTAGACCCGCACCTGGGGTTCGGTGTGGTCGAAGCGCTCAAGCAGGCGCCAGGCAGACAGGGTGCAACCGGCCAGGTCGGAAAGGCGACGTTGGGTCAGTTCGTCCAGGGAAATGATGCCGAAAAATTGTTCAGCGAACAGCGCCACTTGTGGCAGTGCCTGTTCACTGATGTGCTGCGCCAGTGCCGCTTGCAGTTGATGCTGGAAGTCGGCCTTGCTGGCTGCGGTGAAGAACGCCATCTGTGGTACTCCGCTTGGGCTTGTTATTGATGGAAGCGTCGCGTGTTATCCCCTTGCGGGGAGACCGTCAGCGGTAACGATACAAGCACCATAAACGAATCAGGGTGACAGGTGGGTGAAGCTGGACAAGACGATCAGGTCACATACAACTTCCATTGGACATACACCTTGCCAGGCGACGGTGTGACGGGCAGGTCAGGCTCCCAGCAGTGAGCACATCCGTTGCGCAGCTTAACGAGAGTAGGAAGACAGCTGCTTGCGGCGCTGCGACATATTCGGTCATCGGCTGGCAACGAAGGGTTGCACAAAGGGCAACCACACACACCGAACTACAAAAAAGCCGGTCACCGGCGCTGATTTCAAGCCAATGATAGCTAACACACGCGAAGCCCGTCGGCACATACCTACGGCACATCAAGCAAGGGACCTCAAACATCAGGGAACTTTTCCTGCGCCAACCGCCAATCAAAAAAACACAGGGAGCGTGGTTTACCGACCGCCATCTATTGCAGGCCCGTCATGATTACGCCAACAGCACCCTCGCCCATCATTTCGCAACCCACCTCGTCACCGGATAACATCAATCCGCCGATTTCGTTCGCCGACAGCGGCGTATATTCTGCGCAATGGGATAAATATAACCAGGCGGCCCCCAGGCCACAGCCGATCAGTGACGAAGAGCGGTTCGAAACGTGGAAACTGCAAAACGCTGGCAAATCATCTCAATGGAAACTCGATAATCTCCCGGATTACGCGCCCCCCTCATACGCCAAAGAAATAAGAACATTTCACGGGCACCCTGATGGAACCCCCTCCTCCGACTACCGAGGTTCCTTCGTTCGAAACCCGGCGCTCGAAAACCACATAATGGAAACTGCGCCCCCGGTTATGGGCCCGAGCCACCTTGTGGCAGCGCACGTCAAGTTTCAGATAAAACAACAATTTGGATTAGACGTTGATCCAGATAAAACCTACTTGACGACCATCGCTTACGACCACACTTCGCACAAGCGCCCCCACAAGGGATATATCGTAAGAAAAATTTCGCTCACCGATGCAGCCATGCGAAACATCCAGGGAGAAGAACTACCGTCAGGCGTGCCGCCGTTTAGATATTCAACCTATAAACAAGGCAAACCCAGCTTCGATATACATGAAGACTCAAGGCACTCCAAAGACCAGCCCAGTATCACCGGCGTCTTCAACGCGCCTGACAGAGGAAGGATTTCAACGCATTACACCGGCATTTATACCGAGCCCTCCAGTTCGTCGCCCAATTCGTACAGCGCTGAAAACCAGGTTTCCCTCTCACCTGACGATTTTATGAAAATGACATGGGACCACGCCTATAAAAAGCCTTACGACACGTACATTGATCAATACTGGGACGCAAACCGGAAAGAGTATCCGACACGTATAAAGTTTAATTTCATACACGCCGCCAATGAGCAATATCACAATCACTCCCTGAGCAAGGAAGACCTACTACTCGCTGAGCGGGCGGCCGGAACGCCACACGGCAAATCATTCGCACAACTCACACCAGATGACCTAAACAAGCCCTACCAGCCAGACCCCGGCCTGGAAACGAAATTCCTGAGTTACAGCGGCGCCCAGTCCTCAGACATATTTTATGTTCGAGACAAGAAAACCCAGAGAACACTTCTCTTCATGCCGGGAAACGCCCCTCAAATCATTTCGTCCGACTCCCCCGGAGCAATGAATAAGTGGCTCGGCGCACACACTGCCGACCCCAACAATGAAAACTCATTTATGAGCCATTTTCTGATGGAGGACGCACCCAGCACCCTGTTTTATGGCGGTATTCAAAAGCGCTTGCGGATCCACCAGGCCCTGGCAAAAGAACAAGGCGCCGATGCCTACTACGAACGGCTCCACGCTTGGGAAGAGGGCGCTATGTTCGACGGAAAGAGAGTGGCCGACCCCTTCACGGAAACTCAGAAACGCACCGAGTCTGCCACTCGCACGGATGCGTACTACCAATTCGTGCTCAATACAGACCATACAAAAAACACCGTCATCCGAGCGTTGGGGTATCTGAGCCTGGGTACCACGGTACTCGCGCCACTCGGGATCGCATTTCCTCCCGTAGGTTATTTACTGACCGCCTTCTCACTAGGTGCGGGACTGGGGCGGGTGGGTATCGGAATAGATGACACTGCCAACAACAGGCCTGGCGGACCTGAGCGCATACTCGACGGTGCCTGGCGTTCCGTGACGCCCATCGCGTCTAGTGCGCTTGGCAACGCAGCGGCCCCCTTCGGCACCGCGATTAAAAACGTTGTGTTCAAACCATGACGCACGGATGAAATTCACACCGACATAAATATGGCAGCAGTGGCAAAATCCCCCTTTTGCGGCCAATAAACTCATAGGACTGCCATGCAATTGATCACTACCGACCTGATCGCCAACCCATGTGACGAAGAAGAAGACAACATGGCCATGCTCTGCTGCCATAGCGCTAAGGGCGAGATGTTCATACTGGCCCGTTACCCGGATGAAGACGAGGTGGAGCTGACCTGGGACGACGAACCATCGACCCTCGAGGGCCTGAAGGTCACGCTGAGTGACAGCACGTTGCTGATTGAGCTGGCGGCAGGCGATGCCGATGCGCTGGGCGGCAAGGATCACCTGGAGATTCTGCACAGCACCGCCCCTGAGGATTTGGCTGAAGTTGAAGAAACCCTGCAGAACATTCTCAGGGGCACAGGCACTTATATCCGTGCCTGAGGCTACTGACACACAAAATTCCTACACGTTTTGCGAAAAATACCCCGCGCGCCGTTAGTCGCCGCCCCCCCCGATGCATTAAAGTAAGCCCCCCAGGCCCGGCGTTTTTTCTCGACGCTCGGGCTCATCTCTCCAGGAACCGTCATCGATGGAACATCGTGAAGCGCTGCTTGCGCTGCGAACCTTTCTTTCTACGCAGATTCTCGGCCAGGAAAAACTCATCGAGCGCCTGCTGATCGCCTTGCTTGCCGACGGCCATATGCTGGTGGAAGGCGCGCCGGGCCTGGCCAAGACCAAGGCCATCAAGGAGTTGGCCGAAGGCATCGAAGCGCAGTTCCATCGTATCCAGTTCACCCCCGACCTGTTGCCCGCCGACATCACCGGCACTGAAATCTATCGCCCCGAAACCGGCAGCTTCGTGTTCCAGCAGGGGCCGATCTTCCACAACCTGGTGCTGGCGGACGAAATCAACCGCGCCCCGGCCAAGGTGCAGTCGGCCTTGCTCGAAGCCATGGCCGAGCGCCAGGTCAGTGTGGGTCGCAGTACTTACGAGCTGTCGCCGCTGTTTCTGGTGATGGCCACGCAAAACCCCATCGAGCAGGAAGGCACCTACCCACTGCCCGAAGCCCAGCTCGACCGTTTCCTGATGCACGTCAAGATCGGTTTCCCGGACGCGGCCGTCGAGCGGCGCATCCTGCAGCAGGCCCGTGGCGAGGCGCTCAACGGTGAAACCAAGCCTGAACGCCGCGTCAGCCAACAGGCGATCTTTGCCGCGCGCAAGGAAATCCTCGGGTTGTACATGGCCGATGCGGTGGAGGAATACCTGGTGCAATTGGTCATGGCCACGCGCACCCCGGCCAAATTCGACCCGGAAATGGCCGAGTGGATTGCCTATGGCGCCAGCCCCCGTGGCTCGATCGCCCTCGACCGCTGCGCCCGCGCCCACGCCTGGCTGGCCGGGCGAGACTTTGTCAGCCCGGAAGACATCCAGGCGGTGCTGTTCGACGTGCTGCGCCATCGCATCATTCTGTCGTTCGAAGCCGAAGCCGCCGGGATCGACCAGGACCGCGTGGTACAACGCATTCTCGACGTCGTAGCCGTCGCTTGAAATCGATGAACGCCAGCGATGGAGTGCGCGTCACGCTCAGTGAATTGATTGAGATGCGCCACCGCGTGCGTGAAGTGCAGCTGTTTTCCACGCCGAGCCAGCGCAGCCCGCTGATCGGCCTGCACCACTCCAAGCTGCGCGGGCGCGGGGTCGACTTCGACCAGGTGCGCGTCTACCAGGCCGGCGACGATGTACGCACCATCGACTGGCGCGTGACCGCGCGCACCCAGGAACCGCACACCAAGCTGTTCCACGAAGAGCGCGAACGCCCGATTTTCATCATGGTGGAGCAAAGCTGCCGCTTGTTTTTCGGTTCGGGGCAGATGTTCAAGTCGGTGCTCGCGGCCCAGGCGGCCAGCCTGATCGGCTGGGCGGCGCTGGGGCATAACGACCGCGTCGGCGGGCTGGTCTTCGGCGACAACGAGCACTACGAAATCAAACCGCGGCGCAGCAAACAGAGCCTGCTGCAACTGCTCAACCGCCTGGTGCGGGTCAACCAGAGCCTGAGCACCGAGAGCGGCCCCGAAACCGACGCCCTGGGCCTGGCCCTGCGCCGTGGCCGTGAAGTGCTGCGCCCGGGCAGCCTGGTGATCGTGATCTGCGACGAGCGCGCACTGACCGAAGGTGCCGAACAACAGCTGAGCCTGTTGTCACGCCATTGCGACCTGCTGCTGCTACCGATCTCCGACCCGCTCGACCACGCCCTGCCCGCCGCCGGGCTGCTGCGCTTTGCCGAACGCGGTGCGCAACTGGAACTGGACACGCTGAACTTCGATTTGCGCCAGGCCTACAAGGCCCAGGCCGAAGCGCGCAGCGCCCGCTGGGAACTGCTCGCGCAGAAACTGCGGGTATTGCTGATGCCCTTGAGCACCCAGAGCGAAATGGTCGAGCAACTGCGCGAATACCTCAACCCGCAACGCCCGGTTAAAAAGCAATGAGCAGCCTCGACCAACTCCAACCGCTGATCGCCCCACCGGCGATCGGCTTCTGGCCGCCTGCGCCAGGCTGGTGGCTGTTGCTGCTGGTGATCCCGCTGCTGGGCTGGGGCGTGTGGTGGCTGCGCCGTTTCCTGCCCACGCGGCGCCCCGTGTCCCGCGCCGAACAACCGCTCGACCCGCTGCGCATCGCCGCCCTGGCCGAACTGGCGCTGATGCCCAGACCCTACGACGGCGCGCCCGCCGGGGCCTGGCTGCAGCAACTCAACGGCCTGCTCAAGCGCCTGTGCCGCAACGACTACCCCTACAGCCAGAGCCACACCCTCAATGGCCGCAAATGGCTGGCGTTTCTCGATAACCGCTGCCCCGCCGCCGGCCTCACACGCTGGATGGTGCTGGTGGAAGGCGCCTATAAGCCCGAATGCAAACTCGACGACAAAGCCATCGCCGGCCTGACCCAGGCCGTCGACACCTGGATTCGCAAACATGTTTGAGTTCGCTTGGCCGTGGATCTTCGCCCTGCTGCCGTTGCCCTGGTTGATGCGCCTGGTGCTGCCGGCGGCCGACAGCGGCGAGCCCGCGCTGAAAGTCAGCTACCTCAGCGACCTCGAAGGCCTGGCGGGCCGCCGCGCACGCTCGAACCTGCCCGGCTGGCGGCAACAGGCGCCTTTCGTCGTGCTGTGGCTGCTGCTGTTGACCGCCGCCGCCCGCCCGGAATGGCTCGGCGAACCGTTGCCGATTGCCGCCAGCGGCCGCGATCTGCTGGTGGCGGTGGACGTGTCCGGCTCCATGGATTTCCCCGATATGCACTGGGAGGACGAAGACGTCAGCCGCCTGACCTTGGTCAAGCACCTGCTCGGCGACTTCCTTGAAGGGCGCGAAGGCGATCGCGTCGGCCTGATCCTGTTCGGCAGCCAAGCCTACCTGCAAGCGCCGCTGACCTTCGACCGCCACACGGTACGCACCTGGCTGGATGAAGCGCGCATCGGCATCGCCGGCAAGAACACCGCCATCGGTGACGCCATCGGCCTGGCCTTGAAACGCCTGCGCCAGCGCCCGGCGCAAAGCCGCGTGCTGATCCTGGTGACTGACGGCGCCAACAACGGCGGCCGGATCGACCCACTGACCGCCGCGCGCCTGGCCGCTGAAGAAGGCGTGAAGATCTACCCGATCGGTATCGGCGCCGATCCTGAACAAACCGGTTCCCTCGGCGTGCTGGGCGTCAACCCGAGCCTGGACCTCGACGAACCGGCGCTCAAGGCCATCGCCGAGGCCACCGGCGGCCGCTACTTCCGTGCCCGCGATGGCGCAGAGTTGCAAGCGGTCAAGGAAACCCTCGACCAACTCGAACCGGTCGAACAGCAACCGACCCAGGCGCGCCCGGCCCAGGCGCTGTACAGCGGCCCCCTGGCATTGGCGCTGATCCTCAGCCTGTTGCTGGTGGTGCAGGAGCGCTGGCCGAACAACGCGCTGCAACGGCTGTTCAACAAACTGTCGACCAAGGGGCATTTTCTGCAACAGCACCCAGAATGGCGCCAGCGCCTCAAACGCCTGCGTTTGCGGAGGCGTCGATGATCGACCTGTGGCCGCACTGGTTCCGTCCCTGGTGGCTGTTGCTGCTGCCGCTGCTCGGCTGGTTGCTGTGGCAGCTGTGGCACCGGCAAAAGCGCGCCGGGCGCTGGCAGATGATCCTGCCGCCGGCGTTCCATGCCGTGCTGCTCAGCGGTGGCAATGGCCGTGAAAGCAAATCGCCGTGGGTGCTCCTCGGTATCGCCTGGCTGCTGGCAGTACTGGCCTTGCTCGGCCCCAGTTGGCAACGGGTGGAACAGACCAGCCAGAAGCCTTCCGACCCCTTGGTGGTGCTGCTCGAACTGACCCCGGAAATGCTCGCCACCGACAGCCCGCCCAGCCGCCTGGAGCAGGCACGGCGCAAGCTGTATGACTTACTGCAAGCGCGCAGCGACGCACAAACCGCCATCGTCGTGTATGCCGGCAGCGCCCACACCCTGGTGCCGCTGTCGGACGACCTGGCCACCAGCCGCAACCTGCTCGAAGCGCTACGCCCCTCGTTGATGCCCGAGCCCGGGCACCGCGCCGACCTGGCCGTGGAGAAAGCCCTCGGCCTGCTCAAGCAAGGCGGCCTCGGCCAGGGGCGCCTGTTGCTGATCGGCTCATCGCTGTCCAAGCAGGAACGCCAGGGCATCCGCTTGCTGCTGCAAGGCGGCCAGGCGCCAAGCCTGTCGATCCTCGGCATCGGTAGCCGCGAGGGCACGCCGGTGACCCTGGAGAGCGGCGAATTTCTCAAGGACGACCAAGGCGCCATCCTCGTGCCGCGCCTCGACAGCCCGACGCTCAAAGCCTTCGCCAGCGAAATGGGCGGCCGCTACCGTGCCGCGCGCCTGGACGACAAGGACCTGCGCCAACTGGGCATGCTCGACGCGCCGCAAGCCCTGCGCAACGACGGCCAACTGCTGCACCTCGACACCTGGGCCGACCAGGGTTACTGGCTGCTACTGCCGCTGTTGCTGCTGGCCGCGTGCGCCGGGCGGCGTGGCTGGTTGTTCTGCTTGCCGTTGCTGCTGCTTGGCGCACCGCAGCCCAGTTATGCCTTCGAACTCCAGGACCTGTGGCTGCGCCCCGACCAGCAAGGCCAGTACCTGCTGAAGAAAAAACGCCCCGCCGAAGCCGCCGAACGCTTCCAAGACCCGCAATGGCAAGGCGTGGCGCTGTACGAAGCGGGTAACTACGCCGAAGCCATCAAGCGTTTTGCCGAGGGCAGTGACGCCTACTCTCACTACAATCGCGGCAATGCACTGGCCAGGTCCGGTGAGCTGGAAGCAGCCATCGATGCCTACGAACAGGCGCTGGAAGCCCAGCCCGATCTGCTGCCGGCCCTGAAAAACAAGGCCCTGGTGGAAAGCCTGATACAACAACAGGCGCAGCCCGAGCCGGCCCCGCCCGCAAAAAACGAAGATGACGAAACCACCCAACCCGGCCAAACTGCGCAACCGGGCGCCAGCGCGCAAAGTGCCACGGGTGGCGAGCAATCGCCGCAAAACCCGGGCGAAGTCGGCACCGCCGAGACCCAGGCCGGCGCCACGCCACAAGCGGGCGGCAATGACGTGCCGGGCAGCGAGCTGGAGGACGAGCAAACCACCACCCCGCCGTTGCGCCCCAGCGGCGCCAGCCTGGACGACGAACATCGCCAGGCCCTGGAACAATGGCTGCAGGAGATCCCGGACAACCCCGGCGAACTGCTGCGGCGCAAATTCTGGTACGAACAGCAACAGCATCAGGACAAGACTCGATGAGCCGCCGCACCACCCTTCTGCTTCTGCTCGCGTTGTCGGCAAGCCACGCCCAGGCGGCGAACCTGGTCGCCAGCGTCGACCGCAGCCGCCTCAATTCCGGGGAAACGGTGGAGCTGACGGTGGAATCCGGCGACGTCACGCAGTTCGGCAAACCCGACCTGTCGCCGCTGGAGGCGCAGTTCGAAGTCAGCGGCACGCGCCAGATCAACCAACTCACCACCCTCGGCGGCGATAACCACGCCACCACGCGCTGGATCATCACCCTGCTGCCCAAGCAGAACGGCACCGTGGTGATCCCGCCGCTGCAAGTGGGCGAATACACGACCCAGCCGATCAGCCTGCAAGTGCTGGAAACCACCAGCCAGGACACCAACGCCGAACTCGCACCGGTGTTCGTTGAATCCAACCTCGACCAGAACACCGTGTACGTGCAGGCCCAGGCCCTGTTGACGGTACGCGTGTATCACTCGGTGTCGCTGTACGACGACAGCAGCCTCACACCGCTGCAGATTCCCGATGCGCGCATCGAGCAACTGGGCGAATCACGCACCTACGAGAAGGTCATCAACAGCATTCGCCACGGCGTGATCGAAACCCGCTACGCGATCTACCCGCAGCACAGCGGCAGCCTGACGATTGCCGCCCAGACCTTCAGCGCGACCCTGGTGGAATCGCGCCCGCCGCAGGAGAACACGCTGCAGGGCACCAAGCCGGGCAAGCTGATCCACGTCAGCTCCGCGCCCCTCGAGCTGACGGTCAAACCCAAGCCCGAGCTGTACCCCGCCGAGGCGCCGTGGCTGCCGGCACGCAGCCTGACCCTGAGCGAAAACTGGAACCCCGAGCCGGACCACGTGCAGGTCGGCGATTCCCTGACCCGCAGCCTGACGGTCAAGGCCGAGGGCCTCTCCAGCGCACAACTGCCGGCACTGCCGAGCACCGAGATCAATGGCCTGCGCCGCTATCCGGACCAGCCGGTAGTCGGCAACCAGAACAACGACCGTGGCCTGATCGGCAGCCGAGAAGACCGCGAAGCCCTGGTGCCCACCCGCGCCGGCGCGCTGGACTTGCCGGCGGTGGAAGTGGTGTGGTGGAACACCCATGAGGACCACCTCGAACGCACCCGCCTGCCCGCCCGCACGCTGCAAGTGGCGAATAACCCGAGCCTGGTGGTGGACACACCCGCGACACCGACCGTGATCACCGCCCCCGACGATAGCCGCCTGTGGCTGTGGCAACTGAGCACCCTGCTCCTTGCCTGCACCACGTTGCTGGGTTTCGGCCTGTGGTGGCGCGCACGCCGCCAACCGGCGGTGCAACGCGCCGCACAAACCGGCCCGAGCCCGCGCACCCTACTCGACGACCTCAAGCGCGCAACCCAGGCCAACGACCCCCAGGCCACGCGCCAGGCCCTCGACGCCTGGGCCCGGCAACAACCGGAAACCCTGGCCGACATGGCGGCGCGCTTCGTGCCGCTGTCCGACGCGCTGGATGGGTTGAACGGCGCGCTGTACAGCGAAAGCGGCCATTATTGGCTGGGCGAAGAACTGTGGCGTGCGGTAAAAGCCATTCCAATGGCCGACCGCGAGCAAGACCCGACGACCGACACCACCAGCTTGCCGCCGTTGTATCCCAAATAGCCCCCCCTGATACGTCACGAATCGAGAGTCGGGACGGGGGGGGGGCCAGTCAACACCGAGCAAGCGGACCCACCACCACCCCGATAGCGGTGTATCAGTCAATTATGATGTCGGCTGACACGCCGCCATCGGGGGCAAGCCCCCTCCCACACTGGACCTGCGTCGTCTGATCTACATGGCCCGAACCCTGTCCTTCCGCGCCCTGGATTGCCTGCCCGCCAAGACATAACGCACACCGCATACCCCTGTGGGAGGGGGCTTGCCCCCGATAGCGATGGGCCAGACAACACTGAGCAAGCGGACCACCACCATCGCAGGCAAACCACCTCCCACACTGGATCTGCGTCGTCCGATCTACATAGCCCGAACCCTGTCCTTCCGCGCCCTGGATTGCCTGCCCGCCAAGACATAACGCACACCGCATACCCCTGTGGGAGGGGGCTTGCCCCCGATGGCGATGGGCCAGACAACACTCAGCAAGCGGCCCCACCACCATCGCAGGCAAACCGCCTCCCACACTGGATCTGCGTCGCCTGGAGCAGCGTGTGCGCAATACAGGTAAACTCCCCTCCTTTTCATCTTCTCCACGGAGCTCGCCTTGCGTCTGTTTCACACCTCCGACTGGCACCTTGGGCAAAACCTGCATGGCCAGGAGCGCGACTTCGAACACGCCTGTTTCCTCGAGTGGCTGCTGCGCCAGCTCGGCGCGCACGCGCCGGACGTGCTGTTGATCGCCGGCGATATCTTCGACACGGTCAACCCGCCGCTCAAGGCCCAGGAGCGGCTGTACGATTTCATCATCAGCGCCCACGAACAAACCCCCAACCTCACGATTGTGATGATCGCCGGCAACCACGACTCCGGCTCGCGCATCGAACTGCCCGCGCCGTTGATGCGCCGTTTGCGCACCCATGCCCTGGGCCGGGTGTTGTGGCTCGATGACGGGCAACTGGATACCGAGCGGTTGCTGATCCCGCTGCCCGGCGCCGACGGCAAGATCGCCGCCTGGTGCCTGGCGCTGCCATTCCTGCGCCCGGCGGAAGTCACCGGGGCGCAACTGGGCGACGATTACCTGCGCGGTATCGGCCAGGTGCATGAGTGGCTGATTGCCGCAGCCAACGCCAAACGCGAGCCCGGCCAGGCACTGGTTGCCATCAGCCATGCACATATGGCCGGCGGTTCGGTGTCGGAAGACTCCGAGCGCAGCCTGATCATCGGCAACGCCGAAGCGCTGCCCGCCAGCCTGTTCGATGCCAGCGTCAGCTATGTCGCCCTCGGCCACCTGCACAAGCCGCAGCGGGTCAACGGCGAGGAGCGCATTCGCTACAGCGGTTCGCCGATTCCGTTGTCGTTTTCCGAAATCGGCTACCAGCACCAGATTCTCGACGTGACGTTCGACGGCGCAACCCTGCTCAGCGTCGAACCGCGCCTGATCCCGCGCGCGGTCAACCTGCAACGCCTGGAAGCCGCGCCGCTGGCCGATATCCTCAAGCAGCTCGGCGACTTGCCGGACATCGACCTGCTCGCCGAAACCCAACGCCAGCCGTGGCTGGAGGTGCGCGTGCGCCTCGACGAGCCGCAACCCGACCTGCGCCAGCAAATTGAAACCGCCCTGCAAGGCAAGGCCGTGCGCCTGGTGCGTATCGCTGCCGAGTACGCCGGCAAACGCGGCAGCGACGACACCGACAACGAGCGCTTGATCGAACTCGACCAGCTCACCCCCCAGGAGCTGTTCAGCCGCGCCTGGCAGGACAACTACGGCAGTGAAGTGGATGAACAGACCTTGAAGGACTTCGCGGTGCTGCTCCAGGAAGTGCAACAGGAGGGCGAACAGCCATGAAGATCCTCGCCATCCGCCTGAAAAACCTCGCCTCCCTCGCGGGCCCGTTTGAGATCGACTTTACCGCCGAGCCCCTGGCCAGCGCCGGGTTGTTCGCGATTACCGGGCCGACCGGCGCCGGCAAAAGTACTCTGCTCGACGCGCTGTGCCTGGCGCTGTTCGGTGCCGTGCCACGCCTGGGCGATACCGGCCAGGCCAAGATGCCCGACGCCGACAGCGATATTTCCATCGGCGACCCGCGCACGTTGCTGCGACGCGGCACCGGCGGCGGGTATGCCGAGGTCGACTTTGTCGGCGTCAACGGCCGCCGCTACCGTGCGCGCTGGGAAGCCAACCGCGCCCGCGACAAAGCCAGCGGCAAGTTGCAGAACAGCCGGCAAAGCCTGATCGACCTGGACAGCGACCAGTTGCTGGCGAGCCAGAAAACCGAATACAAGACCCAGCTGGAGTTGGCCCTGGGCCTGAACTTCGAACAGTTCACCCGCGCGGTGCTGCTGGCGCAGAGCGAGTTCAGCGCCTTCCTCAAGGCCAACGACAACGAGCGCAGCGAACTGCTGGAAAAGCTCACCGACACCGCGCTCTACACCCAACTCGGCCGTCGCGCCTTCGACAAGGCCAAGGACGCCAAGGACGCCCACAAACAACTGCAGGACCAGGCCACCGGCGTGGAACCCCTGGCCGAGCAAGCCCGCGCCGAGCTGGACCAACAATTGGCCCACGCGCAGCAACAGCTCAAGACCGAGCAAGCCCAGCTCAAGCAGCTGGAGCTGCAGCACACCTGGCTCAAGGAACTGCGCGAATGGCAGGAGCGCAAGCTCAGTGCCGTCGAACAGTTGCAGCAAGCCCAGCAGCACTGGGACAGCCAAGGCCCGCAGCGCGAGGACTTGAGCCGCTTGGAACAGTTGGCGCCGCAGCGTCATCACTTCGCGCGCCAGGCTGAGCTCGACACCTTGCTCACGCCGCTGGCCGCGCACATTCAAGCGCAGATCGAGCAGCAAACCGATCTGCATGGCCGCCAGGAGCAAGCCCTACAACAGCAGGCATCGGCCCAAACAGCGCTGGCCGCGGCCCTGCAAGCTCAGGCCGACGCCGGGCCTTTGCTGCGCCAGGCCTTCGAGGAACAGAACACCCTCGCCCACCTGAACAAGGAACTGGCCAAGCGCAACGAGGACCAGCAACAGCACGAAACGGCCTGCGCCGAAGGTCAGGCCTTGCTCAAGGGCTTGCAGGAAAAGCACACCCTCGTCGCCGAGCGCCTGCAACGCCTGGCCGCCGGCCTGGAACGCAGCGCCGCCCTCGCGCCGTTGAGCGAGGCCTGGAACGCCTACCGCGACCGCCTGCAACAACTGATGCTGATCGGCAATCGCCTGAACAAAGGTCAGGCCGAACTGCCGCAGCTTGAACAGCGCGCCACCGCCGCCGCCGAGAAGTTCGCCCAACAACGCGATGCCCTCGACCTGCTGTACCAGGAGGCCGGCGCCGAACCTCACGCCGTCGCCGAGCAGATCCAGTTACTCGCCAGCCTGCTGCAAGACAATCGCAAGCAGCAACGCGCCTTCGAAGACCTGACCCGGCTGTGGGACAACCAGCAACAGCTGGACCAGCAAGCCAGCGTGTTGACGCAGAAACTCGCGGACGCGCAACAACAACGCGATCAGTTGAACCAGACCGGCCTGCACACCAAAGCCGAACTCACGCGCGCCGAACAGACCCTGACGGTGACCAAGCAACTGCTGGAGCGCCAGCGCCTGGCCCGCAGTGCCAGCGTCGAGGAGTTGCGCGGGCAATTGCAGGATGACCAGCCCTGCCCGGTGTGCGGCAGCCAAGCGCATCCGTATCACCAACCCGAAGCGTTGCTGCACAGCCTCGGTCGCCACGACGAAAACGAAGAGGCGATGGCGCAGAAAGCCGTCGACAGCCTCAAGGAAAAACTCACCGAGCTGCGCGGTGAAGTCGGCGGTTTGATCGCCCAGCAAAAGGAATTCCTGCAGCAACAGGAGCAACTGGCAATCCAACAGCAAGCCCTGGCGCCGAGCCTGGACGCGCACCCGCTGGCGGCCGCGCTGTTCAATCAGGAGGCGGCCCGGCGCAGCACCTGGCTGGCCCAGCAGCTCAGTCAACTGACACAAAGCATCACCCAGGACGAGCAACGCCAAGGCGCCCTGCTCAACCTGCAACAAAACGCCGGGCGCCTGCAGCAACAGCTGCAAGCCGCCCAGGACGCCAGCCAGCAGGCCCGCCAGTTGCTGATCGACCAGCAACGCGAACTGGCCAACGACCGCGAACGCCTCGACGAAGAACTCCAGGCGTTCGCCAGCCTGTTGCCGACCGAGACACTCGAGGGCCTGCGCAGCGAACCGGCGGCGACCTTCATGCAGTTGGACCAACAGGTCGGTCAGCGCCTCGAACAGTTGGCCCATCAGCGCGATGAACTGGCCGAGCAACAAGTGCGTCAGCAGGCGATCGAGAAAGAACACACCCATCAGCAACATCGCCAGCAGCAACTCGACGCATTGCGCCAGCAGGTCAACGAACTGGCCGCCCAGCAACACGCGGCCCAGGAAAAACTCACCCACCTGCTCGGTGAACACCCACGCGCCGAAGACTGGCAACAGCAACTCGAACAGGCCGTGGCGCAGTCTCGCCAAAGCGAAGCCGACGCCAATCAACAGCTGCAGGACATCCGCAACGCCTTGATCCAACTGGCCGCCGACCTCAAGGCCCAGCAAGACCGCCAGCACACGCTGCACGCCGAACAACACGCGCTCGCGACGCGCTTGGCCGAGTGGCGCGCCCTGCACCCCGACCTGGACGACGCCGGGCTCAAGCGCCTGCTGGCCTTGGACGAGGCCCATGCCAGCGCGCTGCGCCAGCAACTGCACAACAGCGAAAAAGCCGTCGAGCAAGCCCGGGTTCTGCTGCAAGAGCGCGAACAACGCCTGGCCGAGCACCAGGCGTTGCACAACGGCAACCTCGACGCCGAACAGCTGGACGCCCAACTGGCCACGCTCAACCAGCAACTGGCCGAGGGCGAAAAACACTGCGCCGAACTGCGCGCGCGGCAATCCGAAGACCAGCGCCGCCAGGACGCCAACCACGCCCTGGCCGAACAGATCACCAAGGCTTATGAAGAATGGCAACGCTGGGCGCGCCTCAACGCGCTGATCGGCTCGGCCACCGGCGACACCTTCCGCAAGATCGCCCAGGCCTACAACCTCGATTTGCTGGTACACCACGCCAACGTGCAACTGCGCCAACTGGTGCGCCGCTACCGCCTCAAACGCGGCGGCAGCATGCTCGGCCTGCTGGTGATGGACACGGAAATGGGCGACGAACTGCGCTCAGTGCATTCGTTGTCCGGCGGCGAGACGTTCCTCGTCTCCCTGGCGCTGGCGCTGGGCCTGGCATCGATGGCCTCGAGTACCTTGAAGATCGAGTCGCTGTTTATCGACGAAGGTTTCGGCAGCCTCGACCCGGAATCCCTGCAATTGGCCATGGACGCGCTGGACGGCCTGCAAGCCCAGGGCCGCAAGGTGGCGGTGATTTCCCACGTACAGGAAATGCACGAGCGCATTCCGGTGCAGATCCAGGTCAAGCGTCAGGGCAATGGTTTGAGCACCGTGGAGGTGAAGTGAGCGAGGCGCTGCTGTACTCGTTTCGCCGTTGCCCCTACGCGATGCGCGCCCGCCTGGCCCTGCGCTATTGCGGCGTGCCGCTGCGGATTGTCGAAGTCAGCCTCAAGGCCAAGCCGGCCGAGATGCTCGCGCTGTCGCCCAAAGGCACGGTGCCGGTGTTGAGCGTCGACGGTCGGGTGATCGACGAAAGCCTGGACATCATGCGCTGGGCCCTGGCGCAAAACGATCCGCAAGACTGGTTGCTACAGGGTGATCCCGCGGTGCTGGCGCTGATTGCCGAGAATGACCTGGGCTTCAAACATCACTTGAATCGCTACAAGTATGCCGAGCGCTACCCGGAGCGGCCGATGGAAGCGTATCGGGCCGACGGTGAGGTGTTTTTGCAGAAGCTGGAGGCGTTGCTGGCTGACCGTGCGTATTTGCTCGCCGATCATCCAAGCCTTGCGGATATGGCTGTGGCGCCGTTTGTGCGGCAGTTTGCCCATGTCGATCGGGAGTGGTTTGCGCGCACCTCATATCGACGGGTGCAGGCGTGGTTGCAGTGGTTTCTGGACTCGCCGCTGTTTATCGCGGTGATGGCCAAGCCTGAATCTGCCTGAATCGATGTGGGAGCGGGCGCGCCGGCTCCCACAGGGCGCTCAGTACTGGGTTTTGTGATCCAGTGCGGCGTAGAAGTTGGCACTCTGTTGCAGGTATTTCTGGGTGTAGGCGCTGGTGCTGGATTGTTTGCCGATGATGTTCACGCTGGCCGCAGCTGGCAGTACAACAGTGGCGGAAACAGCGGAGGCGGCGATGATCGAGAAGAGATTGAAGTTCATGTCGGTAACCCTTGTGTTCGTTTGGTTGAGTGGCCGGGGAGGCCTTGGAACTCAACTTACGCCCGAGGGTTGGGCCTTAGAAATGCTTTGAAACAGTAGCTGTTATTAATCGAATTAATAAAGAGGATCAGGCCCCGACGTGCGGGGCCTGTGGCTTATTGACGCACCAGGAACTTGAGGTCGCTGGGCGCATCGATCGGTAGTTTTTGCACGGTTTTGCCGAGCAGGCCGGTGTGTGGGTCGCGTTCGACCACCACGATTTCATTGCTTTTCTGGTTGGCGATCAGCAGGAACTTGCCGCTCGGGTCCAGGCTGAACTCGCGCGGGTGGTCGCCGTCCACGGAACGGCGCTGCAGTTCCTTGAGATGCGCGGTCGCCGGATCGATGCTGAACACCAGCAACTGATTGGCCGTGCCGCGATTGCTCACGTACAGGAACTTGCCATCGCTGGAAGCATGCAGCGCCGCGCCGGCCTTGTCGGACACCGGTTGCCCGGCGGCGAAGTCCACCAGCTGGGTTTGGTTGAGCGTGCCGTCGTGGTAATCGAACACCGCGACCTGAGCGCTCATCTCGGTGGTCAGCCAGGCATGTTTGCCGTCCGCGCTGAACAGCAAATGCCGCGGGCCGCTGCCCGGCGGCAAGGGCACCGACGCCGGGTTGGCCGGGGTCAGGGGCTGCTCAGGGTTGGCCTTGGGATCGTAGCGGTAGGCAAACACCTTGTCCGCGCCGAGATCCTGCACAAACACATACTTGCCATCCGGCGCCGGCACCACCGAATGCACATGGTTGGACGCCTGGCGTTGCGGGTTGACCCGGCTCGCCGGGTGCCCGCTCAACTGCACGGGCGCCGCCAGTTTGCCTTGGGCGTCCAGCGGCAGAATCGCCAGGCTGCCGCCCGGGTCTTCAAGCACCGAATAGTTGGCGACGAACAGGTAGCGGCCATCGGCGGCCACGCTGGAATGCGTCGGCTCGCTGCCCAGGCTTTGTACCTGGTTGATCAGCGTGAGCTGATGGTTCTGCGGGTCGATGCGGTAGCTGCTGACGCGACCGACCGCGTCCTGTTGGCCGGGGCCGTTTTCATTGACGACAAACAGATGCTGCTGATCCTTGGAGACCGTCAGCCAGGACGGGTTGGCCGTTTTTGCCGCCAATACCGGCTGGCCCTGGAACCGCCCGGTGCGGCTGTCGAATTGCAGGCGATAGATCCCTTCGCTGCTGCCGGCGGTGTAGCTGCCGACCAGCAGTTCATGGGTGTCGGCCGGTGCAGCCTGTACCGACATCGCCCCGACGCTGCCCGCGATCAACAAGGGCCAGAATTTACGCATCAGCATCCGCTTCATCCTCGTCATTGTTATTGCCGGTGAAGGCATTCACGCAGACCAGGCGGTGCTCGCCCACATCACCGGTCAGCGTCCAGCTTTGCAGAGTCTCATCGAAGACCGCGGCCTGCAGCTGTTCCTGGCTGAAACTCCAGCGTTTTTGCGCACGGCCATCCATGGCGATGATCAGCAGCTTTTCTTCATCCAGTGCGAACTCGAAGGCATGCAGCCCGTCGATTTCAAGCATGTCGCTGGTGGCAAGGACGGCCGTCAAAGTAGTAGTCATCACAGTCTTTCATCAGGTTCAAAGGGCTAATGATAGGCCACTTTGCCGCCAGGACCTAAAACCATAACCGGCTACCGCATCGGCGCCACACCGCGGATTACCGTGCAAGGGCACGTCTTTATTCAACGTAAAGGAATACCCATGCCAGACCGCAATCCCCCCCTCGCCGCCGACCCGCTGCGGGAAGCGCTTGAAGCCCAGTTTCTCAAGCGCCCGACACTGCGCGCAGTCACCGCGCAGATGCTGGCGCGCAACCTGGCGGAGAAATATCCGCCGTTGACACACCCCCTCGCCGACCTGCGACTGGCCGTACCCCGTGACGGTGGCGGGCGGGCGTTGCTGCCGTTGCTGGAGGTCGCGCTGAGCCATCTCGCCGACGGCAGCTTTCCCGATGTGTCGACGCGCCACGGCCTGGATAGCTACTTGAGCGATGCCAGCGGCACGCGGCTCGGTTATCCGGCCAATGGCGCCCACGCCTATGATCTTGACGTCATCGAAGCCGTCATTCGCGAACTGCCGTCGCTGCTGTTTATTGGCTTCCAAGACGCTGTGGCCACCTATTGGGGCGAAGACAGCGACGCTGGCGGCAGCCGCTGGAAATGGCTGGCCGACGTGCTGCAAGGCACGCTGCTCGACGCCGCCGCACGCCACGCCCAACCGCTGGGCATCCTCAATACGCTGGCGCGCTACCCAGACCGTGCCACCCGCGCACGTCGCCCGGCCCCCGACAACGCGATTCATGCCTATACGCTAGAGGCGCACCTGACGCGCGCAGGCAGCCTGCTCACGCTGCAAGCGAGCGACCTGCTGGTGGTGTGCCGCGAGCAGGTGTTGCTGTGCCGTCTATCCGGCGCAATCGAGACCTACCCTGACCTGGACGCCTTCGGCCAGGCCTGGGCCGACCACCTGCAACAGCGCTTCAGCGTCGACAGCATCACCTGGCAGCAGTACGAACCCGACGGCAATATTTTCGAGGTCCAGGCCGCGCTGATCCTCAACCAGCAATTGGAGGACCTGGCCGCCCTGCAACTCCCGGCCAACAGCACGGTGCAGGCCTTGGAACAACAGTTTGCCGCCATCACCCAACCGGCGCGGTTTTTCGCCAGCGCCCGCGGCACGGCGCTGGTCACCCTGGCGTCCCTCCAGGCCGCCCTGCCCGACTGGCTGCAACGCGCCAGCGCCGCCGACCGCCTGGCTTACCGCGAATGCCTGCTTGAACAGGCCGGGATCAAGCGCCAGACCCTCGGCGATTCCGACTTCGATGGCCTGGAAACCCTGCATAGCTATGCCGCCGAGCACTTGAACCATCAACTGTGCCTGGATCGCGCTGTCGCCCTGGGCGGCCAGCGTACCTGCAACGACGCGGCACGCGCTGCCGGCTACCGGGCCGACGAGTTGACCCTGACCTTTCATGTCGCGGTGGGCAGCCTTGCAGGTGGTTACCTCGCGCCGGTATCCATGAGCCTGGTGGACCTGGCGCTGAAGAACCTGTCGGGAAGCCCCAGAGGCCGCATGACGCTCAGCCATCGCAGCGGCCGGGCGCTCGAAGCGTGGTTGACGCCCGCCTACGTGCTGCAACTGGTCCAGCGTGTGGACATCGGCAACAACTATCCCGCCTACCTGCGCCGGGAACTGATGGGCGACACCGCCGCCGCGCGCAAACGCCAGCGGCTGTTCAACCAACAGCGGCCCCTGCACCTGAAAACCCAGGCGCTGGAGCACGCGCTCCGCGGCGAAGCCGGCCTGACCGCGCGCGGCGCGCGCTGTGTGCGGGCACTGCTCGCAACCAACCCGCTGGCACGCCGGGTCGATGGCGACGAAATGGTCATCCGCCCCCTGGCCTTTCTGCGCACGCCGGCAGCCACGGCGGACGTGGCGCAGAACATGTTCATCATCGAACCGCTCGACACCCGGCTGGGGCCGCACCTGCTGTACCGTCCGGCCTATCGCGACGCGCTGCTCGAGTTCAGCAGCCGCGAACACCTGCTGGCGGCCATTGTGCAACCCGGTGCGCTACAGGACAGCGTGCTGACCTGGCTGCCCGACCCGGCCAGGGCGATCTACAGCAACGGCGGGTTCAGCCAGCCGCACATCCTGCGCATCGGCATCGGTTCGGAGTTCGACCGGCTGCCCGAGGTGCCCAAACCCGCCGAATTGGCGCCGGCCGGCGATGCGAGCGGCGACGAAATCCTGCAAGCGCTCAACCACGGCAGCCTGATGGACTATCTGTTCGGCTGCGAAACCCGCCAGTTGCTGGACCAGGCCGAGCGCGAATCGACCTCGAATGCGCAAAGCCGCTGGGCGTTGATCCTCGAAGGCATGCAATTGGGCTTCAACACCTTGTTGATGGCCGTGCGCGGCCCCCTGGCGACGATCGGCTGGCTGATCCAGGCGACGCAAAGCCTGACCCAGGACCTGCCGGCGCTGGAGAGCCCTGACCCTACGGCGAAAGAGCTGGCGTGGGTCGACCTGCTGCTCAACATCGGCATGCTGCTGGTGCATCAAGGCCCCCTCAGCGCGCACAGCGCCAGCCCGCCGCTCGACGAACAGCCCGTCACGCGCACGCCCTTCCGACGCCCGCCCGGCCTGGCAACCCGCCATGCAGCGGCGGTCGAACGCGGCGTCATCGGCCTGCCCAGCGAACCACCCGGCGGTGGCCGCACGCCGTTGGACTTCGACCATTCGTTGGCCGGCGACACCGCCGCGGCCGCGCTGCTGGAGAAACTGCGCGCCGTCAACGTGCCGTGGCCCGTGCCCGCTCCCGCGCCACTCGACACCGGGCCTCACCAAGGCTTGTACCGCATCAACGGCCTGTGGCATGCCTCGGTGGCCGGGCTGTTATTCAGGGTCAGCATCGTCCCGGGTTTTGCTGACGTGTTCATCGTTCATCCGCAAAAACCCGAACATCCCGGGATTTTGCTGAGAACCGATGGCAACGGCCATTGGTCGCTGGACCGCGGGCTCAAACTGCTGGGTGGCGGGCCCAAGCGCCTGGCCGCCTTGCGCGAAGAAAACCTGCGCAAGAAACAAGAAGTGCTCGCCCGGGTGCAAGTGCTCAGTGAAGACATGCAGCACCTGATGGCGCCATTCCAGGCAGCGAGCACGCAGATATCTCCCGCCCTGGACGCCTTGGTCAAACAACGCAAAACCGCGCAGTTGGTATGGAACCTGCTGCAAAAAGCCAGCGACCAGCAAAGGCCCGCCCTGGAAACACGGCACCAGCGCGAAACCCTCAAGCATCAGCAATTGCGCACCGAGTTTCAGATTCTGCTGGAGAACCTGGAATTGCTGTTTGCCCAATCACTGGCCCCGCGCCTGGAGATGGTCAAGCTCGGCGTAGAACTGGAAAAAGTCGGCGGTGCCGGCGTGCATGTGCATGACCGCGCGAAAATCCTCAAGACGGTCTGGGACCAACAACTGTTTATCCACGAGATGCTCCTGGGCCGGTTGAACGCCATGCGCTTTTCCGGCGCGGGCGAACCCATGGCGCGAATGGCGCGCCGCATGTTCGTGAATAACTTGCTCGGCGACTCGACGGTCTACGACGAATACGTGCGCAACGCCACCGAGTCAGCAAACATCCGCCAGCACATGGCCGAGGTTTCCGTTGCCATGGAAACCACCCTGGAACAGCTGGAAAACGATTCGCTGGCGGGACGCACGATACGCCAGGAATTGCTGGCCCAGATCGAATACCCGCAGAATTTTTTCCCCGACAACCTGCGGCTCAACGCCCTCGACTACCTGGCCGTCAGCAGCGTGGAGATGACCGATGTACGCCTGCCGCCGCAGGAAGAGCTGTACGTCAAACGCCTGGAGCAAACCGACCTGAGCGCGGCGCTGCTGTCTCACGTCGAAGTGCGCAGCAGCACCGAATACACCCTGGTCGAACAACGGCAGGTGTACGAGAGCGTGCTGAAAAAGTACCGCCGTTATGAAGAGGCGATCCGCGTACTCAAGGCGCTCAACCCGAGCCGCCTGCGCCCGCAGGCCGAACGTCTGCTGGCGGGCCTCGAATACGCCCAGGCGCTGGCGAACAGCGAGCTGGAATCGGTGGTGCGCAAGCAGGAAGCGTTGGAGGTGGTGCTGCCGCTGTCGAAAACCCTGCGCGCCAAGGCGCCGACAAAGCGCGTGTTCAAGACCCGCAAAAAAGAGTATTTGATCGGCGAACTCAAGCCGGCCGATGCGCAGAACGCCGAGGAGCACTTCACCCTCACCGATACGCTGACCGGTGAAGCCGTTGCCTCTTTCAACAAGCACGCGGACGGCTGGGCGACCACCGCCGAACCGCCTTCCCAAGCCCCCACGCAGCCCCCGCGAGGCCGCACGCTGGCGACCCTCAAAGGTTTGGCCCAGACGCTGATCGAACAGCGCCGCGACATTGAACGCGTCATTACCGCCGACCGGCAAAAGCTCGACTCGCCGCGCACGCGCCAACAGGTCAACCCGGGCGACTGGGATGAGCTGCTCAGCGGGCACGCGGACAAGCTCACCGCGCTGGCCGAGGAAATCCAGCGCGACCACCTCGACAAACCCTCGGCCCAGGACCTGATCGATGAGTACCAGGCCCAGGCCCGCGATATGCTGCGGCTGGCGGAACGGGTGTGCAGCGAGGGCTACAAGCGTCAATGGCCGACCCAGGAGAGCCTCGAGTATCTGTGGCAACACCAGCAGATCGATATCAACCTGACCAGCCTGGCCGACCCGCAACGGCCGACCCTCAGTGGCGATTTCTTCACCGAATACGCGGTGTATGACAAAGCGAAAAAACCGCCGACGGTGCTGTGGTATGCCCACTTCCATTACGCCAGCGCCGACGCCCCGCCCGCGCGCTATACCCGCGCCCATCTGAAACTGGCGGAGCAGCGCAAATACACGCAGAAGGATTTGCTCAAGCAACACGTCCAGAGCAGCTTGCGCAACCCCCAGGAGCCGGGCGCCGAGCCGATCAGGCGGATTGTCTACGTATTGATCACGCCGCCGGTGGATCAGTTGTTCCTGGCGATCGCGCCCACACCGCGCGCAAGCCGGTGAGCGCAGCGTGACGTTGCCGGTGGGGGCGCAACCGCCCCCACCGCCGCACTCAGTGGGCGAACAGCGAGTTGCCTTTCTGCCCGGCCAACTTCTCCGGTTTGATCAGGAACCGCGCCAGCGCCGGCAGCAGCCACAGCGCACCGAACATGTTCCACAGCAGCATGAAGGTCAGCATCAGGCCCATGTCGGCCTGGAACTTGATCGCCGAGAAGATCCAGGTACACACGCCGATCGCCAGGCACAACCCGGTGAACAGCACCGCCTTGCCTGTGGACTTGAGCGTCTGGTAGTACGCCTCTTGCAACGGCAGGCCAGCGCGCAGGAAACTTTCCAGACGGCTGTAGATGTAAATGCCGTAGTCCACGCCGATGCCCACGCCAAGGGCCACCACCGGCAAGGTCGCGACCTTGACGCCGATGCCCATGAACGCCATCAGCGCGTTGCCCAGCACCGAGGTCAGCACCAGCGGCAGCACGATGCACAGGGTCGCCGCCCAGGAGCGGAAGGTGATCATGCACATGGTCGCCACGCACAGGTACACCAGGATCAGGATGGTCAGCTCCGACTCCTTGATCACCTCGTTGGTAGCGGCCTCGATCCCGGCGTTACCGGCGGCGAGGATGAACTCCAGGCCGTCCTTGTTGTTTTCCTTGGCGAAGTCCTGCACCGCATGCACGGCGCGGTCGAGGGTTTCGGCCTTGTGGTCGTTGAGGAACACCAGCACCGGCGCCAGGGAGCAGTTGTTGTTGTACAGGCCATCGGCGCGGGCGATGGAGTTGTTCAGCACATCCGGGTTGCGCGACAGGGTTTCCCATTTCAGGTTGCCCTCGTTCATGCCCTTGATCATCTGCTTGGACACGGTC
>LNAP01000547.1_pt1 | contig 41683 bp, 35 predicted proteins | sample 602601 | NCBI WGS metagenome assembly LNAP01 (sample SAMN02440304, study PRJNA202911) | soil metagenome | biome: Subtropical and temperate rainforests or woodlands; isolation source: soil samples (1 kg each in a 20% v/v slurry with milli Q water) were... ...
CGAGTGCCGCGCGCAAAAAAACCATTTTGAAAAACCATCGGATGCTTCAATATGAATAACACAATCTCCATCGGCGAACCCTGGATGTGGGCCGTCTTCATCGCTTTCGTGCTGGTCATGCTGATGCTTGACCTGTTCGTGTTTGGCGGCAGGAAGGCGCACAAGGTCAGCGTCAAGGAAGCCGCGCTCTGGTCGCTGGCCTGGTTCAGCCTGGCGCTCCTGTTCAACGCCGGTTTGTGGTGGTATCTGAACGGCACGGCGGGCGCGGAGATCGCCGACCAGACGGCGCTGGCGTTTCTCACTGGCTATTTGATCGAGAAGTCGCTGTCGGTGGATAACGTGTTTATCTTCCTGCTGATCTTCTCGTCCTTCCACGTCGCCGCCGAATACCAGCGCCGGGTACTCATTTACGGTGTGCTGGGCGCCATCCTGATGCGCGCCATCATGATCCTGGCCGGGGCCTGGGTGGTGCGTGAATTTTCCTGGGTGCTCTACTTCTTCGGCGCCTTCCTGGTCATTACCGGCATGCGCATGCTGGTCATGGCGGAAAAAACGCCCGACCTGGAAAAGAACCCGGTGCTGAAGTTCGCACGTCGGCATTTGCGCATCGCCGAGGGCGATCACGCCGAGAAATTTTCCGTGATGAAGAGCGGCGTGCGCTATTTCACGCCGCTGTTCCTGGTGCTGATCCTGATCGAAGTTACCGACCTGGTGTTCGCGGTGGACTCCATCCCGGCCATTTTTGCCATCACCACCGATCCCTTCATCGTTTTTACTTCCAACATCTTCGCCATCATGGGCCTGCGGGCGCTGTATTTCCTGCTGGCCGACGTGGCGGATCGCTTCCATCTGCTGAAATACGGCCTGGCCATGGTGCTGACCTTCATTGGCGCCAAAATGCTCATCATGCCGTGGTATCACGTGCCGGTGGCGGCTTCGCTGGCCATTGTTGCCGTCTTGATCGGGGCAAGCGTTGTCGCCAGCCTGATTGCCACGCGCAACAAACCTTCGCTTTGATTTTTTCTGCTGATGATGCAAAACTTCCTGCCTGAAGTTTTGCATCATCGAGTTTTGCCTGATCGGCCTCCCGGTATAAAAATGGCGGCTGCTGATTCGTAAAATCAGGCTGACGGGGGGGAGTCATCGAACATCTCCCGAGAATACATACCGCAAGGCAAAATTTTATGGTGGGTTTCAAGCTTGAGGTGGGCGCGTGCTGCATATTAGGCCGGTGAGGCTCGCCAAAGAGGGCGCTTCCTGATATTGTCAGCCGAACACTGATAGAAAATGAGCGGCGTGGAGATCACGCTTTGACTAAAAGGGAATGGGAAAAATGAAATTTGTAAATCTGGGGAAAAGTGATTTGCGTGTGTCTTCGGTTTGCTTGGGGACGATGACTTTCGGCCAGCAAAACTCGGAATCGGATGCGCATCAACAGCTGGATTACGCGTTGGGTCAAGGCATCAACTTTATTGATACGGCAGAGATGTATCCCGTGCCGCCCTCGGCTGAAACGACGGGTGCGACGGAGCGCTTTATTGGCACCTGGCTCAAGCGCCAGGCGCGGGATAAGCTGGTGATTGCCACCAAGGCAGCAGGCAAGGGGCGGATAGCCTGGATTCGCGGTGGCGAGCTGACATTCAATCGCCAGCATTTACGTGCGGCTGTGGAGTCGTCGCTCGCCCGTTTGCAAACGGACTATATCGATCTTTACCAGTTGCATTGGCCGGATCGCAATGTGCCCACATTCGGTCAATATCATTTTGACCCGGCTCAAGAGCGCGATTTTGTGCCTTTTGTGGAAACGATGGAGGCGCTCGCTGAGTTGCAACAAGAAGGCAAGATCCGGCATATCGGCGTATCGAATGAATCCTCCTGGGGCGTGATGCAATTCTTGCAGACGGCCGAAAAGCATGGTTTGCCGCGCATCGTGTCCAGCCAAAATGCTTACAGCTTGCTTAACCGCACCTGGGAATCCGGTTTGTCTGAAATTGCTTATCGCGAGCAGGTGTCTTTATTGGCTTATTCGCCCCTGGCATTCGGCTTTTTGTCCGGCAAATATGCGGCGAACCCGCAAGCGGTGGGGCGGGCGACCTTGTTTCAAGGCTTTGCACAGCGTTATACCAAAGTGAATTTGAAGCCCGCAGTGGTGGCTTACGTTGATCTGGCACGTCGCTATGGCATGACACCTGTGCAGCTTGCGCTTTCGTTCGTGACGTCACGTTGGCTGGTGGCCAGTACCATTATTGGCGCGACAAGCATGGATCAGCTCAAGGAAAACATCGCAGCCTGTGCACAGGCTTTGCCGGACGAGGTGTTAAAAGAGATAGAAGCCTTGCATTTGCGTTACCCGGATCCTGCGCCCTGATTTTCGTGGCTGGCTGGTGCGCATGCCGGGCCATACCAGACAGCTTGGGGTTGTCTTGGGGTTGTCTTGGGGTTGTCTTGGGGTTGGCTTGCGGCTGGCGATTTAATCCGCTGGCAGCTTGAGTAAAACGTCGCGCAAGGGTTGCAGGCTTTGCCACTGGCGATGTGCTGCATTTGACGCGATGTAGTGGGTGAGCGCATCGCCTGTCAGTTCCCTCAAGGCGCGAAAGGTGCGTTCGAGCAAACTGTGTTGCGGTAGCATGGGGCCGAAAAAAACGACTTTGTCCTGGTTAAAAATCAGTAGCGTCGGGAAATTTTCAATATCCAGGTCAATCCCGCGACTCGCGCTATCCACGCTGTTCAGGGCATCGGCATCATCTTCAACATCCACCCAGCGAAAAGCTGTGTCGGGAAATTGGGCTGCCAGGGCGGTAAATCCGGCGCGGTAGTCACGGCAAGTACCGCACCATGCAGCGCACAGGCAAGCGACCAGGAAATCGGCAGGGGGGAGTTGAGTTGGCACGGCAAGTCGGCTTGGATTTGTGTTAAACATGAACAGGTCCTGGGTTCGTCAAGCTTGACTTGGCTTACCCAGCTGCATGATTTTACCGTGCTATTTTCCAAACCAACGAGAGACAGCCCGGCTAAAGAGGGCTGCAAGACGTTGCCAAGTCAATTTGAGGTGTGAGCCGAGGTACGGTCGCCTGATTAACGTGAAAGGCTTGGGCAAGCGCGCTGTGTCATCACCGGGCGCAGCGAGCCGGCGAGAAAGAAGCCCCCCCCGCGAGGGGCGGGGCGGGTTCATTTGCCGACCCTTGGTGCAACGAAGTGGATGGATTTCATGATTCGGGGCGGCTCATCGGAACAATGGGCGTTCGCTTGAGCCCAATTTTGTTGGATGGGCCCGTTGATGAAACTTTTATAGAAAATCAGGATTGATGACGGCACGCAGAACGATTTGCGGTTCGCTTTCGCGGGTGCGGGTGGAGAACCACCAAATGGCACCTTTTTTTATCGGCCAGTCAGCTTCTTTCCCGCCCAGCAACAGGGCAGCAATGCGCCCCAGCGCAGGTTGATGGCCGACAATCACGACAGCTCCCGGGTCTGTGGGCCAGTTGGCCGCTGCGAGCGCATCTGCCACCGTGGCATCAACGCCGACTTTTTTTTCAATATCGTAGGGCAGTTCAAGGGCGTTGGCCGTTTGCTGCGTGCGATCTGTGGGGCTGACAATAATGCGGTGTTTGTGGGGCAGGTTGTGCTGCAGCCAATGCGCTATCTTCTTGGCGTGCTTTTCTCCGCGAGGCGTCAGGCGACGTTTGCGATCGGGGATGCTGTCGGTAAACTCCTCTGCTTCGGCATGGCGCCAGAGAATTAAATCCATTCCTTTTTTATCCATCATTACGTACAGCCCATGAGTTTAAGTTGGCGAGATGACAGCTATGTGACGGCTTAGCGGTTTTGCTCAAGCTGTGTTTGCAGTCCTTGCAATGCCTTGGGCAAGGATGCCAGATTTTTTTGGTAGCGCGGGGTATGCCATGCGCCTATGGCGCTGACGGTCGCGGTGAGCGGCAGGCCTTGCTGATATTGCGCACATTGCTGATTAAGCCAGCGTCCCGCATGGGCAAGATCGGTCAACTGTCCGAGGGTTTCTTGCAGCGCGGCCAAGACCCGTTTGGTCGGTGTTGAAGTGCGCAGGTGTTTTGCTGCATTTACAGTGGATCCGCTCAATGGACTGAAAAAATCCAGCGTATAGCGCAGATGTTTGATGGCGATACGCAAGAGGTGCAGTGCGTCGGGGTCGGGGGTGAAGGGGGCGTTTTTTTGCTGGTCTGGCAGATCCACCTGATCCGGCAGAACCGCACGCAGCTTTTGCAAAACGTGTTTTTCCATCACGCGCACCCGCTGTGTGGCAAAACGCACCAGATGAGCCGATTTTTTTTGCCCGGACGGTTGATGTAACACGCGCAAGACGCGCAGCAACTGGTGCCCATAAGCCGGTGAAGTCAGCATGGTCATGGTTTTTTGGCGCGCCATGCGCTGCTCTTGATCGAGTATTGCCAATAAATCAGTGAGTTGCTTTGCCAAGGCAGATTTTCTTCTTTTGCCTTGATTCGTCAGCACCGGCAGGAGGATTTCTGTGTGTAATACATCGAGATCGCGCACGTGACCGAGTTGCCGCATCAATGGCCAGAAGAATTTTTTTAGGGGAGGCTCAAGTGCGGCGAGCATTTTGGGGGACAGTTGCGGTGAAAATACCTGTAGTGCAGAACGTAGCTGGCGCATGGCTACGCGCATTTGGTGAATGTATTCCGGGTCTTTGGCATGTACTGCCCCTTGATAGTTCTGCTGCAAATGATCCAGGCAGGTCAGCGCGATGTGGGTAAAGGCCGCTTGCGGCGATAAGTCGGTGGTGACCGCACGGCGATACAAGCCCTCATTTGCTTTGACGGGTTGCAGCGGGGTTTGGCTATGCAGCATATAGCCACGTGCTGCCTTGGAATGCACTGCCGGGGTGAGCGTGAGTTTTTTGCTTAGAGGCACAGCCAGCGCAAAAATCGCCTTAACGGGCGCGTTGTAAAGTTCCAATTCAATTTCAGAAATTGCACTGCGTTGCGTACCGGATTTAATCCAGCCGCGATCAAGCGTGAGCAATACTGCGCCGTTGGTAGATGATTTGCGTGGTTTAACCTCAAAACGCCAGGTAATCCGTTCAAATTGCGTCTCGAAAATCGGGGTGAGTTTGCGGAGCAAGGCAGGACGTTGTAGCCATCGGCGGACTTCCCCGTCGGCAATGGCAGAAAAATCAAACTGGCCGGTGTAAGGTGTTTCCCATTCTGGACGGCTAGCCAGGCCTGCTGCGGCGTTTCCGGCCTGCTTGACGGTTTGTAGCCAGAGGCTGCCCTGACGGCGCAGGCGGAGGGCAATGCCGCGCTGGCGCAAGGCAAGGTTCGGCGTGTCATAGTAAATATTGTCCAGGGTTTCTGTCTGGCAATGCGCTGCTTTTTTCAGCAAGGGATGGCGCAAAAAACGCGTCTGCTCGTCTTCCGCCAGCGTTAGCTTGAGTTCGATTTCTTCAGCCATGGTCTGTTCCGGGGGGAGGATGAGCCTTGCATTATCCATAAACCGATGGCAAGCATTATGACAGTCCCGCCGTGGATGGCCGTGCATGCTATGTGCCGCGTTCCTCGAACCAGCGCAGCTTGTCGCGCAAGGTGACGACAGTGCCAATGATGATCAGCGTCGGCGCACGCAGTTGCGCTGCCGCCGCCAACGCTGGCAGGGTCGCCAGCGTGCCGGTGACAGTGCGCTGTTCCGGCTGCGTGCCGCGCTGCACGATGGCCGCTGGCCAGTCGGGCGGCAGGCCGTGTTCAACCAGTTTTTCGCACAGCACCGGCAGGCCGGACAGCCCCATGTAAATCACCACCGTCTGGCGGCGGCGGGCGAGGCCCGGCCAGTCCAGGTCCATGCTGCCATCCTTGAGGTGACCGGTCACAAACACGCAGGCCTGGGCATGTTCGCGGTGCGTCAGCGGAATGCCGGCATAGGCCGCCACGCCGGCCGCTGCGGTGATGCCGGGGATGACCTCGAAGGGAATACCATCCGCCGCCAGGGTTTCAACTTCCTCGCCGCCACGGCCAAAAGTAAACGGGTCGCCACCCTTCAGGCGCACTACGCGGCGTCCGGTCTTGGCCAGGCGCACCAGCAGATGGTTGATTTCCTCCTGCGCCAGCGCGTGGTCGCCGCGCTGCTTGCCGGCGTAGATGCGCTCGGCTTGCGGGCGCACGAGATCAAGGATGGCAGGGGCGACCAGGTTGTCATACACGATGACATCGGCCTCAGCGATCAGGCGCGCGGCCTTGAGCGTCAGCAATTCCGGGTCGCCGGGGCCGGCGCCGACCAGATAGACCCAGCCGGGTTGTGCGTGTGTGCGGTTGTTTGTCATATTCGGCATGCTACCAGCTTGGCGCGCGGGTCATGTTGAAGGCGCATCGCTATAATTTGCGCTCCCACCTTATTGGGCGCCGTCCCGCCAGCGCCGACTTTTCAGGCCACGCCCCATGATTCCCAATCTTGTCTTCGATATCGAAACCATTCCGGACGTAGCCGGCCTGCGCGTTTTGCATGAACTGCCGGCGTCGCTGGCGGATGTTGAAGTCGCCGAGTTCGCCATGCAGCGGCAGCGGGCGAAGAATGGCAGCGATTTTCTGCCGCTGCATTTGCAGCGTGTGGTCGTCATCTCCTGCGCGCTGCGCAGTGATGACGGATTTCGCGTGTGGTCGCTGGCCGAGCCGAAATCGAATGAGGGTGAAATCATCCAGCGGTTTTTCGACGGCGTGGAAAAATTCACCCCGCAACTGGTGTCGTGGAATGGCAGCGGGTTCGATTTGCCGGTGATGAATTATCGCGGCCTGCTGCACAGCGTCGTCGCGCCGCGTTTCTGGGACATGGGCGAGGGCGATTACCGCGACTCGCGCGACTTCAAGTGGAACAACTACATTAGCCGTTATCACATGCGGCATCTCGACCTGATGGATTTGCTGGCGATGTACCAGCCGCGCGCGAATGCGCCGCTCGACCAACTGGCCAAGCTGATGGGCCTGCCCGGCAAGCTGGGCATGGACGGTTCCGCCGTGTGGGGCGCCTGGTGCGATGGGCGCATTGATGAGATTCGCGATTATTGCGAGACGGACGTAGTGAACACCTGGCTGGTGTTCCTGCGCTTTCAGCTGATGCGCGGCTTGCTCACGCCGGACGAGCATGCGCGCGAAATCGAGTTGGTGAAAACCAGCCTCGCGGCGGTCAATGCGCCGCACTGGCCGGAGTTTCTCGCCGCCTGGGCGGCGGGGTGACTTTGACATGAAGGATATTCAGGACATTCCAGTCTGGATGCTTGTCCGGGCGAGTACCGGTTTACCGCAGTGGTTGGTGCGCCGGCCGGGTTGTCCGGCGTATGATGTTTTGACTGGCTGCCAGCGGGCAGCCATGTTTGATGCGCAACAGGAGTGCAATGGAAGAACATCTTTCCCCCGCGTTGGCGTTTCCTTCAGCTAATATCCCTAAAGCTTTTGATGAGTTGTCTGGCAAGCCGTAATCGCTGGATGCCCTGTTCATGAAAGAGGATGGAAGCACATATGCATATGGCGCCTGCTGAATTCAAGACCGTTGGCTGGATTGAAGCGGCGCATGGGCCGGTGGTCGATGTGCGCTGTTCCTACCTGCCGCCGTTGGGCCAGGCGCTGGATGTCGCCGACGATGGCGAACGGTATGTGCTGACGGTCTATCAGCATCTGGATCCGGGCCGCATTCGCGCCATCGCCTTCCATGCGACCTCAGGGCTGTACCGCGGCATGCCCGTTTATGACCGCGGCGCGCCCCTGCACGTGCCCGTCGATCGCAGTTGTCTGGGGCGCATGCTGAATGTGTTTGGCGAGCCGCTTGATGGCGGCGCTGCGTTGCCGGCCAATACGTTTCGCAACATTCTTGCCGCACCGCCTGCCCTGGCGGATACCTTGCCGCCGACGCGCATCCTCGAAACGGGTATCAAGGTGATCGACCTGCTCAGTCCCTTCGTGCGGGGTGGCAAGACCGGCTTGTTTGGCGGTGCGGGCGTGGGCAAGACCGTCCTCATGATGGAATTCATGCATGCGGTGAGCAGCGGGCTGCAGGGCGTTTCGGTTTTCGCCGGGGTGGGTGAGCGCATGCGCGAAGGGCACGAACTCTGGCACGAAATGCGTGACGCGGGCGTGTTGCCGCGCGCCGTGCTGGTGTATGGTCAGATGGACGAATCGCCCGGGGTACGCTTTCATGTCGGCTATACGGCGCTGGCCTACGCAGAATACCTGCGCGACACGCTGGCGGCGGAAGTGCTGTTTCTGATGGACAATGTTTTTCGCTTCGTGCAGGCCGGCAGCGAGATTTCAGGGTTGCTCGGGCGCATGCCGGCGACTGTCGGCTACCAGCCGACGCTCTTGACCGAGGTGGCTTCCCTGGAAGAACGCATCGTCTCCACCCGCACTGGTTCGATCACCTCGGTGCAGGCCGTGTATGTTCCGGCCGACGACATGTCCGACCCGGCAGTCGCCACGATCCTCGGCCATCTGGACAGCACCGTGATCCTTTCGCGCCAGCAGGCCGCCAAGGGCATTTATCCGGCGGTGGATCCGCTCAAATCCGGTTCCCGCATGATGGATCGCCGCATCCTGGGCGACAGGCACTACAAGGTGGCGCGTGCGGTGCGGGAACACCTGGCGCGCTATCGCGAATTGGAGGACATTATCGCCATGCTGGGCATCGAGGAGCTCTCGGCTGAGGACAGGCGCATTGTTGAGCGGGCGCGCCGGATCGAACGTTATCTGACGCAGCCTTTCAGCGTGGTCGCTGACCATACCGGCATTGCCGGCGTCAGCGTGCCGCTGGCGCAAACCCTGGCCGATTGTGAAGGCTTTCTCGACGGGCGGTTCGACGCCTTGAGCGAGTCTGACTGCTATATGCGCGGCGGCATGCCGGCATGAGCACCTTTGGCCTGGCGTTGCTGGACTCCCATGGCGAGAACCGCTTTGCGCGCGTGCGGCAATTTGTCGGAGCTGATGCCAGCGGCGTTTTCGGCATTCTGCCCGGCCATGAAGCCATGGTCGCGGTGCTGCGTTATGGCCTGGCCCGTTTTCTGGATGATACCGGCGCCTGGCATTATGCCGCCTTGCCAGGAGGCGTTTTGCGCTTCAGCAATAATGCACTGAGCATCATGGCCGTGCGCTATTTCCTTGGCGACGAGCCTGGCGCATTGGTCGATCATCTGGCGAGCGAGATGGCGCGGGACGATTCGGAATTGAGCACGGCGCGCCAGACCCTGGCGAAAATCGACCGGTCGCTGCTACGGCGGCTTGCCGACATGGATAGCCAGGGCGGCGCGTAATGACAAAAGAGGCAGAAGAGGCAGAAGGGATACGGCCGATGAGAGATCACGAAAAGCTGATTGCCGATACCTTGCGCGATGCGCGTCGGCTGCGGGAAAAAGCGCAGCGGCCGGCGACCTGGGTCGGCATCATGTTCTATGGCGGCACCCTTGGCTTGCTGTTCGTCGTCCCCATCATTGCGGGCGCCTATCTTGGCCGTTGGCTGGATTCGCTCATTGCAGGCTATTCGGTGCGCTGGACCATGAGCCTGATCGTGCTGGGCATTGCGCTGGGCGCTTACAATGCCTACCGTTTTCTCAAGGGGAAATCATGAGCGGCGGCGGATTGGGCGCCGATGTCGTCTTCCGGCTGGGTTCCCTGGCCATCACCGATACCGTCACCACGACATGGGGCCTCATGCTGGTTTTCGGCCTGCTGGCGGCTTATCTGTCGCGCCGTTTGCAAGCCGAGCCGGTGCGCTGGCAAATCGCTCTGGAGGCCACCGTGGCCACTATTGAGGCCGCGATTGCCGAGGTCCTGCCGCAGGCCTCCCGGCGTGTGCTGCCGTTTGTCGCGACACTCTGGCTGTTCGTCCTGGTGGCGAACCTGACGGGGCTGGTTCCTGGCTTGCATGCGCCCACCCGTGATCTTTCCGCTACCGCCGCGCTGGCGGCGCTGGTGTTTTTTTCCACGCACTGGTTCGGCATCCGCGCCATGGGCTGGCGTTCCTACCTGCGCCATTATGTCGAGCCGAGCGTGATCCTGCTGCCCTTTAACATCATCAGCGAACTCACCCGCACGCTGGCGCTTGCCATCCGCCTGTTCGGCAACATGATGAGCCTGGAAATGGCGGCGCTGCTGGTGCTGCTGATCGCCGGTTTTCTCGTGCCCGTGCCGCTGCTCATGCTGCATGTGGTCGAAGCGCTGGTGCAAGCCTACATCTTCGGCATGCTGGCGCTGATTTACATTGCCGGTGCGCTTGAGGCGCCCGATGCGCCTGATGCGCCCGATGCGCCTGATGCGCCCGAGTCCGCCGCGCCGCCCCCAAACCCCCCATCTGAGAAGGAGATTCCATGAACGACCTGCACATTTTCAGCGCGCTATCCACGATCATTGCCGGACTGGTGATTGCCCTGGGCACCATGCTGCCGGCCATTGCCATGGGGCGCGCCATCAGCAGCGCCCTGGAAGCCCTGGCGCGCCAGCCGGAGGCCGAGAAGACGATCACGCGCACCCTGTTCATCGGGTTGGCGATGATCGAATCACTGGCGATTTATTGCCTGGTGATCGCGTTGATTATCCTGTTCCGCAACCCGCTGCTCGAATACTTCCTCAAATAATAGCTGCGGAGACCACGATGCAAATCGACTGGACGACATTCGTGCTTGAGATCATCAACTTCCTCATCCTGCTGTGGCTGCTGCAGCATTTCTTCTATCGTCCGGTGCTGGCCATGCTCGATGCGCGTCGGGAAAAGATGCAGGCGACCAAGGGCGAAGCGGATACCCTGCGGCGTGAAGCCGAAAACCTGAAGACGCAATATGAGGGTCGTCTGGCCGACTGGAATGCGGAGCGTGAGCAGGCACGTCAAAAGCTGGCGCAGGAACTGGTTCAGGAACGCGCCAAGCGTCTCGACGAACTCAAGCGCGCACTGGCTGACGAAGAGGCCAAAAGCCGCGCCCGCAGCGATGCGGCAGAGGCTGCGCGGACGGCTGCTTTAGGGCGGCAGGCAATGAAGGATGCCTATGGCGCAGCAGCGGCCATATTGCAGCGGCTGGCTACGCCCACGCTGACCCAACGGATCGTCCAGGTCTTTTGCGAGGATCTTGATGTCCTGCCGGAAGCGGAACGCACGACGTTGCGGCAGGCAGTTGCTGCCTTGACTGAACACGAGGCGGTGGACATAGCCAGCGCCCACCCGCTGGATGCGCTGGCGCGGTCGGCGCTGAGCGCAGCTCTGGCGAAGGCCGCTGGTCGGCCGCTGGCGGTGCATTTCAGTGAATCGCCGGAACTGATCGGCGGCTTGCGCGCCGCCGTGGGGCAATGCCGGCTTGACGCCAGCCTGGCTGACGAACTGGCATTTTTCCAGCGGCAGGCTAAGCATGCTTGAGTCCTTGACGCATGAGCCCCCAGGCCACCCGCCAGACTATCGCTTTGGCCTGCGCCTGACGGAGCGTGGCAGCGTGGTTGGGGTTGGCGATGGCATCGCCTGGGTGAGCGGCCTGCCATCGGCGCAGCTCGATGAACTGATCTATTTTGACGATGGCAGTACCGCGCTGGTATTCCAGTTGGCGGAGCATCTGCTCGGCGCGATCCTGCTGTCGCAGCAGCATGGCCTTACCGCGGGCATGGCCGTGCAGCGGACAGGCCGCCGCCTGAAAGTCGGCGTTGGCGATACGCTGCTCGGCCGCGTGGTAGACCCGCTGGGCAACCCGCTGGATGGGTTGGCGCCAGCGGAAACAATCGAATCCCGATTCCTTGAAGCGGCCGCACCGCCGATCGTGGAACGCGATTTCGTCACACAACCTCTTTACACCGGCAGCAAGATTGTTGACACCCTGATCCCCATCGGCAAGGGGCAGCGCCAGCTGGTCGTGGGGGATGACGGCATGGGCAAGAGCGCATTCGTCCTCGATACCGTCATCAATCAAAAAGGACGCAATGTGCTGTGCGTGGTCGTGGTCATCGGGCAGCCGCGTTCCGCCGTGGCGGCGACCATTGAGGCGCTCAACAGTGCGGGCGCGCTGCAATACACCGTCGTCGTGGTGGCCGAAGCCGATGCCTTGCCCGGCTTTCGCTACCTTGCGCCGTTCGCCGGGTGTGCGATTGCCGAACACTGGATGCGTGCCGGGCGCGACACTTTGGTGGTGTATGACGACCTCACGCGCCATGCCCAGTCCTACCGTGAATTATCATTGCTGTTGCGCCGCCCGCCAGGGCGCGAGGCCTATCCCGGCGACATCTTTTATCTGCATTCGCGCCTGCTGGAGCGCTCCACCGTGCTTGCCCCCGGTTTTGGCGGCGGCAGCATGACCGCTTTGCCGGTGGTCGAGACGCGGCAGGGCGAGATCGCCGCCTATATCCCGACCAATCTGATTTCGATTACCGATGGCCAGATCTACTTCGACGGCAAGCTGTTTGCGGCCGGCATGCTGCCAGCCATCGACATTGGCCGTTCGGTTTCGCGGATTGGCGGCAAGGCCCAGCATCCGGCGATCAAGTCGGCGGCGGCACGGATACGGCTGGATTACCTGCAGTTTCTGGAAATGGAACTCTTCGCCCGGTTCGGTACGCGGGTGGAGGCCGGTATCGAAGAAAAATTGCGCCGTGGACGGTTGCTGCGGGCGCTGCTCAAACAGGATCGCCTCGCGCCACTGTCCGGGCAGGCGCATCTGGCCTGGCTCCTGGCTTACGAGCAGGGGCTGCTGGAGCGCTTTGCGCCGGATGAGGCGGCGGCGAGGCTGCCAAGGCTCTTCGCGCGCATTGCCGAGCGCGGCTTGACGCTCGATGCGCCGCAGGAAACCTGGCTGGCTGCCTTGCGGGAATCCCTGGCGGAAACAACATGAGCCAGCGACGCGAGATCGAAGGGCGTCTGGCGTTGTATGACGACTTGGCAGGTATCATGCGCGCCATGCGCAGCTTTGCGCTGGCCGAACTGCACCGGGTGGCGCGGCGCGAAACGGCGCAGAACGAAGTCATGGAAACCCTGGCCGCAACGCTGCGGGATCTCGCGCCGGTAATCCCCGCGCCGCCTGAATGCACTGGCGATGTCTGGCTGCTGTTCGGTTCGGTGCGCGGGTTTTGCGGCAGCTTCAATGAAGATGTCATGCGCATGTGGCAGGCGGCGGGCGGACAGGCGGCGCCCGTGGTAGTGGTGGGCGAGCGGCTGGCGGCAAGCGTAGTCGATAATGGGTCACGCTTCGTGGCGCCTGGTCCGCTCGGTGCTGTGGATGCGGCCGCCGCCGTTGACCGGCTGCTGCATGCGCTGGGTGCGGCCCGCCAATTGATGTCTGGCGAGGCGGGCGTGATGGTTTGCTACCGTGACGAGACGGCCGCGCGCAGCGAACGCTTGTTGCCGTTGCCAGTGACGATGGCCAATACCACTAGCTTCCTGCCCCTGCTGCAAGAGCCCGCCAGCCGTGTGGCGCAACAGGTGATGGAGCATTACCTGTTCCATACCTTGCTGGCCCGGTTGCTGCATGCCATACGGGTGGAAAACCGCATGCGCCTGACCCAAATGGAAAATGCGCTGCGGCATCTGGAACGCAGCAGTGAAGGTTTGCTGCTGCAACGCAACCGCTTGCGGCAGGAAGAGATCGTCGAAGAGATCGAGGTGATGGTCAGTCAATGAGCGGCTGCGGCTGCAGTCAGCATCGCGGCGCGGCTGGCCGGGGTTTCCAGGCTGATGCGGCCAAGCTTGCCGCTGCGGTAATCGGTCAGGAAGATCATCGCGGCTTTTTCCAGGTCGGGTTCACCGCTGCGGCCTCTGATGAAGCAGCCGCGTTTCTTGGCGACGGCCTCGACCACGCCGATGCCGTCCATGCCTGCAATATTGAAACCATAACGCTCGGCCATCAGTGCCGGATATTTTTCCAGCAGCAGTGCGCCGAGAAATGCCGCGACCTGTGAATCGATCACCGCATTGCGGCCGATGGCGTGGCTGGCGGCGAGCATGAAACCGTCGCTGTCGTGCGCGATTTTCGGCCACATCAGCCCCGGCGTATCGGTGATGGTCATGTTCTGCCCCAGGTCCTGGCTCATCTGCGATTTGGTCACCGCCGGTTCGTCGCCCACGGCGGCGACGCGGCGCTTGAGCAGGGCATTCATCAAGGTGGATTTACCCACATTGGGAATACCCATGATCAACATGCGCAGCGGCTTGATGCCGTCGTTGCGGTGCGGCGCCAGGGTACGGCACAACGCCGGCACGCGCGCCGCGTCGCCGGGTTTTTTGCAGGCAATGGCGACGGCCTTGACGCCGGGCTGGGCATTGTAATAATCCAGCCAGGCAGCGGTGGCGGCGGGGTCGGCCAGGTCGGCCTTGTTGAGCAACTTGAGGCAGGGCCGCTGGCGGTGCAGGCGCAGTTCGCGGATCAGCGGATTGCTGCTGGCCTCGGGCAGGCGCGCGTCGCAGACTTCGATGACCACGTCGATGACCGCCATCGTTTCGGCGGCCTTGCGCCGCGCCGAGGTCATGTGGCCGGGAAACCAGTTGATGCTCATTAGGTTTTTTCAGTTCCGTGGTTGATGATGCGGATAGTCTCGTCACCCAGCTTGACGATATCGCCCACGCACAGTTTGCGGCGGATGCGGTTTTCGACGGCATTGCCCACGCGTACCGCGCCCTCGCTGATCATGGCTTTGGCTGCGCCGCCCGAAGGGGCGAGTCCGATGAGCTTGAGCAGGACATTGAGCTCAATGAAGTCGCCTTGCAACGGGAAATCGTGAATGGCCAAAAGGGTACTCCTGAATGAAACAAGGGCACGATTCTACTGCCTGGCGGGCTTGGCTCCGGGCTATTTGTTGACCAGTGCGTCTATGATGCGGATCTTCTAGCAGAATTGTTTTGCTGCAAAACATCGTCAAGTCTTGTTTTCACACGGGAACTCATCATGACTCAGATTGTGCAATCTTCAGGGCAAAAGACTGTAGGCCGCTTTGCATTATGGCAGTTGGGCTTTCGTCCGTTTTATCTGCTGGCCAGCTTGTTCAGCGCGTTGAGTGTGCTGTTGTGGGCGGCGCAGTTTTTCGGTTATTTGCCATTTGCTTATGTGCCAGGCCCATTGTGGCATGGGCATGAGATGCTGTTTGGCTACACGCTGGCCGTGGTCGCGGGCTTTTTGCTCACGGCTGTTAAAGCATGGACTAATGAACCCACGCCGAGCGGCTTGCCGCTCATGGCTTTGGCGGCGCTGTGGCTGGCCGGCCGCGTGTTGGTGCTAACGCCCTTTGCCTTGGCGGCCATGCTGGTCAATGCAGCGTTTCCGCTGGCTATTGCTTGGGCGATTGGCGTGCCACTGTGGCGCTCGCGCAATGTGCGGAATTATTTTTTTGTCGGGCTGTTGGGGGGCATGAGCGGCCTGGTTTTAATGACGCATCTGGCATTGCAAGGACAGCTTGCCTGCCCGCCCAGGCTCGGGTTGCAGCTGGGTTTGGATGTGGTGCTGTTCATCATGCTGGTGATCGGGGGGCGGGTTATTCCGATGTTTACCAATAAAGGCGTACCAGGCGCTGCGGCTACGCGTCATGCGGTAGTCGAAAAAATTGCCCTGGGCAGTGTCATTGTCCTGTTTTTTTCCGATCTCTTGTCTTTATCCCCTGTAGTGATTGGTGTGCTTGCCTTGGTAAGTGGTGCCGCGCAGGCGGCACGCCTTGGCTTGTGGAAGCCTTGGCGCACACTGGCGACACCGTTGGTGTGGATACTGCACATGGCCTTTGTGTGGATCGTGATTCATTTGCTCATGCGGGGGGCTACCGAGCTGGGCTGGGTGGCTGGCTCGTATGCAACGCATGCCTTGACGCTGGGCGCGATCGGCAGCTTGACCTTAGGCATGATGACGCGCACGGCGCGCGGTCATACGGCGCGTGCGCTGCTTGCTGACGGTGCGGAGACAACGATGTTTTGGCTGGCGCAAGGGGCGGCGGTTGCGCGGGTTTTTGGCGGCATGGTGTCGTCTGAGCTTTATATGCCGAGCATTCAGCTGTCGGCGCTGTTGTGGGCGGCAGCTTTTGGCTTGTATGTCGTGCGGTATTGGCCGGTGCTCACGCGGCCGCGCCTGGATGGCAAGCCGGGCTAGGCGGCTGGTTTAAGCCCGAAGCCCGAAGCCCGAAGGTCCAAGGTCCAAGGCGCTTTTGGACGCTACGATAGCGATTTACTCGTGGCATGGCGATTCGATACAGCAGCAGCATAGAAACAGCGCGTCATAGCCGCCACTAAGCAGCCACTATCCCGGTAGAATCAGCCTTTTATTTTCTTCATTCTGCTTGCGCTATGACCCATATTACTGACGACGTTCGTATTCGCGAAATCAAAGAACTTTCTCCGCCGGCGCATGTGCTGCGTGAATTTCCCGGCAACGCAACCACGGAGGAGACAACCTTTCAAGCGCGCCAGGCGGTGCACCGCGTGCTGCATGGGGCGGATGACCGTCTGGTGGTGGTGGTTGGCCCCTGTTCGATTCACGACCCCAAGGCGGCGATGGATTATGCCGAGCGGTTAAATGCCGAGCGCGTGCGCCTGGGCAATGAGCTTATCATCATCATGCGCGTGTATTTTGAAAAACCGCGCACCACGGTGGGCTGGAAGGGGTTGATTAACGACCCTTACATGGACGACAGCTTCAAAATCAACGACGGCCTGCGCCTGGCGCGAAAACTGTTGTGGGACATCAACCAGATGGGCTTGCCCTGTGGCACCGAGTTTCTGGATGCCATCACCCCGCAATACACGGGGGATTTGATCAGTTGGGGCGCTATTGGCGCACGCACGACGGAGTCCCAGGTGCATCGCGAATTAGCCTCCGGACTGTCCTGCCCGGTTGGATTCAAGAACGGCACGGATGGCAATATCCGCATTGCGGTGGATGCCATCAAGGCGGCAGCGAGTCCGCATCACTTTTTATCCGTCACCAAAGCGGGCCATTCGGCGATTGTATCGACGAACGGCAATGAGGATTGCCATGTGATTTTGCGCGGTGGCAAAGAGACGAATTACGATGCGGCTTCCGTTGAAGCAGCCTGTGTCGAGCTTGGAAAGTCGGGTCTGGCAGCACGGCTCATGGTGGATTTTTCGCACGCCAACAGCAAAAAGCAATTCAAGCTGCAAATGGATGTCGCGCGCGATGTGGCCGCACAAATGGCGGCGGGGGAGGCGCGCATTTTTGGTGTGATGATCGAATCCAACCTGCACGAAGGCCGACAGGATTTAACGCCTGGCAAACCGCTGGATTACGGCGTGTCGGTGACCGATGCCTGCCTGGGTTGGGAAGATACGGTGGTCTCGCTGGATATTCTGGCTAATGCCGTCAAAGCACGCCGCCTGACGCTGGCTGAGGCTTGATTGTTGCGGTCTTTGTGTTTGAAGCCCTTTCCCCAGCTTAACGCGCGTACATTTTTTGCCCTGTTGGGGCTGACGCTGATTTTTCGGTGTTGGCTGGCGGCAGCCACCCCGATCACGGGGGACGAGGCGTATTTCATCTGGTGGGGCTGGCGACCGGATTGGGGGTTTTACGATCATCCGCCGATGGTCGGCTGGTGGCTGGCGGCGCTACTCAAAATCAGTGATAGTGAAGCCTGGCTGCGCCTGCCGGTGATTCTCCAGCCCGGCGTGTTGGCGCTGGGTGTCATTGCCGCATTGAGGCATTTAGCGCCGGCACTGGATGAAGTGCAGCGCTACAGCATAGGCATGCTGGTGTTGTTAGCCCCGGCCAACGTGTGGAATATTTTTATTACCACCGATACGCCACTGGTTTATTTTTGCGTTTTTTCCGGCTTGGCTTGGTGTCGCGCGGTGCAGGATGATGATATGCGCTGGTATCTGGCAGCAGGCGTGTTGCTGGCCGGTGCGGTGTTGTCCAAGTATTTTGCGGCGCTCCTGGGTTTTGCTTATCTGGTGGATGTTGTGTGCCGCCGCAAGTTGCGGGCGTGGGTGGGTTTGGCGGTGGTGTATGCCGCTTGCCTGCCGGCGTTGGCCTTGATGGCCTGGTGGAATGCGGGCCACTGCTGGCCAAATTACATGTTCAACTTTGTCAATCGGCATACCCACAAAGCCAGCCTGTCGTTTAAAACACCGCTGCTGTATGTCGTCTCGCTCCTGTATTTGCTCACGCCACCGGCGCTTTGGCTGGCCTGGCGCCGTCTTGCCAACGCCGACTTTTTGCGGAAAGATGAGTTAAGCCCTTCAGCAAAGCCCGGCAGCGCTTTGGGTCGTCTGGCGTGGACGCCGCTGGCCTTGTTTGCCTTGCTTTCCCTGACCAAGCAAATCGGCTTGCACTGGCTGCTGGCGTTTATTCCGTTTGTGCTGGTCTGGGGTGCGCTACGTTTGAACGCGGAAACCTTGCGCCGTCTGTGTCTATTCTTTATTGGTTTCGCTGCGCTGCATGTGGCGGCCATTTTGCTTGTCTCGCGCCTGCCGCTGGAAACCTGGAAAAAAACGCAAATTTACGATGGCCTGGTGCTGACCTTTGAACATGATGCCCTGCTCAAGCAACTCGCGCCGTATGAAAAGGATTGGGTCTGGGCGATGGACGGTTATTCCAACGCCGTGACTTTGGGCTATAACGCCCGGCGCTACTTTTTGGTGTTCGGTGAAGCGTCCAGCCATGCGCGGCATGACGATATTCTCACCGACTTTCGCCCTTTGAATGGCCGCAACATCCTTGTGTTGCGCAAAACAGCGCCTGATCTGGCCGATTACCAGCCGTATTTTGCGCGCGTCACGGTGGATAGCTTTGATGTGCGCGGGGCGCGCTTCTGGCGCGTGAAAGGCGAGCAATTCAATTACGCGGCTTATCACGGCCAGGTGCTGACGACGATCAAACGAAAGTACTACGCGATTCCTGAGTGGCTGCCGCAAACAGGCTGCTACTTTTGCGAGCGATACTTTCCGGAAGAAAAGCCTTCACGGCTTTAAGGCGATCCTGAAAGGGATTTTCTTCGTGGCGTCCCGCCAGCGCCCCCGCAGGGGGTATCTGTGGGGGCGGCTTTCGAACCTGGAAACCGCCAGCTGAGGTTTCCAGGTTTAACGCACTGGGTTTGCTGAAATTTTGGCAGACTTTGGCAACTTAATTTGGCAACTCAGTTTGCCAACTCAATTTGGCAACTCAATTTGCCAACTCAATTTGCCAACTCAGGCCGTGCCACCCACGGTGAGCCCGTCAATGCGCAGCGTCGGCTGGCCTACGCCAACCGGCACGCTTTGGCCATCTTTGCCGCAGGTGCCCACGCCCGGATCCAGCGCCAGGTCGTTGCCTATCATCGAGACGCGGGTCATGGCGTCCGGCCCGTTGCCGATGAGCGTTGCACCCTTCACCGGCGTGGTGATTTTGCCGTTTTCAATCAGATAGGCTTCGGCGGTGGAAAAGACAAACTTGCCGCTGGTGATATCGACTTGTCCGCCACCAAAATTGGCCGCGTAAATACCTTTTTTCACTGAGCGGATGATGTCCTGCGGGTCATGCTCGCCGTTCATCATCATGGTATTGGTCATGCGCGGCAAGGGCAGGTGGGCAAAGGACTCGCGGCGGCCGTTACCCGTAGGCGCCACGCCCATGAGACGTGCATTCAGGCTGTCCTGCAAGTAACCCACGAGGATGCCGTCTTCAATCAGTACCGTGCGTTGCGTCGGGTTGCCTTCATCATCCACGGTGAGTGAGCCACGACGGTCGGCCAGCGTGCCGTCGTCCACGACCGTCACGCCCTTGGCTGCCACGCGCTGTCCGATGCGGCCGGAAAAGGTGGAGCTGCCCTTGCGGTTAAAGTCGCCTTCAAGACCATGGCCGACGGCTTCATGCAGCAAAATACCTGGCCAGCCAGGCCCTAGCACGACGGTCATTTCACCCGCAGGCGCTGGCTTTGCCGCGAGGTTTACGCTGGCTTGATGCACGGCCAGCCGGGCATATTCGCGCAATTGCCCGTCGCTGAAACGGGCATAATCAAAACGTCCGCCACCGCCCGATGAGCCTTGCTCGCGCCGGCCGTTTTCTTCCATGATCACGGTGAGCGAGACGCGCACGAGGGGGCGCACATCGGCGGCCATGCGGCCATCCGAGCGGGCGACCAAGATGACTTCCCAAGTGCCGGCAATATGCGCCATGACTTCCTTGACGCGGGGATCAGCCGCGTGTGCCATGGCTTCCAGGCGTTCGAGCAGGGAGACTTTTTCCGCGTCTTTCAGTGATCTGATCGGGTCGCCTGCGGCATACAGTGCGCGAGAAACCCGGCCTTGGCGCAACGTCGGCGCTTTGCCTGGGCCGCCTGCGATGGCAATGGCGCGGGTGGTGCCCGCTGCGGCTTGCAAGGCGGCGAGGCTGATGTCATCGGAATAGGCAAAGGCGGTTTTTTCGCCCGAAATGGCGCGTACGCCCACGCCTTGTTCGATGTTGAAGCTGCCGGATTTGACGATGCCTTCTTCCAGGCTCCAGGCTTCCGAACGGGCATATTGAAAGTACAGATCGGCAAAATCGACCTGATGCGTCATGAGCTGGCCGAAAACTTGTGCGAGCTTTGGCGAGGTCAGGTCATACGGGGCGAGCAAGGTTTCTTCGGCAATTTGCAGGTGGGTGGGTTTCATGGCTATCCTTGGAAAATGCGATGTTGCAGGGCAGGCAGGCGGGTACGGATATCGGCAAGGTGCTGGGCGTCAAAGTCCGCCACGATCACCCCTTCGCCCTTGTCCAGACGCGCGAGTATCTCACCCCACGGGTTTATGATCATGCTGTTGCCATGCGTTAAGCGGCCGGGTTGGCGTCCAGGGTGCCGTCCGCCTTGGGCGGCAGCGACAACATAACACTGATTTTCAATGGCGCGGGCACGCAGCAGAATTTCCCAATGGGCTCGCCCCGTGGTTTCGGTAAATGCGGCGGGGACAACAATCAGATTGACATCCCCCATGCGACGGTAGAGTTCAGCAAAACGCAGATCGTAACAAATGGACAGGCCCATTTTGCCGCAGGGCGTATCGCACGTCACGATGCTTTGCCCAGGCTCGATCGTCAGCGCTTCATCATAATGCTCATCATCCTTGTGAAAACCAAACAGGTGAATTTTGTCGTACCGCGCGGCACGTTCGCCCTGCGGGTTGAATACCAGGCAGCTATTGCGCAGCTTGGCAGGATCATTCGCGGCCAGGGGCAGCGATCCGCCGACCAGCCAGAGCCGACTTTTCTGTGCCATGTGCGCTAAAAAATCCTGGATCGGGCCGTGTCCTTCAGTTTCACGGGCGGACAGGCGAGCTGCATCGGTGGCGCCGATCAAGGGAAAATACTCAGGCAAGACAACCAGTTCTGCGCCCAGATCGGCGGCTTCTTTGATCAGCCTTTCGGCTGTGGCGAGGTTGTCCTGAACCTCGGGTGTGGAAATCATCTGTAGCGCGGCGAGTTTCATGGCGTATTGTTAAGCGGAGATTGGGCCGCTGTTGCGGGCGTCTGTGTTTTTTCTGCAGCTTTTGTATCAAAGGCGCTTGCGGGACGGTGTGTGCTCACGATTTTGGGGTTGGATAAGGAGCCGGTGATTTGATACTCCATGGCAAATACTTGACCAAAGGGATCTTTTAATATCTTTTGCGCTGCCCAAACGGCCGCGCCCGCAATGGGGCTGACGATCATGGTGCCAATGGAAACGCTTTCGCCCAGCGTGGGCTGCACGAGGGCGTGCATGTCCTGTGTTTCATTGATCAGGTTGATGCGGCCATCGAACAGGATTCTGGCTGATGGGGCGCGAACTTGTAAATCACTCGTTTCCATGATGCCATTGTCGATATTAAAGCCGCCTTTGATCACATCAAAGGCGAAACCCTTGCCAAAAATGTCGCGAAAGTCCAGTGTGATTCGACGCAGCAAGGTTTGAATATTAAGAATGCCCAATAGACGGCCAACGCCAGGTTCAAGTTCCTTGATATTGCCTTTATCCGTATTGATGCTCAAATAACCACTGAGACTGGGGATGTTAATTTTCAGCGGGTCGCCTTGCCAGCGCAGTTGCCCGTCAAGCGCTACGCGGTTACTGTATATGGCTTCCGCATAGCCAAGACGAGACAGGGTTTTTTCAATCGCCTTCGATTCAAAATCAAAGTCTAGTTGCGTGCTGGATTTTCCGGGTCGGGGTTGCCAGCGGCCTTTGAGCTTTAGGTTATCGGTGTCATTTTTGAGATTGATGAGGGTGTGCCATGCGGAATCACGGTTTTCGGCAGTCAGGGAAAGGCTGCCGAGTAGTTGTTTTTTAAGTGAGAGTTCGTCAATGCGAATATCCAGTGCGGGCAACTCGTCGATAATCTCATTGGTTTTGGCCTGCAGATTCGCAGGTGCAGTAGAGGATTCAGGCAGCGCGAACTTATCCAGATGGGCAGTGAGCTTGCCATGGCCGGTGTTTTGCCAGGCTAATTTGCCGGAGAGTTCGCGGCTTTTGAGATCCGCCCTGAGCGTTGTCTTGTCTGTCTGGCTGCCGGTGGCGCGGACATCATGCAACACGTTGTCAAACAAGCTGAGTTCGCCAAGGCGCAAGTCAAATTGGGCGAGGGGCAGCGCAGGATTAAAGGCGGTGTCCGTTGTGTCGCCTGATTTGCTCATGAGAATGCCCCGCCAGGCGTCTGCGTTGAGTTTAGGCAAATTGACCCTGACGATGAAGGGCTGCTCCTGCGGGCGGACATAGGCATTGCCGGGCAGATTGGCTGTATTGCCAATAGCCAGCAAGCCTTGCGTGATGATGGGGGGGGAGACATCATGGCGGCGTTGCAGTTGCAGTTGCGCCATGGAGCCCAGGCGGATGTCAATCACGTCGCGCGGAATGGGGGTAAAGGCTGAGTTAGCCGGATCTGCCAGGGTGCGCCGCTCAAGACGCAGCGGGAGCGCATCCTTGGCGGATTTGTTGAATGGTTCGGGCAAGCTCGATGAGATGCCGGTTAAGTTGGAGGTGAAGAGGGCCTCAATGGCCTTGTTTTTGATTTGCAGGTTGCCGCGCCATTTTGTGCTGCCCGATAAATGGTCAAAGATTGGATGCGCCCATTGACGCCTTAAGGCGGCGATGGTCAAGTCGCCCGCGATGCCGACTTGCACGCCGCCATCGCGAGTGGCAATCGTTGCGGTTAACGGCGAGCCCAGCAGGGTGGCGTGCAACTCGCGCGCTTCCAGATGGTTGTCAGAAAACTTCAGCACACCGCGCACGCTGCCCAATGGGGGTACGCCGTTATCAATCGTGATCTGGTTGTTATCAAAACGATATTGACCGGCAACAGTTGATTGCTGTATCGCTTGCAAAGGTAGGTTGAGCGCAAGATCAAGCTCCCCGGTGCCGCTTGCCTTCATGGCCTCGGTAAAATGATCAATGCGCCCACCCACCGGGCTGCTTTCGATATAACGCAGAAAATCGGCGGTGGGTCCGCTGGCTTTCCCGGTCACCGAGAGTAACTCTTCTGACGATTCAATATCCTTTATTTCAGCGCGCACATCACGTAAATTTACGCCCAGAATTTTTCCGGAATGGCCGCTGATGAGCATGCGCTCGCCAGAAAACAACAGCTCACCGTCAATGTCGGTAATGGTCGGCCAGCCAGCGGCATAGTTCAGGGTCACACCTTGGATTTTGCCGCGTACTTCAAATATTCCTCCCTGATTCTTGCCAGGCCCGCCACGGAAAGGGAAACGGATGAGATTGCCTTTGAGCGTGAGCTGTGTATTCTGGGCATCCCCAGTGAGAATGCCCTCTTGCAACCAGCTGCGGGTTGATTGCCCCACAGCGAGCGGGATATAGCGCCAGACGGCATGGCCATTTGCGCGGGTGAGCGTTGCAGTCAGATCAATTTGCCCGGGACCTTGTGGCAGGGCTTGCCATGTGCCGCTCGCTTGGCCTGCGGCATCCGGATTGCTGAAGTCGACATGTGTTAGTTCAATGCCCAAGCCTGTTGTCGTCTGCAGCCATTTGGCTTGGGCTGAAAACTTGTCCACTGAAAGCTTGGGTTCGGCAAATAGCGTGGGCAAAACAATCTCGCTGTTTGTACCCTCCAGGCTGAGCGAGCCTTGTTGGTCAGTGCCTGCAATATGGCCGTTAATGCCGGAGAGGCTTTCAATCATTCCCAGATGACGCACGTTGAGACTGCGAACCTGGCTGTTGATGGACCATTGCTGAGGGTGGTCCAGCGGGCCTTGCCAGGTCAGGCTGACATCGCTCAGTACGCCCCGGGGGGCATAAGTGATGAGCGCTGCATGCGCTGTTTCAGGCAGGGGAAAATATGCCGCAAGCTGGGTAAGCGTGTCGAGATCCAGGCGGTTGGCGATGAATCGGCCATGGGGTTTGCTTTTTTGCGCTCCATTTGCGGGTGTTTTTATCCCCAATAAATCCAGTCCCGGGATCGCATTGGCTGACGCTATGGTGCTCTGCCATTGCAGGGTAATATCGGTTGGCAGAAGGCTTAGTCCTTGCCGGGTGGTCAGGGTGAGTTGTTTGCTGTCAACGGAAAACCCATGCGCTAGCCTGGCTGCAGAAAGCCTGCCGGTCAGTCTTTTCAAGTCAAGCGCAGGCAGCTCTGGTTTGATTTGCACTAAGACATTGGCTAAATGGACGTCTGCCGTGGCAGCATTGATCTGTGCCTCGGCAAAATCTGCCCACAAGGTCAAGGCACCCTGACCTTTGGGTAGCCTCACAGGGTAATCTACCCAGGGATGCCAGCCGGCAAGATCCGTATTGTCAATGTTGACATAGGCTTTACCCGACCAGTCAGATAGCCGGGTTAAGTCGTTGCCACGCAAATTGCCACGCAAATCCAGCTTGCCAGCCAGGTGAGCCGGTGGTTCTGCCGTTAACCCAAACCGGTGGGATTGCCAGCGATTATTGAGCTGAAAATCGAGTTTTTTAAGTTCCAGGGGCGGGGCGTTGCGTAAATTATCCTGCCAGGTCAGGCTGGCGCCGTGAATCAAAATCTGATGTTGAGTGAATAACCAATGGGTAAAGCCGCCTTGATCTTCTGGTTTTGGGGTGATGTCAAGGCCCGCAGCAAAAAAGTGCCCCGATTTATCGCGGCTCAGAACAATCTGCGGGGAGATGAATTCCAGCCGTGCCAGGCGCAGCTCCCTGTACAGAAGGGAATCCCAGGCAGGCTCGGCGATGACATGATCAAGCGAGAGCAGCAGATGGCCGGTGCTGTCACGTATCTCTATGTTTTTAAAGTCCAGGCGGGGCCTTAAGCCGGCCCAGTTGGCCTGGATGCTGCCAATATGCACAGGCTGATTTACTACACGGCTGAAGACTTGTTCGATATCGCGGTGATAGTTTTCAATTTGCGGCAATACGCCGTAGCGCAGGACGAGGACGAAAAATCCCGTCAAGAAATACAGCGTAACGCCAGCCCAAACGCAGCTTTTCAAACCGGCCCGCAAAAAACGAGGCCAGCGGTTAAAAGGACTTATATTGGCTTGCAGCTGTACCCAGCGCGATGAGCGCGATGTGGGATGGGCCGCTTCCGGGAGGTTCGATGGCGAATGAGGCATTTAAAAAGAGGGTAGAGGTTGCCTTATTAGACGCACTCAAGTCAGCATAAAGCGATGAAAATACAAGCTTGGAAAACAAATTCTAACCGATGCTCCCATGACCGATACCCCTGTGGATGATGTGCTTGGAATAGATCTTTCATTATCGCCGTGTTTGACTGCGTCCCGGTATTTTGAGCGACTTTTTTCGCATAGGGTCTCTTTGGCCGCTGATGTGGCATCTTTATTGTCAACGCCGGTGACGCGCGCTGCCTTGGTGCAAGGGTTCAAGGCCAGAGAGGATCAGGTGCCGCTGACGGAAGAGACGCTAAAGCCTGTCTTGCGCGATTTCAAGCAGTGGGCTTACGCGCGCGTGGCAACCCGTGACCTGGCTGGCTTGGCCTCCTTGGCTGAGGTGATGGAAGCCATGACCTGCATTGCTGAGTTGGCCATTGAAAAGTCCGTGGGCGTATTGACTGGGGCCCTGGTTGCACGCTATGGTGTGCCGCGCAATGCTGAAGGGGTTGAGCAGGCCTTGATCGTGATTGGCATGGGCAAGCTCGGCGGGCGGGAGCTTAACGTCTCGTCCGATATTGATCTGATTTTTGCCTATCCGGATGATGGTGAGACGGACGCGGCAAGCCCCGGTTCGCGCCGTATTGCCAACGCCGACTTTTTCACCCGCCTGGGGCGTGGCTTGATTAACGCGATTGCGGATGTGACGGACAATGGCCAGGTTTTTCGGGTCGACATGCGCTTGCGCCCGAATGGTGAATCGGGACCTTTGGTGTGTTCGTTTGGCATGCTGGAAAATTATTTCTTCACCCAGGGGCGGGAGTGGGAGCGTTATGCCTGGATCAAGGCGCGGCCTTTGACGGGGGATCGTTTTGCCGAACTGGAGGAGATTCGGCGTCCGTTTGTGTTCCGCAAATATCTGGACTTTGGCGCGATTAACGCCATGCGTGGCCTGCATGCGCAGATCCGCCATGAGGTCATGAAAAAAGGCCAGGCGGATAACGTCAAATTGGGGCCGGGCGGGATTCGAGAAATTGAATTTATTGCGCAGGTTTTCCAGTTGATCCGTGGTGGCCGTGATCAATCCCTGCAAATACAACCCACCTTATCGGTATTGAAGCTGTTGGCTGACAATCAGACGCTTGCTGCTGACACCAGCGTGGCATTGGCTGCGGCCTATGATTTTTTGCGGCGTGTGGAGCATCGCGTGCAATATCTTGACGATGCCCAAACACACCGCTTGCCAAAAAGTCCGGAGGATCAATCGCGGGTGGCGCAAGCGATGGGGTTTGCCGATTATGCGGCTTTGCTTGCCGCGTTAAACCAGCACCGGACAGTGGTTTCCAGCCACTTTGATCAAGTATTCGCCAGCCCCGATGGCGATCAGCATCGCTTGGATGCGTTGTGGCGCAAGGCGGGCGGCGATATGCCGGATGGGGCGAAAGAAGACCTGGGGGAACGGGAGGCGTTAGCCGGTGATTTTGAACATCTGGGTTTTCGTGATCCCAAGGCTGCGGCAGCACAATTAATGTCATTGCATAGCGCGTCAAGGTACCGGCAAATGCCGGATGAGATCCGGCGGCGCTTTGACGTGGTGATGCCGCGCCTGCTCGAGGCGGCTTCGCAAGAGCCCAATCCGGATGAAACCCTCATGCGGGGGTTGCGCTTTTTGGATGCTATTTCGCGGCGCGGCGCTTATTTGGCTTTGCTGCAGCAATATCCCCAAGCCTTGCAAAAAGTTGTCAATCTCCTGGGGAGCTCACGCTGGGGGGCAAATTATCTGGAGCAGCACCCCATTTTGCTCGATGAGTTGCTTGATCAGCGTTTGCTTGAGGTGGCGCCTGACTGGTCAGCGTTTCGGGTGCAATTAAGGGATGCCTTGGCGGTGCTGGAGCCGGACACCGAGCGGCAAATGGATGTGTTGCGCGAGCAGCATCATGCACAGGTGTTCCGTGTGCTCACGCAAGACATGGCGGGGCTGCTGACGGTCGAGCGCCTGGCGGATCATTTGTCTGACTTGGCAGATAGTTTGCTGGATGCGGCGTTGTTATGCGCATGGAAAAAGTTGCCCAAACGCCATCGCGAATCGCCTCAGTTCGCGGTGATCAGCTATGGCAAATTGGGTGGCAAGGAGCTGGGTTATGCCTCCGATCTTGATTTGGTGTTTTTGTATGATGATGCGGATCCTGATGCAGGCGAAATCTATTCACGGTTGGGGACGCGCCTGAATACCTGGCTGTCGGCGCAGACCTCGGCTGGCCAACTGTTTGAGACCGATTTACGCTTGCGCCCCAATGGCCAGGCGGGTTTGGTCGTGAGTTCGATTGCGGCGTTTGGGGATTACCAGTTCAAGTCTGCCTGGGTGTGGGAACATCAAGCGCTCACGCGGGCCCGTTATTCGGCGGGGGACGCCAGGGTGGGGGCGGCTTTTGAGGCGATTCGCCATGAGGTGCTCTGTGAAGTGCGCGACCTGGATCAGCTCAAGGCCGACGTGCTGCAGATGCGCCAGAAAATGTTCGATACACATGGCACGCGAGGAGATGAGCGAGAGACGGTGTTCAATCTCAAGCACGATCCGGGCGGCTTGATTGATGTGGAATTCATCGTGCAATATCTGGTGCTGGGTTATTCGCACCAGCATGATGAATTGACACGTAATCTGGGCAACATTGCCCTGTTAGGCCTTGCCGCCGATTTGTCATTAATCCCTGCCCACTTGGCCGCTGGCGCGCGAGATGCTTACCGTGAGTTTCGTCACAGGCAGCATGTGCTGCGGCTGAATTTCGCGCAAGCGACGCTATCGCCAGACCAGGTTGAACCACAGATCAACGCCGTGCGCGCATTGTGGCGCGCGGTTTTTGAAAACTGAATTTAAACATCCAATGAATGAAAGGTTGAAACATTACTATGCCGGTTAATTACTCAACGCCCGGGCCTGCGGCTTTATTCCCTGTCGCGGGTGTGGAACTGGGCACGGCCGAAGCGGGAATCCGCAAAAAAAATCGGCGGGATGTCACCCTCATCACCTTAACTCAGGGAAGCGCAGTGGCCGGCGTATTCACGCAAAATCGCTTTTGCGCAGCGCCGGTGACGGTATGCCGTGAGCATCTGGCGGCCAGCCCGGCCATTCGCGCGCTGGTCATCAATACCGGCATCGCCAACGCCGCAACTGGCGAGGCTGGGATGGCCGCCGCGCGCGACAGCTGCGCGGGCGTGGCGCAATTGCTGGGTTGCAGCGCGCAGGAAGTGCTGCCGTTTTCCACCGGCGTGATCCTGGAACATTTTCCGACCGATAAATTGCTCGCTGCATTGCCTGCCGCGCAGGCCGATTTGCAGGCCGACCACTGGCATGCGGCGGCGCACGCGATCATGACCACCGATACCGTCGCCAAGGCCGCTTCGCGCCGTGTCACCAGCGCCGACTTTTCTTGCGTGGTCACCGGCATGTCCAAAGGCGCCGGCATGATTCGCCCCAACATGGCGACCATGCTGGGCTTTATGGCTACCGATGCGGGCATTGCGCCGCCACTGCTGCAACGGCTGGTGAAAGAGGCGGCCGATGTTTCCTTCAACTGCATCACGGTGGATGGCGATACCTCGACCAATGATTCCTTCATCCTGATCGCCACCGGCGCCAGCGGTTTGCAGATTGACAGCGAGGATTCGCCGCACTGGCCAGTGGTGCGTGATGCGGTGATCGGCGTGGCGCAGGAACTGGCGCAGGCCATTGTGCGTGACGGCGAGGGCGCGACCAAGTTCATCACCATAAAAGTCGGCGCTGGCAACACGGCGGCGGAATGCCGCCAGGTGGCCTACGCGATCGGCCATTCGCCGCTGGTGAAGACGGCCTTTTTCGCTTCCGACCCCAATCTCGGCCGCATCCTCGCCGCCATCGGCTACGCCGGTATAGCCGATCTCGACGCGGCTGGCGTCAAGGTCTGGCTGGGCAGCAATGGCGAAGAAGTGCTGGTGTCGGAAAACGGTGGCCGCGCGGAAAGTTATCGCGAGGAGGATGGCGCGCGCATCATGCAGGCGGCGGAAATCACCGTGCGGGTCGATCTCGCGCGCGGCGCGGCGCAGGCGACGGTGTGGACTTGCGATTTTTCCTATGACTACGTCAAGATCAACGCGGATTACCGCTCTTAAAGGTGGATTGCCCCATGCCAATGGAACAGGAAAAGTCAACGGGTGCAGCGGCTCATTTTGCGCGGGCGATGGCTCTCTTTGACGCAGCGAACCGTGAAGATCCAAATCAGGATGCCGGTCAGCCCAGAGAGCTGCTCTACAGCCAGCGCATGAGCGAGATGCTGCAACGCTTTGCGCCGCATGCGGATGAAGCCGTGCAGTTAGCCGTACGCGCGCAGCATATTTGCCGCTGGCGTGTGCCACGCAGCGATTATCCGCTAACCAGGGATGGTTATTTTCAGTGGCGCACGGGCTTGTATCAGATGCACGCTGAACTCGCGGGTGATTTGATGCACCAGGCGGGTGTGGATGAGGCAACGATAACGCGCGCTAAAACGGCGATTGCCAAGCGTCGCCTCAAGGCCAATCCGGATAGCCAGCTTTTGGAAGATGTGGCCGGGCTGGTGTTCATTGAGCATTATTTGAGTGGTTTTGCTGCCTCCAAGCCGGATTACGATGAGGCGAAATGGATCGACATCATTCAGAAAACCTGGCAAAAAATGTCGCCACCGGCGCATCAGTTTGCGCTGTCGGGCGCGCTGCGCTTACCTGAACCTTATGTGCCGTTGATCACACGGGCGGTTGGGTAACAAATCAACGAGGGGGGCTGGCAATGCACATTGGCTTTATCGGTTTAGGTTTGATGGGGCGCCCGATGGCGCTGCATTTGGCAGCGGCTGGACATACCCTGCACCTTTGGGCGCGCCGAGAGGCTTCGCTTGCGCCCTTTTCGGCAACCTCTGCCGTGATCCATGCCACGCCTGCCGAGCTTGCCCGGCATGCAGACATCGTGATCACCATGGTTTCGGATAGCCCGGATGTGAACGCGGTGTGCTTTGGCGAGCAAGGGGTTTTGGCGGGTGCTAAATCCGGTTTGTGCGTGATCGACATGAGCACGATTGCACCCGATGCGGCTCGCGAGATTGGAAAAAAGTTTGCCGCTCATGGGATTGACTTTCTGGATGCGCCGGTCTCGGGTGGCGAGGCGGGCGCGGTCAATGCCACACTCACCATCATGGCGGGCGGCTCACAAGCCGTATTTGAACGCACGAAACCAATCTTTTTAACCATGGGAAAAACGGTCACCTGGATAGGTGGGTCGGGTGCCGGGCAAGTGGCCAAAGCGTGTAATCAAATTCTGGGCGGTGTCACCGTCCTGGCGGTGGCAGAAGCCTTGAACTTTGCGCGCCAAAGTGGGGTTGATCCTGCGCGCGTGCGCGAGGCCTTGTTGGGTGGTGCCGCCTATTCGCGGATTCTGGAAAACCACGGCCAGCGCATGCTGGATCGGCAATTTGCGCCAGGTTTTAAAGCCTGGATGCAGCAAAAGGATTTACGCATCGTGATGAATGAGGCGCATCGTTTGGGTTTGATGCTGCCCAGTGCTTCTGCTGCAAGTCAAATGTTTAATGCGGTGGTCGGTGCGGGTTTGGGGGAGGCTGATACCGTGGCCATTTTGCAGGTGTTAGAACAAATGAATTCTTTAGTGCCTAACTCAACGCTGAGTAACAGCGATGATTAAGCGTTGATGCCTAAGCGTTGATGGCGCATGAGAAATGACCGCACAAGGAAAGTACTCCCTAAGCTCAAAATGACCGCAAAAACGCCTTCGAGTATCCCGCAGGGTGGGCTCCCAATAACATCGGCTCAACTGGGTTTGGATGCCATTATGGAAAATGCGCCCATAGGCATCATGTTCATGCGCCAGCGCGTGTTAGTTCAGGCAAATGCCCAATGTGCGGCAATTTTTGGCTATGTGCTGGATGAGCTGATCGGGCAGCAGGCCATGATGCTGTATCCAAGCGCTGAGAGCTATGAACAGCTTGGCAAAGCGGCAAGCCGTACGCTCTCTGCCGGTGATTTGTTTCAGGCAGATCATGAAATGCGATGCAAAAATGGGCAACTTGTCTGGTGCCGCTTGCGCGGCCGTACAATCAAGCCCCGCCGTCCTACCGATGGCACATTGTGGACCATTGAAGATATTACCGGCGAGCGTTTGCTTAATGCATCCTTAATGAGCAGAACCAATGAGCTGACTGCGATTTTTGAATCCGAAGCCATGGGGATTGCGATTATTCGCGAAGGTCGCCTGGTGCGTAGCAACCAGCGTTGGGAAGATATTCGTCGCATGGTTGGCGCTTTTTCTGCTGACCGGCAGGCAGAGCTGTTTTTTCCTGTAGATCAGGTTTATTCCGAGTTACAGGCACTTGCCGCAGATCAATTTGCGCTGGGCAGCGTGTTCAGTACGGAGCAAAAATATCAACATCGTGATGAGCCGGCGCTTTTTTTGCGTATGGTCGGCACGGCTTTTGATGCGGCTCATCCAGCGCTGGGGGCGGTCTGGATGCTGGAAGACGTGACGGATAGACGCTTAGCTGAAGAAGCCTTGCGTGATGCGCATAAAGTTCTCGAAAGCCGCGTGCTAGAACGTACGAAAGATTTGGAATTGGCGGTTTCACAGTTGCAACAGGAGGTTTCTGAGCGCATACGCGCTGAACACAGCGTGTGGGAAATTGCGCATTATGATAATTTGACCGGCTTGCCTAACCGCGTTCTTTTGCATGACAGACTAGAGCAGGTGTTGGCCAGCGGTCAGCGAAACCGCCATCAGGCTGCCGTCATGTTCCTCGATCTGGATCGTTTCAAGAAAGTGAACGATACCTTAGGGCATGGGGTAGGGGACGAGTTACTCAAACAAGTTGCGCAGCGTTTGACGGGTGTTGTGCGCGCAGTTGATACCGTGTCGCGCATCGGTGGGGATGAGTTTGTCATTCTGTTGCATGAAATCGCCTCGGTGGGTGATGCGGTTTTGGTGGCGGAAAAGATTTTGGCGGCACTTGAGCCCGTCATCATGATCGAAGGCCATGCCTTGCAAGCCACGCCATCAATTGGTATCAGCGTTTATCCTGATGATGGCCGTGATGCGATTGTATTGATGAAAAATGCCGATGCAGCGATGTACCATGCCAAAGATGCAGGCAGGAATACGTTTCGCGTTTATTCAGCAGAGATGGACGAACAGGCGTCACGATTTTTTGCCATTGAGCAGCGCTTGCAACATGCCATCAAGACAAAACAGATGGTCTTGCATTACCAGCCCTTGATTGATTGGGGGAGCCGCACCGTGTGCGGGATGGAGTCCTTGATCCGCTGGGAGGATCCCGTGCATGGCTTGGTCATGCCCGGTGACTTTATTGCCATTGCCGAGGAAACCGGCCTCATTGTGTCTTTGGGCGAATGGGTATTGGTCGAAGCCTTGGCGCAGAATCGACGCTGGCAAGAGAGCAATCGGCTGATTGTGCCCATGTCCATCAATTTATCTCCCAGACAGTTCCGTCAGCCGGGTTTGGCCGATATGGTGCGCCGTGTTCTGCAGGACAGCGGGCAGCCGCCGCATATGCTGGAGTTGGAATTGACTGAGTCCAGCCTGATGAATGATGCCTTTGACTCGGTGGACATATTGGATGAGATCGCCGCCTTGGGGGTGCGCGTGGCGATTGATGATTTTGGTACGGGTTATTCCAGTTTGAGTTATCTCAAGCGCTTTCATGTCCATAAGCTCAAAATTGACCAAAGCTTTGTGTCTGATGTCACTCATGATGTCGATGATGTGGCTATTGTTACCGCCGTGGTGAGTCTGGCCAAGCATTTGGGGCTGGATACCATCGCCGAGGGGGTTGAACGAATTGATCAGTTAAATGCCTTGTTGAGCTTGGGTTGCCAAAAATTTCAAGGCTATCTTTTTTCTGCACCCTTGCCAGCAGCAGCAGCGGATAGTATCTTTTGCCCGGCAATGCCACATGGCATGCAGCAGCAAATTCCCTTTGATTAATTTAATAGTGTGGAGTAAGAAACATGGCGCAAATAACCACTGCCAGTGGCTTGATCATTGAAGACAAGATCGAGGGTACGGGCGGGACAGCAACGGCTGGACAAACCGTCACCGTTCATTACACTGGTTGGCTGGCCGATGGCCGTCAATTTGACTCAAGCAAAGACCGCCAGGAGCCATTTGAGTTTTTATTGGGCGGTCGGCGTGTGATTGCAGGCTGGGATGAAGGCGTTGTTGGGATGAAAATCGGTGGCACGCGTACGTTAACGATTCCCCCCGAGTTAGGTTATGGCACCCGCGGTGCGGGTGGTGTCATTCCACCCAATGCAACCTTGGTGTTTGAGGTCGAGCTGCTGGGCTTGTCCTGAGTTATTGGGCGAGCGCTACTGGCTAATCAGCGCAAGTTCAGCTTTTAAGCGTGGTGTTTTTTGCCGATACCCAAAAAACATTATCAACGCATAACCGGATGCCCTGCCATCCAGTACGGGGAGAGGATCAGTCAGCGGAGCGGGCAGGGTTATTTTCTGCCCTTTTCTGTGTCGGGGCATTCATGAATGCTTGCTTCATCAGCCTTGGCTTTTGCAGTGCCGTGTTATCAGGAGTGACTTTTTAAAAAACCGCCCTTCGGGAATCGTCCGGCCCGTATGGATAGAAACAGACGGGCGTACGCTGACGGCGCGCAAGGACAGTGGCCGCTTGCTTTTTGGAGGCATATAGACCCCGTCAAAAAACCTGGCCCAGGGGAAGCTGCGGACCCGATTGTGGTGGCGCATCATCTGACCCCGTTTAGGCAAGTGATTGATCCGAGTCCCCGCCCCGGCGCATGACTACGAGGAGATTGATCATGTCGAAAGTAAAAGGAAAGTCCACCGGGTTGCCCATCGTTCATCAGCATGCCGCAGGAATTGATATCGGTTCTCGCCGGGCAGCAAGATCAGCGGCGGCAAGGTGTTGTCGGCGCACACCCGCAAGACCACCAACCGGATCACGGCGCACCTGCGCCTGGCTGCAGTCACCATCGGGCGAACCAATACGGCGCTCGGCGCCTTCTACCGGAGACTCGCGGCGCCATTGGCAAGGCCAAAGCTGTCACCGCTACCGCGCAGAAAATCGCCATCCATTTCTACAACGCGATGCGCTTTGGTACGGCCTATGTGGATCGCGGCGCCAGTCACTACGAACAGCACTATCGTGACCGGGTTATCAAGAATCTCCATCGCCGAGCCGCAGAATTCGGCTTCGTCCTGCAACGGGTGGAAACTGTTTCACTTAGGAAGAATAAAAAAAACCCGATACCAAGGTATCGGGTTTAAACCAGTCCATTGCGGACTGGAGGAGGAGACGGAACAAAAAACTAGAACAAAACTAAAATAAAAATCCAATACTGAGCACTATAAAACTTTACTTAATCCGCTACTTTGAGAAAAGTCAAGTAAGAGGAAATCAATTACGCAACTTTTTTACCCTTGTTGCCAGAGCCGACTGCATGAATGGTCGCAGTTGTTGCAGCAGCGACATTGGCCTCAGCTATTTCGGTAACTTGTTTAGCCGCCTTGGTCATACTGTCATAAGCAGCACTTGCAGCAGCCATGGCAGACTTGACGGCAGCAACAGCGGCATCGGAGCCAGCGGGCGCATTCTTGAGCGACTGATCTAACATGTTGAACATAGCTGATTTCATTTCAGCCATTTGTGCTTCGGACACTTTTGCCAATTCGCTTTGAGTCTGGGTCGCAATCTCATACACGCTACGTGAGTAGGCGACGGCTTTTTCAACTGAAGGCTGTGCAATGGTTGCTTGCATGCTGGCAAGCTCTTGCATGTCTTTTGCAGACATCAAGGCTTTGGTGTTAGCTACACCATCTTCAAGCATCGTGCGGGCTGTATTCAGATTGAGTGCAGTCAAACGCTCAGCGCTAGCAAAAACCGTGTTAGCGATGGTCAGCATGGCTTCAATGCCAGCCTTGTTGGCTTCGGCAAACTGTGCAGGTAATTTATTCATGATAATTCCTTAAAAATTCGAGGTTAAGTTATAGGGTGCTGGTAGCTGCAGATCAAATCTAAAACTCAGGTAAATCTTTGGTTAATTACAAAAGCGTACAAAGGCGCTCACCACTGAATTACAAAAAACTGACTGAGTTACAACACGCAAACCTGAGCACCGAATCTTTTCCTCAAAATCTTTTTAAGAGAAATGGTGCGTTGCAACACGACTCGAATTATAGGTGAGTGGATTTGAATGTCAATACTTTTTGCTGCAAAGCACAAAAATAATTTTTAATTAAAAGTTTATAAAAATCAAATTGTTATAAATTTATCTCTAATTTTTATTAGAAAAATAATGCAATACAGCAAAATTTATTGAGTTTTTAATGGTTTTTTTGAAAGATGTTTTTTGGGCTGATGAGGAATCTGCAGTCTCTTCACTTCACAGGAAGGGCATATTTTTTTAATGCGATCAGCCAGTAACGGGAAAGCCCAGAGGCTTACATGGCCCCTGGGCTTTTGCGGCCTGTCAATGCCCGCTTGGGGATTAGCAATTCTTAAAGGCTGGTTTGCGTTTTTGTAAAAATGCCGACATGCCTTCTTTGCGGTCATCCATGGAAAAAGCGGCGTGGAATGTACGACGTTCAAACAATAAGCCTTCTTGCAGACTCGATTCCCAAGCGCGATTCACGCTCTCTTTGATCATCATGACCATGGGCAAGGAAAAGTTGGCGATGGTTTTAGCTGCCGCCAAGGTTTCTTCCATTAATTTTGCGGCGGGAATGATGCGGGCGATCAAACCGGCGCGTTCGGCTTCTTCCGCATCCATCATGCGTGCGCTAAGGCATAAATCCATGGCTTTGGCCTTGCCAATGGCGCGCGGCAGTCTTTGGGTGCCACCTGCGCCGGGCAGGATGCCAAGCTTGACTTCAGGTTGGCCAAATTTTGCGGTATCAGCGGCATAAATCATGTCGCAAGCCATCGCCAACTCACACCCGCCGCCCAAGGCAAAGCCAGAGACAGCGGCGATGACGGGCTTTCTGCATTGACCGATACAGTCCCAATTGCGGGTGATGAAATTGGTTTTGTACGCTTGCATATAGTTGTAATCCAGCATCGCGGCAATATCAGCCCCTGCAGCGAAGGCCTTTTCCGAGCCGGTGATCACGATGCAGCCGATATTTTCGTCCGTTTCAAAAATCCTTAGCGCAGCGCCGACATCGTCCATCAAGCCATCGTTCAGCGCATTTAATACCTCAGGCCGGTGCAGCGTAATTACGCCAACTTTGCCTTGGGTGGAAGCGATGATGTTTTCATAATCCATGCTGGGTTCTCCTTGTATGTTGTTCGGGGTTATTGGCTGGGCGGTGTGCTATTTTTTTTGTCAAGCGTGGTGCTCTCTTGCAGCGAGAGGCCTGGCGGCAAGACAGGTTTAGCTGGCGTCGCAGCAGGCTGGGTTTTTACGTTACGAGGCTGGATGACAGCGCGGACACGTTCGCCGCTACCTGGTTGCGCGCGTGTGCCATGGGGGCCACTCGTGACGACATAGCTCTCCGACTTGCCATCGTAGGAAATGAATTGACCACGGACTTCATCTGCACCACTTTTTATCCAGGCGCGGTTATATAAATCTGTTTTTTCAGTTTTTGCATCGTATTCAATACGTTCTGCTTCGCCTTCAATGTATTCGTCTTTTCCTTCGCGTTTCTGCCGGAAGCGGGGAAGTGATTTTCCGCTGGTTGCGACACTATGCTGAAAACCGCTTTCATCTTGCGTGACTACAATCCGCTCGGCGCGAAAGACCAGTGTGCCTTTGGTCAGTTGTACATTGCCTTCAAAGACCTGGATTTTCTTCATGTCATCTACGGTGACTGAGTCGGCTTCGATATTCGTTGGTTTGTCACGGTCTGCTTTCTCAGCCCGGCCAAGAGGTGCTGTCAGCAGCAAAAGAATGCATGTCAAAAAACGCATGGAAGCTGGAAGTCTGGGATAAAAAGGGTTCATGGTAAGGGGCTCCGTTAGGTGGTGGCTCCGGGGTGGCTCCGGGGTGGCTCCGGGGTGGCTCGTTGGGGAGGCCTAGTTGCGGTAGAGAGTACCGGTAACGCGGCCATGCAGCACCGATATGCCGGTTTTGTTGTTGATTTCAAGATGGCTGCCTTGGACGATGGATTTGCCTTGCGTAATCGTTGCGGGTGTCAGGGTGTAAGCTGTCTCATCATCAGGAAATACCTTCAGCAGGCGCGTTTTCATGACGGTAGTGATGGGTTTGGCAACGGTGCCCTGGCGAATAACGCGTACGTCATTAATAAAATCGACTTCTTTTGATTCTTTGCCGACGAGGGCTTGTTGCGCAAAAATATCGGTTTGCGGTTGCCGATGGTTGATCAGGTGGGGATTGACCACAATGCTTGTGTCGTCGTCAGGGTAATGCGTCATTTTGTCTGCGATCAGGCTGTGTTGCAGCTGACCATTATTATCAAATCGTCGCACATTGAAATTCGAAATAATGTAATCAGGATCATGTCGCATGACACGTGGTTTGCCATCCGCAAGGATGAACTGGTTCAGCCAGTAGGTGAAGCCCGCTAGCAGCGCCATGGTTAGTAAGGGTAGCAGCGTGAATGGGCGGGAGTTCATGAAAGGTAGTCGGCCATGAGGGTATCCCAATGTCCTTGGGTGCGCAGGATAAAGTCGCAGACTTCGCGCACTGCACCGCGGCCGCCGCCAGCGCCGGTGACATAGTCCACCCGGCGAATGACTTCAGCATGGCCGTCAGCGACCGTGGCCGAAAAGCCACACGCGCGCAGGATGGGCAGATCGACTATGTCGTCCCCCATGTAGCCGGCCTGGCCCATGTCCAGGCCGCGCCCGGCGACAAGTTGCCGCATCAGGGCGCGCTTGTCTTCCACCCCCATGTGCAACGAGCTAATGCCCAGGTTTTCAGCGCGAAGTGCCAAGGCGCGTGAGCTACGGCCACTGATAATGGCGACTTCTATGCCAAAGCGCTGGAGCAGGCGCAAGCCATGACCATCGAGGCTGGAAAAAGCCTTCATTTCATCTCCTGCAGAGGTGAAATACAGCGTGCCATCGGTGAGCACGCCATCCACATCAAAGCCCATGAGGACAATCTGGGCAGCCTTTTTTGTGGCGGTTTCCGTGGATGGGGGGGGTGGCATGGCCATCAAACCACCTTGGCGCGAAATAAATCGTGCATGTTGAGCGCGCCGCAAAGCGTGCCTTGTTCATCCACAACAAGCAGTTGGTTGACTTTGTGTGTCTCCATCATGTCAACCGCTTCTACGGCTAACCGGCGGGTTTCAATGCTGCGGGGGTGGGTTGTCATGGCGTCCTTCACCGGGGTGCTGCGTAAATCGCCTAGCCGCGCCATGGCACGGCGCAGGTCGCCATCGGTAAAAATACCAATAGGCGTGGTGCTCTCTGCATTTTCTGTGACGACCACCATCCCCATGCCGCCTTGGGTCATGGCAGCCAGTGCTTCAAGGATGGGTAAGGTCATCGCAACGTGTGGCACATGGGTTTGCATGACATCGTCAACATGCGTGAGCAGTTTGCGGCCTAGTGCGCCGCCGGGGTGCGAGCGGGCAAAATCTTCCGCGCCAAAGCCTCGCGCATCGAGCAGCGCAACTGCCAGTGCATCGCCCAAGGCTAGCGCCGCTGTTGTGCTGGCAGTGGGTGCCAGATTCAGCGGACAGGCTTCTTGGTCCACATGGGCATCCAGATGAACGTCCGCCGCCAAAGCAAGGGTTGACGCTGCATTGCCGGTAATCGTGATAAGCCGCCCCCCTTGACGCTTGACTAATGGGACGATGGTGAGCAGCTCGTCGTTTTCACCCGAGTTAGACAAGGCGATCAGGACATCATCATGGGTGATCATGCCCAAATCGCCATGCACGGCTTCAGCGGCATGCACAAAATATGCAGGCGTGCCGGTGCTGGCCAAGGTGGCGGCAATTTTGCGTGCAATGTGGCCGGATTTGCCCAAGCCACTGACAATCACCCGGCCTTGTCTGGCTTCACTTTGCGCGGCAAGGATCAAGGACACCGCATCTTGAAAGGCTTGCCCTAAACGGGAGGCCAAAGCCAAGACTGCAGCCGCTTCAATTTCCAGCACGCGTTTGCCCATGCTAATGGCTTGTTTGGGCTGGTGAGTGGCGTTAAGAGTTTGGCTCATGGATGGTGGGCGTTTATGATAGCGGCAAATTATAACCGTCAGCTACTGACATTCCCATCGAGATTCCCTGCGTGATGACTGACACTTTGCCGCTTGTTTTATTACTTCTTGCCGCCGCCGTGAGCGTGGTGGCGGTTTTTCGCCTGCTCGGTTTGCCGCCCATCATGGGTTATCTGCTGGTGGGCACGGCCATGGGGCCGCATGCCTTGGGCTGGGTTCCCGATACCCTGCAAACGCGGCATCTGGCTGAGTTTGGCGTGGTTTTTCTGATGTTCTCGATTGGCTTGGAGTTTTCTTTGGCACGGCTGTATCAAATGAAACGCATCGTGTTTGGGCTCGGGCTGGCGCAAGTGTCGATTTCCATGCTGGTGGCCATGCTGGCCGCACGGCTACTCGGCGTGCCATGGTTGGCAGGTCTGGTGTTAGGCGGTGCCTTGGCGATGTCATCGACGGCAATTTTGTCCAAGTTGCTGAGTGATCGGGGGGAGCTCGATGCGCCTCATGGTCGGGAAGTGATCGGCGTGTTGTTGTTCCAGGATATCGCTGTTGTGCCCTTGCTGGTGTTGATTCCGGCTTTAACTCAGCCGGTCGGCGACATGGCTGAAGCTTTGTTGTGGGCGGGTTTAAAAGCGGCTGTCTTGCTTGGGCTGATTTTATTTGCCGGTCAGCGTGTTCTTTCAGCTTGGTTTTATCGCGTGGCACGGAGTAAATCGGGCGAACTATTCATGCTCAACGTCTTGTTGATCACGCTCGGCATGGCGTGGATCACTGAGCTGGCGGGGCTCTCTATGGCCTTGGGGGCATTCATTGCGGGCATGCTGATTGGCGAGACAGACTATCGCTATCAGGTGGAAGAGGACATCAAGCCGTTTCGGGATGTGTTGTTAGGGCTGTTTTTCGTTTCTATCGGCATGCGGCTCAATCTAAGTCAGCTGGGTGAGGAATGGCCTTTGGTTATTGGCATTTTGTGCTCGCTTCTGGTGCTGAAGTTGCTGATTGTGAGTGGTTTTTCACGGCTCTTGGGCAGTTCGCCAGGAACAGCTTTGAGGAGCGGTTTGTGGTTATGCGCCGGGGGGGAGTTTGGCTTTGTGGTGTTGGCGCGTAGCGATGAAGTGGGCTTGTTAGTTCCACACTATTTGCAGCCCGTGCTGGCAGCCTTGGTGCTCTCCTTATTGCTGGCTCCTTTGATTGCGCAATTTACCGAACGCCTGGTGTTTCGATTTGTGGCGTCCGAATGGTTGATGCGTTCCATGCAGCTCACGCAGATCGCCGCCCAATCGCTGACTGCCGAAAAGCACGCCATTCTCTGCGGCTATGGACGCACCGGCCAGCACCTGGCGCGCTTTCTCGAAGCGGAGGGGATTTCATTCATGGCGCTGGACCCCGACCCGGAGCGGGTGCGCGTCTCGGCGGCGGCGGGCGAAGCGGTTGCCTGGGGCGATGGCACGCGCAAGGAAATGCTGCTTGCCGCAGGCCTCGCGCGCGCCAGCGTGGTGATCATCACCTTTGCCGATGTTGCGGCAGCGCTGCGCGTGATTCATCGCGTGCGCGAACTGCGCCCGGATGTGCCGATTGTCTCGCGCGCGCGCAACGAGGAAGATCTGGAAAAGCTCTACGCCGCCGGCGCCGCCGAAGTGGTGCCCGAAGCGCTGGAATCCAGCGTGATGCTGGCCACGCATGCGCTGGCCTTGTCGGGCATTCCGATGCACAAGGTGATCAAGCGCCTGCGTGAAATGCGCGAGCAGCATTACGCGTTATTGCGCGGCTTTTTTCATGGGGCGACCGATGCCGGCCAGCATCTGGCGGATGCCGATCAGCCGCGCCTGCATGCGGTGACGCTGACGCCCGGCGCGTGGGCGATTGGCCGCCGTGTTAGCGACCTCGACCTGGCAAAAGTCGGCGCTGGCATGACGGCGATACGCCGCCGTTCGCAGCGCGGCTTGAAGCCGATGCCCGATCTGGCGTTGATCGAAGGCGATGTGGTGGTCCTGCTCGGTGCGATTGCCGCCGTCACAGCGGGTGAGGGCGTGCTGTTGCGCGG
>LNAP01000840.1_pt1 | contig 41646 bp, 32 predicted proteins | sample 602601 | NCBI WGS metagenome assembly LNAP01 (sample SAMN02440304, study PRJNA202911) | soil metagenome | biome: Subtropical and temperate rainforests or woodlands; isolation source: soil samples (1 kg each in a 20% v/v slurry with milli Q water) were... ...
AATGTCCCAGTCACTTTCGGCTTTGCGCGCAGGAAAGTTCTTCTCGCAGTGCAGGGAAACGGTCACCGCTTCGGGGGTGTTGTGCAGGATCCGTGCAGTGCCGTCGCCCTGATGCACATCGCAGTCGAAGATCAGCACCCGATTCACCCGACCGCTTTCCAGCAGGAAATGGCTGATCACCGCCAGGTCATTGAAGATGCAGTTAGGCCGACTTCTCCATAAACGTAAATATTTTTCATAAAAATATAATATAAGCAAACGGTTAGTATTGTTTTTTGCGTAATGGGGGATTGTAGTCTAGGGTTTATTATCGTTTACCTTGTGAGTGTGTAAACAATGAACCCTTACAGAATCAAGCTCGTGCGGTTCGACAGTGGTGAGCGTTTCCCCCTGCTCTGCTGTCGGCAAGACGGTATGCCCGTGCACAGCGCCACTCTTTGGGTACTGACAGAGTTACGTACGGCAAATTTGTCAACGAGCACACTTTATCAGGCGCTTCGGTCGCTTATGGTGCTGTTCATCGTTCTTGATGAACTAAAGATAGATTTGTGTGCCCGTTTGCGCGGCGGCCTGTTTTTAACGGTAGGAGACATAGAGGCTATCGTTGTGGGGTGTAAATTGCCAATTGCAGCGGACGATAGAAAACTATCTAGGGATAGGATATTTGTATCGTCAAGTTCTACCAGTGGCTCTAATTCGAAAAAAATTCATCCCGCCACTATTGCCATACGGCTTTTATACATTGCCCGATACCTTGACTGGATTGCGACCGACCACTTACTAAAAATAGGGGCCGGAAACTCAAATTTCACTGGGCTGGAAAAACTCCGGGAACTCGTGTCTAAATCCATAAAGGCTCGTATTCCTTCAGTGCAACCCTTTTCCAATGTTACGCCTCGCGAGGGACTAACTAAACAAATGTTATCTGTGTTGCAACAGGTCGTTGCTCCAGAGTTTGAGCAAAATCCGTGGTCTCATGAATATGTCCGGCAGCGAAATTACTTAATGATTCGCTGGCTATTGTCCTTGGGAGTACGGCGAGGTGAATTGCTTGGTGTGAAAATTTCGGATATTAACTTTCAGACCAGTGAAGTTTTAATTGCCAGGAGGGCAGATGATCCTGCGGATCCTCGGTTGAGACAACCAAATACCAAAACGAGCGGTCGATTATTAGCGCTCGACGCAGAGTTGGCAGAGCTCACACGAGCGTATGTAATGGCCAATCGTCGTAATGTTAAAGGCGCGCGTAAGCATGAATATCTTTGGGTGGCCGAAGGCTCCGGAAAACCACTGAGTCTTGCGGGGCTGAATAAAGTGTTCGTCACGTTACGGCAGCACTGTCCGGAATTGCCGGAAAACCTCTGCCCCCATCTTCTTCGCCATACCTGGAACGATCTTTTTTCTGAAGCGGTTGATAGAAACAACGTGTCGCCGACCGTGGAGCAAAAACTGCGGTCGCGGCTGATGGGGTGGTCCGAATCATCCGGAATGGCGACTGTGTATAACCAGCGCCACATCAAGAAAAAAGCCACCGCTGTGTCCTTGCAAATGCAAAAACAATTGCGTGTGGGGGCTCATTCCGATGAGTAAAAAACCCGAAAAAGACTTCGTAATCGCTGGAAGTGATGTCTGTCCTTCACTTCCATCGATAGTTCGGAGCAAAAGCGGGATTGTATTTGATCCTAACCGGTCTGACTGGTCGTACCGGGACGGTGTGCATTCGGTTTACATGGATTTTTCTGAGTTGCATTTTTCCGCCGTGCTCCTGGCTTCGGTGCGTCTGACGTTGATTTGGTTTGCTGAAAATAGGGCGCCAAGCACCTTGATGGGACGCTTTACGGCTTTGAAAGCATTTGCCTTGCGATTGCAAGAGGGGCGCGTTGAACCGTTGGACATTATCGGTGGAAATGACGTATTGATACATTGCGATGCCAATGACTTTCAAACACGCAATCTCTTTGCGTTTTTGCGCCGATGGCACGCAATGAGCTTGCCGGGTATTCAGGAAGACGTGGTGTACGTCCTGGACAGGAAAAAACTCCGGAAACGAGAAACGGGCGTTGCCGTTTTGACGTGGGATCCAGAGTTGGGTCCTTTCACGCCAATTGAGCAAGTGGGTATTCAAGATGCCTTGAATGAAGCTTACGGCGCTGGGCGTTTGAGTGAGGAAATATACCTGCTGGCATGGTTGTTTATTGCATTGGGTTCCCGCCCTGTTCAACTGGCAGCCTTGAAGGTTTGTGATGTGGTTCGCTCTGTGGCTGCGGATGGAACAGAGTCTTTTCTTTTGCTTATTCCGCGGGCGAAGCAACAAAACACATCGCTCCGTCAAGAGCTCAAGCCCCGAGCGCTGGTGAATCAAATTGGCCGACCGCTGTTTGATTATGCTCAACGCGTCAGTGAACGCTTTGTTGGAGAGTTTCCAGACACCCAGCAGGCGCCCCTGTTTCCTTTACCTCGGCAGTTTCAGTATTTGGCGGAAGGGCCAGGATGGGGCAGATATCACCGTACCAGCGAGAATTTACGGAGATTGTTGGTGACTGCGTTGGACAAGCTGTCCGTCCGCTCTGAGCGCACAGGGGGCGTAGTTAACATCTGTGCCTTGCGCTTTCGGCGTACGTTAGGGACGAATCTTGCGCGTGAAGGTCATGGGGTGTTGGTCATTGCGGACTTGCTTGATCATTCGCGAACCGACTCGGCGGGGGTCTATGTCGCCGCGACACCAGAGCTTGCGATGCGGATTGAAAAGGCGACTGCGCTGTGGCTCAAGCCTTTAAAGGTCAGCTGATAGCTCATGAGGGCATTGCTGTTCGTGGAACAGACCGCTCCAGCCGAATTATTGACCTGCGTATTGATCAAAGCGCACGGCCAATGGGGTCATGTGGAAGCTTTAGTTTCTGCGGATTGAATGCCCCTGTGGCTTGTTACACCTGTCAATGTTTTCAACCTTGGTTGGACGGACCGCATGAGGCGGTCCTGGATTTCTTGCTAGAGGATGCTAATCGCTATTCGGACGCTCGTATTGCGACGATCAATGATCGAACGCTGCTCGCAGTGGCAGAAGTAGTCCAATTATGCCGCAGCAGAAAGGAGCGGGCTCGTGGACGATAGGGTAATCCTGTTTAAGCCCCGAGCAGCGCAGGCTGCTGAAGACAATCTAAGGGACTTCGTTACCCTTGCCAGAGAGTCTCTGACGGCTTTTGGTCGTGAGTTGGTCTTTGATGCGGACAGTTGGGATGTCACCAATTTTGTTCAATTGAAACGTCGTAACTCTTGTTCAAGCATCCGATTTCATGGATTCCCCAGTGGACGAGGGCAAAAGGACTCTTGTTGCTTGCCTCAGCCTTACAAAGACTTTGCCAAAGCCTACTGCCGTTATGATTATTCGTTGTGCGCGTATACCACTGTCAGTTCACGATTGGCCGCGCTGCGCTCCCTCGCTGTAGCTCTGGAAGAAACGGAGAGTTGTGTCACGCCGATTAAAGCAAGTCTGGGGCACTTTAATCGTGCGTGCGCGATACTTAACGAACGCTACCAAGCCTCTGCCGCATTTTTTGCTGGGGCGGAACTCAAACGTATTTCGCAGTTCTTGGTGGAGCATCAACTCTGTGCGCTGCCTCTTCAATGGCAATGTCCACTTCGGGCACCAGATAATTTTGTGCGCAGTGTTGGCCCGGAGTTTGATGCGTCACGCCGGGCCCGTCTGCCCTCGTCAGCTTCGTTAGAAGCGATTGCCGAAATTTTCGGAACCGCCGAGAAGCCAGGCGATGTCTTCACATCCAGTGTGTGTGCGTTGCTGGCGTCGGCGCCGAGCCGCATTAATGAGGTGATGTCCATTTCAAACCAGTGCGAAGTCGAGGAGTTTGATCCAAAAACAAATCAACAACTGTATGGATTGCGTTGGCGGCCTTCAAAGGGTGGGAAGGCACAAGTTAAATGGGTGGTGCAATCCATGGCCAGTGTTGCTCGCGAGGCAGTGAGTAAGCTCAGGACTATTTCAACACCGGCGCGAGAAGTGGCACGGTGGTACGAGCAGTATACTGATGCGATGTATTTACCCATGGAGTTGGAGGTGCTCCGGGGGAGGATGTTAATTAGTTCAGAACAGGTGAGTGCGATAGTTTTTCTCACTCTCCCCCCCAATTGCAGTCAAGCCGATCGGGGGGCTGGATGGTGTAGGAAACACGGGATTGTGGAACACATTCCTTATGACCCGCAGCATAAAAATGCCCCGAGGTTTTTGTTCGCGGACGTTGAGCGAGTAATCCTTTCGATGCTGCCCCCCAACTTCCCGCTGGCGGATCACAAGAACAACCTGAAGTACAGTGAAGCGCTTTGCTTGACACGACTGAATGAGCTAACCGAGTCGTGGGGAACGTACCGTGGGGTAATCGTCTTGCCAGACACCGGTTATATTCAGAAGCAATTGTCCAGTGCGCGAAGGGCCCTCAATATTTTTGATCGCTTCGGATATCGTGAATCAGATGGCAGCCCAATGAAAATCACGACGCATCAATTTCGCCATTTTTTAAATACCGTGGCGCAGATGGGCGGATTATCGCAACTCGACATCGCCAAATGGAGTGGTCGCGCCAAGGTAGGGCAAAATAGGTGCTATGACCACCAGTCCGACAGGGATGTATTGGCGCTAGCCAGATCCGCTTTAGGTGATCCGGAAAAGTCGGCCGGGCATATCGCGAGTATTCCACCCAGTAGTTTGATTGCACGAGATCAGTTTGCAGCACTGAAGATCGTGACCGCTCATACAACGGACCTGGGATATTGCCTGCACGATTTTTCCATGCTGCCTTGTCAGCTCTATCGAGATTGCCTTAATTGTGATGAGCATGTGTGCATTAAAGGTGATGTGGTCCGAGCATCGTCAGGAAACCCAGGTCCTCCTCGCGAAAGCCTTAGAAGCGCTGGGCGAGGAGGCGTTTGGTGCCAACCGTTGGGTCGAACACCAGACACTGACCCTAAAACGATTGGATGAACTGTGTGCCATTTTTGAGGACTCTTCAGTTTCCGCGAACGCGATTATCCAGCCACGTGGGGTTGTACCCGCGTCAAGATTGGAACAGTTACTGGCCCATCATCAAATTGTGAAAGCGCGTGAACTTCAAGGCCCGGCCATTGAAGATCCAAATGTGCCACGCATAGAGTCTAAGGACCTGTAATGTCTCGTTCGAGAAACCTTACCCCTGGTGCTATAGAGCAGATCGTGTCGATCATTGATGGCTGGTCTGGAAAATTGACTTGGGATCTGCTGATCCAAAGCGTCGCTCGCCGTTTGCGAGGGACCTATACGCGTCAGGCGCTTCATAAACATGAACGGATTAGGCATGCCTTCACTCTTCGTAAAAAAACACTATCCATTTCGGTTGGGAAGAAGAAGGCCATAAGTCCAGAGTCTCAAGCGACAAACGACCGAATCGCACGTTTGGAAGGTGAGAATCAACGCCTGCAAATGGAGAATGATCGACTGCTCGAACAATTTGTGCGGTGGGCCTACAACGCTTACAGCCGGGGCTTGGATGAACAGTTCCTATCCCGCCCTCTACCCGCGATCAATCGACAGCAAACACCCTAGTGAATGCCAAACGCTCATATTGGTGTAGATCAGCCCTGCTACTGCGACTGCCCTCTATAGCAGGGAGCTTGGGAATCGTAATTTTATTCATGGAGCAATGCTATGCCTATCGGCTACTACTTGGCTTGCCTTGAAACCCAGCGATATGTCTGGATCGGCACGCTTGGCGACATAACGTCCGCCGTCGGAGTCGACGCTGACCTCGTATCTAGTTTCTGCCTAGTGCATCGCGGTAAGTCGCTCATTGTCATCAGCGAATCGCACCAGATTGTTGGTGAAGGCCATGAATGGACGCATTGACCTACAACATTGCTGCTGAGCCTGGTGCGCAACAAGTAGCAGTGCTCGCCCTGCCTCACAACTAATGCCCTCTGAGCAGCTACTCTGCTACCGATGGGCCCTACCAGGGTTAACTCCACAGATGAATACCACCCGTGACGATTTTTCAAAACGGACCAAGAGCGACCTCGCCCTACGGGCAAGCTATCAATGCTCCTTGTGCAAGGAGTCGACAGTAGGGCCCAGCGACGAAACCTCAAATGCGGTGACGATGATCGGCGTTGCCGCTCACATTGCAGCAGCTGCGCCTGGCCCTGGCGCGCGCCGTTACGACTATTCGATGACTCCTGAGCAACGTGGATCAATCGATAATGGGATTTGGCTATGCGCCAACTGTAGCGTTCTCATCGACAGGGACGAAGCCCGATTCTCAGCTCAATACCTACATGAGCTGAAGCTCAGCCATGAGGCATCAAGGCGCCTTCAGGGACAAGGTGATGTGAATCGCGAGGACATCATCGCTATCGGCCCCAGTCTGATAGCGCTAGGTGCGGTACTACGATTCGGTCCGGACGGATGCCGATTCCGAATTTCTCACTTCCTAGAAGGTAACATCCGGGAGCTGTGGGCACTGAGTGTAGATTTCGGTAAATGGCCAGATGAGGACAGGTATGTACTTTCAAACGAACTGGGCTATGGCGGTCTGCTTACCCAGCCACCTTTGATCGAGCGAACTGGGCTCGGGCACGAGGTCACCGTACAAATCCAAGCGGCCATAGACCGTCGCGATGCAATGACAACCAAAACCATGTGCAGGCAGACCGGTAGGATGCTTGATGGCATGGAAGCAATGAAGTCGCTATTTAGCAACGTACTGAGCCTGGCTCACGGCACCTGGTTTGCAGACCTCCAGAGCGGCAGCTTTATCTCTGATTATCACGAAAGGTATTCAGACTCCGCGTGGCTTAGCAGGTTAATTATGATGGAGATCATCCGCCTGTCCTTTGTCCCCCGGAAATCCAGAGCTGCTGACAAGCAAGTGGCACCGCTTGCCTGGGTCAATCGCGTTAATAGCGTTTGCACTCCTATCTTTGAGCTTACCGAGCAATATCTGTCCATTCATGTGGATGCGGAGCTTGAAGGAGCAGGTAACTGGTCGGGGGAGCTGCCAGTATTTATTTGTACACCGGAGCAATTACAGAAAGGTCGGGAGCAAGCGAAGAGAAACGCGCTCATGATTAGCCCTACTGTAGATCATGGCCTCGTTGAGGCGGTGCATGTGGACAAGAAAACAGCAGATCGCCTGAAGCTGCAGGGACGATAAGCCTGAATCATCACCTCTCAGCTAAAACGTTGCTTTTAATCGCAGGAAAATCGGTAATGCTTTGCGCATGCTCCGATGGTCAGGGCACTGCGGTTTATCTGGACCACCATTTTGTGCCAAGTGTTTGGTTAAAGAATGAATTCCCTAAGCACTCTGAACTGATCGAGATAATTGAAGCTCGGGCGCAAACTGCGTTTAGTGATCAGGGCTAGCGAGTGTCAGCGATGCCCGATCAATCTGCGCAGATCCTGGCGTTCCTGTCGCATCCACGCGACGACGTAAATACGTAGGAAAAGAATTCGGTTGGACACATCACGGGCGAATGCCATTTCGTGGGTCACAATCAGCATCGTTCGGCCTTCGGCAGCGAGATCGCGCATGACCTTGAGTACTTCGCCGACCAGTTCGGGATCGAGGGCGGACCAGCACGCGAGGCTTCATCACCAGGGCGCGAGCGATGGCTGTGCGGTTGATATCAGCAATTCCCATTCCTCGAATGCAGCTTTAACGGCACTGTGAAGCTCCCATCCCGAATCTTCGTCATAAGCTCCATGAATGCAGGGCGCTGACTCGATGCTGATTTACCGCTGATGGTGTCTGCGAACCAATAGCCAATTGGGTAATTACACTCCACCTGACCACCCATTTGCATTGCACTTGCCCACTCATTTGCATTCGACTTGACCAGTTGTTTGCATCGGATTTGACCAGCACACTGGGTGGCCCTGACTGGCAGAAGTCGACCCAAAGGCGACATTCGCCGTTTGACGAAAGCGTTCCGCATCTTGGTCTGAGCTGAGCCGTAGCCCAATCCAACCGACGTGCCAATGTCCGGGCGAATGGCGAGACCTGACACCCGGTGTTGCCGACGATGCGAGAACGCGAGGCGTTCTACTCCAAAGAGCAGCACGCGCGCGGTAATTCACGACATAGGGTGCGTAATTTTTGGCCACCGTTAAATAAACTAATTTGCCGCTCAGACACACTCGTGTCCGACGCTTGACATAAGCTGAACTCGGTCATATAAAGAACACGTTCATAAATGATCAACAACAATAATGGATGCGATCTTATGCGCCGTATCGACTTGCACTGCTACCCCAACACCCAACGCTGGATCGACTGCCAGGGTCCATACGTCAAGGCCTTAGCGGAATACTGGCACCGAGACTGGAAGGCCAAGACCGAGGAAGAAGTGGTTCGCGAGTTTCAGAGCGCCGGCATCGAGGCGGTGCTGGTGGCATTGGATCTGCGAGCAACCATCAACACTGTGCCATGCGACAATGACTATGTGGCCGGTATGCGAGATCGCCACGACTGCATCATTCAGGCTTGGGGGGCTGTGGAGCCGGCTATGGGGCAGGTTGCGATTGATGAAGCCAAGCATGCGATCCGCGACTTGAACATGCTTGGATTTCACTTCCATCCGATCATGCAGCACTTCAGTGTCGACGATCAGCGCTATTACCCGCTCTGGGAGGAAATCAACGCCCTGAAAGTGCCGGTGATGATCGACGTTGGCATGACCGGCATGGGCGCAGGCCTGCCCGGTGGCTTCGGGGCCAAGACCCGGCATGCGCACCCATCGTCCATCGATACCCTGGCGGCGGACTTCCCGGACTTGACCATCATCATGGCGCACCCGGGTTACCCGTGGATCGACGAAACCACCGTCTGTGCACTGCACAAGGGCAATGTGTTCTGGGAGATGTCCGGTTGGGCGCCAAAATACCTGCCCGAGGCGTTAAAACGCGATATTCGCGGGCGGCTCAAGCACAAGGTCATGTTTGGTAGCGACTACCCCAGCATTCCCCATGAGCGGCTGTTCAAGGAATGGAACGAGCTGGGCTACTCCGATGAAGTGCTAGAACTCTTCTTCCACAAAAACGCCGAACGCGTGCTGGGCCTCTGACATGGGCAGCGAGCAGCACAATGTGCTGACCGAACGGCGCGGACATGTGTTCTATATCCGCATCAACAGGCCTCAGGTACGCAACGCGCTGGACCCGCTCACCTACCATCAGTTGAGCCTGGCCTGCGATGAGCTGGAGGCTGACCCCGAGTTGTGGCTCGGGGTACTGACCGGTGAGGGTGACCAAGCCTTCAGTGCTGGTCGCGACCTCAAGCAACTGGCTGAAATGGCAGTTGCCGATGAGGCGCAAAAACAGGCTGAAGCGGCGTTATGGCAGCGCACCACACGCTTGACTGACCGCTTCAGTTTCGCCAAGCCGCTGATCGCACGACTCAACGGTTCGGCCCATGGCGGCGGGCTGGAACTGGCCTTGGCGTGCGACATCATCGTTGCTGCCGAACATGCCCAACTCAGCCTGCCCGAGCCCAGACGTGGGCTGATTGCCACTGCGGGCGGTGTACATCGTCTGCCGCGCCAGATAGGTCTCAAGGCGGCAATGGGGTATTTGCTGACTGGACGGGCCATGACCGCGCAACGAGGCTACGAGCTGGGCCTGATCAACGAAGTGGTTCCCGCGCACCTGCTCGATGAGGCCGTCGAGCAGTGGGTGGCGGACATTCTGGCTTGTGCGCCATTGGCGGTTCGCGCCACCAAGGCCTGTGCCATGCAAGGCCTAGGCCTGCCGCTGGCCAACGCCGTGACCCGACGCTACGACGAGGAAGAGCAGCGCAAATCCAGCGAAGACAGCCTTGAAGGTCCGCGTGCCTTTACCGAGAAACGTCGACCGCAATGGCGAGGATGCTGAAGCACTACACCCGGTTTCCACCCGATACGGTACGCTCAGACGGCGGTACCGCTACCTGAATAAAAATAATCACAGGTGACAGGAAATGAAGACGTCGCGCATGTTTTACGGCTGGTGGGTCGTGATCGCATCGATCATGGGGATGATCATCAGCCAAGGCCCCGTTCTGGTATTTACCTTCGGTATTTTCATGAAACCCTTGGGCGCCGAGTTCGGTTGGAGCCGCTCTCAAGTGTCGCTGGGCTTGACCATCGCTATCCTCACGGCCGCGTTGTGCACTCCCTGGATTGGTCGGCTTATTGATCGCAAGGGGGCGCGCCAAGTGGCAATTCCGGCCTTGCTATTGTTCGGCGTAGGGATCATGTCGCTAGGCCTCTTGCCTGCCAATTTAGTACTTTTCTATCTTGCGTTCAGCATGATTGGCCTGTTGTCCACCGGCGGCACACCCACGCCTTATGCCATGGCAGTGAGTTGCTGGTTCATCCGCCGCCGTGGCTTAGCCTTGGGCTTGAGCATGGCGGGTATAGGCATCGGTGCGGCGTTACTGCCCATGCTGGCACAGCATGCCGTGGCCGCACTGGGTTGGCGCCTGGCGTATGCGCTGATGGGCTTGGTGATTGTACTCGGCGCCGGTGGCGTCGCCTGGAAACTCCAGAACAAGCCTGCTGATCTGGGGCTTTTCCCAGACAACCAACCGACCGCGGATGGCCTGCCTCATTCACCGGACAAGGTTGGCTTGAGCGTGGGGCAGGCGCTGCGCAGTCGCACGTTCTGGCTGATTGGTGCCGCGTTTTTCCTGGCGGCTCTGGCAATCAACGGCTGCTCGGTGCACTTCGTGCCATTACTCACCGATCGCGGTATCCCGGCCGGCGAAGCCGCTCGCATCGCCTCGATCATTGGCATCGCGCTGATCGTCGGCCGCGTGGGCGCGGGGTATTTGCTCGATTATCTGTTTGCACCTTTTGTCACCGTGTTTTTCTTCATCGGCCCGGTGATCGGCATCCTCTTGCTCTACAGCGGCGCCACCGGCAGCACGGCAATGTTTTGCGCGGCCTTGATTGGCTTGGGTGTCGGCGCGGAGGTGGACCTGATTGCCTACCTGATCGCTCGTTATTTCGGTTTGCGCGCCTTTGGTGAAATCTACGGTTACCTGTTCGGACTGTTCTGCTTGGGCACCGCCTTTGGGCCGCTGCTGATGGGCGTTGGCCAGACGCTGTATGGCAGTTACGACGCCGTCCTGCTGTTGTTCGCCTGCTGCATGGTGGTGGCCTGTGTATTGATGCTCTGTGTCGGTCGTTACCCTAACCTCCTGGCGGAGCAGACGGGCTCCGAAGTCAGGCCGCCTGCAAACCATGCATTATCAGGCTCAAGCGCTTCATCAGTTCATTGAGACCATCTTCCGGGTCTTGAGAGTCGTCCGCTAACCACATGCGAATCTCCGCTGCCAATAGATAGAACATGGTCTTGGCGATCATGCTGTCGTCTTCCTGGCAGCGCACTTCCCCCTGGGCTCGAGCATGACCGAGCAGGGTCGAGATCGAATCGATGGTACGCGCTCGGGTCGCCTGGAAACGCTCGCTCTGCATCCCCGTTGTATAGAAGGTGATCTCTCGGGTCAGGTCCCGTGAGATCACCTTGTCCTGCCCGTAAAACACGAAGAAGTGCCGCAGTGCATTGCGCAGATTCTCCAGCAACGGGCGGTCGGCGAGGCAGTCGGCAAAAGCCCGGGTGGTCAGTTCGTCAAGATCGTCGTTGAACACCAGAAACAGCAGGTCGCGCTTGTCGGTGGCGTAGAGAAACAGCGTCGACAGACCTACGTCTGCTTCCTGGGCGATTTGCCGCGTTGTGGTCGGCTCAAAGCCGTTCTCGGTGAAGAGTTTTTTCGACGCAGCACGGATTCGCAGGAATTTGTCGAGCTTGTTTCTTTCGCGCAAACCCAGCGGGGGATTCGATTTCACGTTCATGTCAGACCTTTGATTTTTCTGATTTTGTCGGGGTTTGAGAGGCCTCATCTTAAGTGATGGTCAGGGCCTTGACAAATAATATGATCATGTCTAAAAATGAACATGTTCTTTTAAAAACAATAACGAGGTCGAACATGTCCCAATCCAAAAAAGTCGCTCTGGTTACAGGTTCCGCATCCGGCATTGGCGCCACCGTGGCCGTGGCACTGGCCAAGGCCGGTTATGACGTGATCGTCAACTACAGCCGCAGCGAAGCCTCGGCTAGATCCACGGTTCAAGCCTGCGAGGCAGCCGGTGCGCGGACGATGTTGCTGCAGTGCGACGTGTCGAATGAGGACAGTGTCAAAGCCATGGTCGCCGCCATCCGTGAGCAATACAGCCACTTGGACGTGGTCTGCAGCAACGCCGGCGTGTCCATCGATACTCCACCGAAAAAGTTCGACGAGATCGAAGTGGAAGATTGGGATCGGGTATTTGCCGTGAACGTGCGCGGCCTGTTCCTGATCGCCAAGCACACCAAGGCCCTGTTGTTCGAGGCACCTCGGCCGTGCATGGTCAACACCGCCTCCATTGTGGGCATGCGTCCCGGTGCCCAGCCGCTGCCGTATTCGGCGTCCAAGGCGGCCGTCATCAGCATGACCCAGACCCTGGCCAACGCACTGGGCCCCAAGGTACGCGTCAACGCAATTGCCCCGGGCTGGATGGAAGGTGAGTGGATGGAATGGATGCTGGGAGACAACTACGACAAGTTGATGTCCCGCCGCGCGCGCGCCACGCCCTTGCAGCGCTGTGTGACCATGCCGGACGTGGCTGAAGTGGTGCTCACCCTGATCGAGCACATGCACTTTGTCACCGGCGAAACCATTGTTATCGATGGCGGCTTCGCCAAGACCACCTGAGCTGAATCTTCCGGGCCAGAGTTTCGCTCTGGCCCTGCGTGTTCCTTCCAACAATAACGACAACATCGAGGACATTTCCATGATGGGATTCGTGCCGTTTCCAGAAAAGTTCGTTGAGCAGTATCGCGCCAAGGGCTACTGGCAGGACCAGACCCTGGCAAATACCTTCCAGGCTGTATGCCGTCAGTACGGCGAGCGCATTGCGGTGTGCGATGCCTCCCGTGAGGTGAGCTACGCCGAGCTTGACCAAGTCGCCACACGCTTGGGTTTGAACCTGTTGGATGCCGGTCTGGTGCCAGGCGATATCGTCGTCTTGCAACTGGGCAACGTGCTGGAGTTTGTCTTCGTTTACCTGGCCCTGCAAAAAATCGGCGTGAGGCCGATCCTTGCACTGCACACCCACCGATACCGTGAGCTGCGCCAGTTCGTCGAGTTGTCTGGCGCCACCGCAACTATCACGGCGGACCGCTCCAAGGACTGCGATTTCATCGATATCGTCAACCGCGTTCAGGCTGATACCAGCAGCATCCGTCGCAAGTTTGTCCTCGGTACTGCGGCGGACGGTTTTGTCTCACTGGGCGACCTGCTGGCGCGTGAGCCACGTCGCGATGTTGCTGAAATCGAGGCAATTCAGGCGGCGATCGATCCGTGCAGCCCGGCGTTGTTTCTATTGTCTGGCGGCACGACCGGCATCCCGAAGATGATCCCGCGCTCGCACAACGACTACGTCTGCAACTCGCGGCTGGCCTCCAAATACACGGGCATTGATGAGCACTCGGTGTTGCTGGACGTACTTCCCATTGCTCACAACTTGCCGCTGGCGTGCCCTGGCTTGCAGGGCTTCATGCTCTGCGGTGCCAAGGTGGTGCTGCATGCCAGCACTCGGGCTGAAGAGGTGTTCGGTTTGATCGAGCGCTTCAAGGTCACCCATATCCATGTGGTGCCGGCCCTGCTGATCATGTGGATGAACGACCCGCGGGTTGAGGCCTTCAATCTGGACAGTGTTCGGGTGATTCAGTCCGGTGGACAGCGACTGCAACCGGAGACGCGTGCCTTGACCGAGCAGGTTTTGCGTAACTGCACGGTGCAGGAAAACTTTGGCATGGCCGAAGGCCTGTTGATGTTCGTGCGTCTGGACGACCCGCTGGATGTACGCCGCGAGTCGGTGGGCCGGCCAGTATGTGCAGACGACGAAATTCTGTTGCTCGGCGAGGATGATCAACCGGTACCGCTGGGAACACCGGGCGAGCTGTGCTGCCGAGGGCCTTACACCTTGCGCGGTTACTTCAACGCGCCGGAGCATAACGCGCGGGCGTTTACCCCCGACGGTTTCTACCGTTCCGGCGACATGATGCGCAAGCTGCCTTCGGGCAACTATGTGGTGGAAGGGCGCAAGAAAGATTTGATCAACCGTGGCGGTGAGAAAATTTCCGCCGAAGAAATCGAGAACCTGGTGCTGGCTCACCCGGCCGTCACTAACGTGGCGTGTGTGGCCATGCCTGACCCTGTGCTGGGTGAAAAAATGTGTGCCTTCGTAATCCTCAAGCCTGCTGCGCAGTTGAGCCTAGAAGACCTGGTCAATTATTTGCAGACCCATGAAATCGCCCGTTTCAAACTGCCAGAACGCCTGGAGCTGGTGGACAGTTTTCCGCTGTCGACCTTCGGCAAGGTCTCCAAGAAAGACCTGGTGGAGCGCGTCAGCGCCAAGCTCAAGATCGAGGCGGCCTGAGATGAGTGACTTTATCGAATACCGCTTCGAAGACGGCATCGTCACCCTGACACTGTGCGCGCCCGAGCAGCACAACGCATTGACCCACCAGGCGCAGTTCGACGCGTTCACTCAGGTTTGCGCGCGCATCAACCGCGATCCGCAGGTCAAAGTGGTCATCCTCACAGGTTCCGGCAAATCGTTCTGCGCCGGTGGCAATGTCAAGGACATGAAAGCGCGGGCGGGGCTGTTCGCTGGTGATCCGTATCAGCTGCGCGACGGCTATCGCCATGGCATCCAGCAGATTCCGCTGGCGGTCTACCACCTTGAGGTGCCGACCATTGCCGCCGTCAACGGCGCAGCGATTGGTGCCGGTTGCGACCTGGCATTGATGTGCGACATCCGAATCGCCTCGCAACAGGCGCGTTTCGCTGAAAGCTTCGTCCGCTTGGGCATCGTGCCCGGGGATGGCGGCGCCTGGCTGTTGCCCCGCGCGCTGAACAACCTGTCGCGGGCCTATGAACTGTCATTTACCGGCGAGACGGTGTCGGCGCAGCAGGCGCTTGAGTATGGCCTGGTGTCGAGCGTTGTCGCGCCGGATGACTTGCTGGTGGCTGCTCAAGACCTGGCCCGACGGATCGCGGCCAACCCCGGGCATGCCCTGAGGTTGACCAAGAAGCTGTTGCGCGAAGGGCAGCACACCCGGCTGGAACCCTTGCTCGAATTGTCCGCTGCCTATCAGGCACTGGCCCATCACACCGAAGCCCACCAGGCCATCGTGCAGGCACTTTGATTTCAGCCGGACGATGCACGCGGCGTTCGGCCGGAGGTTCTCATGCAAGACGCAGTGATTGTTGCTTATGCCCGATCGGCCATTGGCAAGGCTTATCGTGGCGCGTTAAACCACACCCCAATGCCCAGCTTGGCTGCGCCGATCATCCAGGCAGTGCTCAAACGTGCCCAGACTCAGGGCGCCGAAGTTGAAGAATTGGTCATGGGGTGTGGACGGCCTGAGGGTACTCAAGGCAAGAACATTGCCCGGCTCAGCGCTTTGCGAGCCGGGTTGCCGGACAGCGTCGCGGCGCAGACCGTCAGCCGCCATTGCGCGTCGGGGTTACAAGCCATTGCCAGCGCCGCGCAACGTATCCAGCTGGACGGCAGCTCGATAATGCTGGCGGTTGGTGGCGAGTCCATAAGTCTTGTGCAGAACGCCCACACCAACGAGCACTACGGTCAAGACCCGTGGCTGCTGGAGCATCGACCTGATGCCTATATCAGCATGCTCGAGACGGCTGAAAGGGTGGCCAGTCGTTACGGCATCTCCCGTGCTGATCAGGATGACTACGCCTTGCTCAGCCAGCAGCGTATGGCTCAGGCCCAGCGCGACGGACTGTTCGATGAAGAAATCGTACCGCTGGACGTCATCTCCAAAGCCGTGGACAAGGCCAGTTATGAGTATTACGACAAGCCCCTGCGTATCGACCGTGACGAATGCAATCGGCCGGGCACACATCGTGCCCAACTGTCTGCGCTCTCACCGGTGCTGGAGGGTGACCATCGAACCGTGACTGCCGGCAACGCCTCGCAACTCAGTGACGGCGTGGCGGCGTGTCTGTTGATGAGCGCCGAGCAGGCCAGAGCCAGGGGTTCAAGACCGTTGGGGATCTTCAAAGGCTTTGCCAGTGCCGGCTGTGCACCGGATGAAATGGGCATCGGCCCAGTGCTGGCTGTGCCACGCCTGTTGGCCCGTCACGGGCTGAGCGTCAATGACATTGATCTGTGGGAATTGAACGAAGCCTTTGCCTCACAGGTGCTGTATTGCCAGCGTCAGTTGGGAATCCCGATGCAGCGGCTGAACGTTAACGGTGGGGCCATCGCCATGGGGCACCCCTATGGCATGTCGGGTGCGCGCATGGCCGGGCACGTTTTGCTTGAGGGGCGTCGCCGGGGGGCACGCTATGTGGTGGTGACCATGTGCGTGGGTGGCGGGCAGGGCGCCGCCGGTTTGTTCGAGGTGTGCCATGACTGACGGCTAGGACCGGGCATCGCTGTTTGCTGCGTCTCTACAACAACAAAAAGAGGGACTTTCTATGAAGGCTGTTCATGTTCGCGCCTTGCAGGCCGCCGGCTTGCTGATTTGCTTCCACGGCGCAGTCAGCGCCACCGAGGGCAATGGCAACTCCTACCCGCTTGGGGTGGAAACCAATATGTCAGGGTTGATGTTTCCCGAAGGTCTGACGTCGCTCTTGTATTACACCCATTACGATGCCGACGAAGTCAAAGGCAACGATGGCAAGGACAAAGCCAACATCGCCCGCTACCACCTTAAATCCGACAGCGTATCCCTGCGCCTGAGCTATGTCTGGCCAGGCGTGAAATGGTTGGGCGCGAATGTCGAAACGCGCGTGGCACTGGCAGTACCCACCATTGATCTGACGTTGGATGTTGCCCGCCCCGCACCCTTGGCGCCGCTGGACAAGGGCGGCACCTCTACCGATTTGGCCGACCTCAGCTTCGCCCCGGTATTGCTCGGTTGGCACGGCAAAACGCTCCATCAGATTGCCGGTGTCGAAACGTTCCTGGCCACCGGCGCTTATGACAAGGATGAGCCCGTGAACACCGGACGAAACTACTATCAGGTCGCACCGTTCTATGCCGCGACCTGGTTTCCCTCCGAGCATTGGGAAGCCAGTGCAAAACTGCGCTATGGCATCAACTCAAAGAACGAGAAAACCGACTATCGCTCGGGTGATGAACTCACTCTTGAGTTCAGTGCGGGCTATCGTTTTACCGGAGCATTGAGTGCAGGCATCAATGGTTACGTTTACCGCCAGACCACCGATGACCGCCTTGATGGAGCATCGGTCAATGGCAACGGTAACCGCGGTTCGGTCGATGCCTTGGGGCCCTACGCAATGTACCGATTCAGTAAAGACTTTGCCGTGGTTGCCAAGTTGCAGGAGGAGTTTGAGGCGAAGAACAAGTCCGAAGGGACACGGCTGTGGTTGCAAGCACGGCTGCCGTTCTAGAAAAATGTGAGTTGATCCTGTCAAGGTTTCGCAATCGGATGTGCGCAGGCTTGTCGATCACGACTAGGCTGCGCATTACCCGCTGCAAGCCGTCCTCGACAATCCTAAACCTGTGAGGTTCGCAGTTCATCGCAAGGAGTGGTTGATGTGGCCAGGGGGAAGGACGCGTTAGTTGCTGGATGGGTTAACGGAGGGGTTGGAAGGTGTCAAATGGCAATATGCCGATTGGCGTGAAGGGCAGAATTCGAAACCCTGATAGTGAAAGTTGTCGAGCTATCAATGACCGCTTTTGGCCGATTTGTGCCTGTCGTGACCGGCAGTCGTCGACCCGAAGCTGACAGTCGAAAAGGGCGAATTCCATCTGAACCGAACTTCAATTGCGGGGCGCACTCGATAAACCGCTGATTCGCCGAAGGCAAGTATCCATTGACGCGTCAGCTTTCACGCCATCGGCGCCACAGTACGCATCGAGCAGATGACGTTGCAGAAAGGTCTTATCAAACAACAGCATGTCCTCGTCCCGTAACTGGTGCGCTTCGAGCAAGGGTTGGCCGACCAGCGGATGCTGTCCGTTCATGCACGGCACCATTGCATCGGTGCCAAACAGTACTGAGTCCCAGGTGGTTTCGACGCGGCGGGTTTCAAGCAAGGCCACGTCGATTTCGCGATTTTGCAGACGCTGGCTGATGTCGTTAGCACTGCCTTCGAGCACTGTCATGACGATGCCCGGATACGGTCCTGACCGGCCACATTATTGAACGTGTTATTCCCTCCTGCCTGCTTCATGCGCGCGACACCTGCCGCGCCTGGTGCGACACCTGTCGCAGGCACAGGTGCTCCATTTGCCCCCCAATAAAACTATACAGGCCCCATGAATGCTGGTGTCTGGCCGATTTTGAGGCGCTGGCATGGCGGTTGCTCTATCCCTGATACCGGAGCGCGCTGACGCCGGTACCTAATAAGAATCGGGAGACCCCCATGACACAGATTGGCCTGACTTCGCACGTCGCCTCTCGGCTCACCCCCGCAGGCGTGCCGCTGAAACCCCTTTTGACCGCCCTGTTGCTCGGTGTGTTGGTAACCCCTGCCTGGGCTGCCGACGTGCCCGCCAATGTCGATGGCAAGCGCATCATCGCTGCCGACGACGAACCGGGTAACTGGATGAGCCACGGGCGCACTTACGACGAACAACGCTACAGCCCGTTGGAAAAGATCAACGACGGCAACGTCGGCCAGTTGGGCCTGGCCTGGAGCTACAAGCTCGACCTCGACCGCGGCGTGGAGGCCACGCCCATCGTTGTCGACGGCGTGATGTACACCACCGGGCCGTTTTCGGTGGTCTATGCGCTGGATGCACGCAATGGCAAACAGATCTGGAAGTACGACCCGCAGTCGGACCGCTCGCGGGCCGGCGAGGCCTGCTGTGACGCGGTCAACCGCGGCGTCGCGGTGTGGAACGGCAAGGTCTACGTCGGCGTGCTTGACGGCCGCCTGGAAGCCATCGACGCCAAAACCGGCAAGAAGGTCTGGTCGGTCGATACGCGCAACGACCACAAGCGCAGCTACACCATCACCGGCGCACCGCGCGTGGTAAACGGCAAGGTGATTATCGGCAACGGCGGCGCCGAGTTCGGCGTGCGTGGCTACGTCACCGCCTACGACGCTGAGAGCGGCAAACAGGCCTGGCGCTTCTTCACCGTACCCGGCGACCCCAAGCTGCCGCCAGAAGGCAAGGGCATGGAAATCGCCGCCAAGACCTGGTACGGCGACGCCTTCGTTGAGCAGGGCGGTGGCGGCACCGCCTGGGACTCTTTTGCCTTCGACCCGGAGCTGAACCTGCTCTACATCGGTGTCGGCAACGGTTCGCTGTGGGACCCGAAATGGCGCAGCCAGGCCAAGGGCGACAACCTGTTCCTTTCGTCCATCGTCGCAGTCAACGCCGACACCGGTGAATACGTCTGGCACTACCAGACCACGCCGGGCGATGCCTGGGACTTCACTGCCACCCAGCACATGATCCTCGCCGAACTGGAGATCAAGGGTAAGCAGCGCAAGGTGCTGATGCAGGCGCCGAAAAACGGCTTCTTCTACGTCATCGACCGCGCCACCGGCGAGCTGCTCTCGGCCAAGGGCATCGTCCCGCAGAACTGGACCAAGGGCATGGACATGAAGACCGGCCGGCCCATAGTCGACGAGGAAAACGCCGCTTACTGGAAGAACGGCAAGCGCAACCTGGTGACCCCGGCATTCTGGGGCGCTCACGACTGGCACCCGATGTCGTATAACCCGAAGACCGGCCTGGTTTACATCCCCGCGCACATCATGTCCGCTTACTACGAGCACATCCCGGATGCGCCCAAGCGCAACCCATTCAAGAGCGTGTACCAGCTCGGCCTGAAGACCGGGATGATGCCCGAAGGTCCGGACGGCCTGCTGGAAATGGCCAAGAGCTGGTCTGGCAAGCTGATTGCCTGGGACCCAGTGAAGCAGAAGCCGGCCTGGGAAGTGCCGTACGTGACCATCTTCAACGGAGGCACCCTGAGCACTGCTGGCAACCTGGTATTCGAGGGCAGTTCCGACGGTCGGGTGATCGCCTACGCGGCCGACACCGGCAAGAAACTCTGGGAGCAGCCGGCCGCCAGCGGTGTGATGGCCGCACCGATAACCTACTCGGTGGACGGTGAGCAATACGTGACCTTCATGGCCGGCTGGGGCGGCGCCTTCTCCACCTTCGCCGGGGCTCTGTCCCTGCGCGCCGGCGTGCAGCCGTTTTCTCAGGTACTGACCTACAAGCTCGGTGGCATCGCCAAGCTACAGGAACCGGCACCACCGGCGAACACCCCGGAACCGCCACCGCTGGTTGCCGATGCGGCCACTGTGGAAGCCGGCGCCAAGCTATACGACGGCCACTGCTCGCAATGCCACGGCATCCACGCGGTCAGCGGCGGCGTGCTGCCGGATCTGCGCAAGCTCACCACCGACAAGCACCAGATGTTCCTGGGCATCGTGTATGGCGGTCGCGTACCGGACGGCATGCCGTCGTTCGCCGAAGCCTTCGATGCCAAGGAGGTCGACCAGATCCATCAGTACCTGATCAAGCGTGCCCACGACCTTAAGACCGAAGGTGGCGCCTGGGACAAGTTCACCGCGCAGTAACTGTCAGTCGGGCGCGCCGCGGGGTGCGCTCGTCTGACCTGAATTTCCCCGAATTTCAGCAATAGCGAGACCGGATCATGAGCGAGATTACCTACCAGAATTATATCGACAACACCTTCGTCGGCAGCGATAGCCTGATCGAGGTGTACAACCCGGCCGATGCCGCGCTGCTGGCCCGGGTGCCGGACGCCAGCGGTGAGCAAGTCGGGCGGGCCATCGCCGCTGCGCGCAAGGCGCAACGCGGCTGGGCTGCCAAGCCGGCCATCGAGCGTGCCGGCTACCTGCGCCAGATCGCCAGAAAAGTGCGAGACAACGCAGAGCGCCTGGCGCGCATCATCACCCGCGAGCAGGGCAAAGTGCCGGCGCTGGCGCTGGTGGAAGTCAACTTCACCGCCGATTACCTCGACTACATGGCTGAGTGGGCGCGCCGTCTCGAAGGTGAAGTGCTGACCAGCGACCGGGTCAACGAACACATCTTCCTGCTGCGCAAGCCGCTGGGCGTGGTTGCTGGCATCTTGCCGTGGAACTTCCCGTTCTTACTCATCGCCCGCAAGATGGCGCCGGCGCTGATCACCGGCAACACCATCGTCATCAAGCCAAGCGAAGAAACTCCGATCAACTGCTTCGAGTTCGCCAAACTGGTGGCCGAAACCGATCTGCCGCCGGGTGTATTCAACGTCGTCAGCGGCACCGGTGCGGGTGCCGGCAGTGTGCTGACCAGCCACGCCGGCATCGACCTGATCAGCTTCACCGGCAGTGTCGGCACAGGCTCGCGGATCATGGCCGCTGCCGCGCCGAACATCACCAAGCTGAATCTGGAGCTGGGTGGCAAGGCACCGGCCATCGTCCTCGCAGATGCCGACCTAGAGCTGGCCGTGACCGCCATCACCGCGTCGCGGGTGATCAACACCGGGCAGGTGTGCAACTGCGCCGAGCGTGTCTACGTCGAGCGCAAGGTCGCTGACCAGTTCATCGACAAGATCGCCTCGGCCATGGCCGCCACGCGCTACGGCGACCCGTCGGTGGACAATGACCTGGACATGGGCCCGCTGATCAACCAGGCCGGCCTGGACAAGGTCGCGCAGATGGTCAAGACCGCCATCGGCCACGGTGCCCAGGTCATCACCGGAGGCAGTGTTGCGGACAAGGGCAAGGGCTTCCACTACCAGCCGACAGTGCTCGCTGGCTGCAGCGCGGACATGGAGATCATGCGCAAGGAAATTTTCGGTCCGGTGCTGCCGATTCAGATTGTCGAAGATCTCGATGAGGCCATCGCCCTGGCCAACGACAGCGATTACGGCCTGACCTCGTCGATCTACACCCGCAGCCTGGGTGCGGCGCTCAAGGCCAGTCGCGAGATCGACTTCGGCGAAACCTACGTCAACCGCGAAAACTTCGAGGCCATGCAGGGCTTCCACGCCGGCACGCGCAAATCTGGCATCGGCGGCGCGGATGGCAAGCACGGGTTGTACGAGTTTACTCATACTCATGTGGTGTACATGCAGGCGTGAAGGGAAGGGCCGTGCCTGCGCCGGCCCTAAGTGGAGGTGGGGCAGGAAGCCGAGATGCACGGATACATCGCGGTCTGCCGCGGGGACTCACTCATGATCCATGTGGCGTACGGGCAGGAACCAAAGGGCATGTGAATTGAGTGGAGAAAGGCTTCGGCCGGACTCCGCTCCTTTTGCCTGACGTTGCGTGCGACGTCAGGCAAAAGGAGCGGTTCGAATCGTAGGCTTGTGCCGCGCGCGCCGAGGGGCTGCGCGGATTTTCCGGTGCGGCCTGCCCGGTGTGCAAGGCGCACCCTGCGAATCAGCAAAGGAGGGCCGGCTAGAACAGCTCGTTGGGCTGGACGATGCCGTGCTTCTTCATCTTGCGGTACAGGGTCGAGCGCGAAATGCCGAACGAGTCGGCGGCCGCGCTAATGTTCCAGCGGTGCTGACGCAGCGCCGCGTACAGATGGCGCGCTTCGGCGTCGCCCAAGTGATCAGCTAGGCTGGCGACGCTGTCAGCAGTTGGACTCAGATCGGTGAGGTCAAGGTTATGCAGTTCGGCAGGCAGGCAATCGATATCGATACGACCGTCCTCGGCCAGTGCCACGGCGTAGCGCAGGGCATTGAGCAACTGGCGGATGTTGCCCGGCCAGGAGTAGGTATGCAGGCGCTGACGAGCTTGGGCATCCAGACGCAGGTTGCTGGTGCCCGGCTGGGCGGCGAGCAGGGCATCGATCAGCTCGCTGCGATCGCTGCGTTCGCGCAAAGCCGGCAGGGCCAGGGTCATGCCGCTGAGACGGTAGAACAGGTCTTCGCGGAACTGCTTGGCGTGGATCATCTGGCCGAGGTCCTGGTGCGTTGCCGATACCACCTGCACATCCAGCTCCACCGGCGCTTCGGCGCCAAGTGGGGAAATCTCGCGCTCGGCCAGCACGCGCAGCAGACGGGTCTGCAGATGCGCCGGCATATCGCCGATCTCATCAAGGAACAGGGTGCCGCCGTTGGCCAGTTCCAGCTTGCCCTTCATGCCCTTTTTGTTGGCGCCGGTGAAGCTACCGCTGCGGTATCCGAACAATTCGCTCTCGATCAGGGTTTCCGGGATCGCCGCGCAGTTCAGCGCCACGAACGGCCCGGCGCGACGACTGCTGGCCTGGTGGATGGCGCGTGCGAAAGCTTCCTTGCCAGTGCCGGTCTCGCCGGTGATGAGGATCGGGATGCCCTTGTCTATCACCTTGCGAATGCGCCGTACGCCCTGCTGCAGTTGCGCGTCGCTGCCTCCGAGCTGGTTGAGGTCCGGGTGGTTACCGACCGAAAGATGCTTGCGGCTTGCTGCCGGCGGAGCGGGGGGCAGGCGACCGGCCGGGATTCGAAGCCCGACATCCACCAGCGCCTGCTCGTCCAGCGTTCGCAGCAGTACGCCACGGGCGCCGCCACTGGTGAGGCTGAGGAGTTCATCCACGCCGACCGGCAGCAGGCTGTCAATGCGCCGGCCGAGCAGACTATGCCCTGTGTGATCATGGGCGACGAAGGCGGCGCGGTTGGCACCGATTACCCGGCCCTGGTCGTCGAGGGCCAGCAACTGTTCGTTGACCAGATCAGTGATGTCGTCGCGCGGCTTGATCGCCAGGGTCAGGCCGTCGCGGTAGCTCTGGCGAAAGTGCGCGTTTTCGATCAGCCGCGCGTACATGATCACCAGTTGCAGAGTCAGGTACTGCGCTTCCTTCGGACCGTCGCTGTTCAGGCAGGTAGCGTTGAGGCAACCGCGCAGTTGGCCTTGGGCGTCGAAGATCGGCGACACCGAGCAGCTCAGGCGGAAGTTCGAAGTGAGGAAGTGTTCCTCGCGGTGGATAGTCATCGCCTGAGCTGCGGCCAAGGTGGTACCGATGCCGTTGGTACCGGCCACCGATTCGTCCCAGCGCGCGCCGACGATCAGCCCGGACTCGGTGTACGGGTCACGTTTGCTGGGCAGGCGCGCATCGAGGGTAATGCCATGTTCGTCGCTGAGCAGCACGGCGAAACCGGCCTGTACCACACGTTTGGCCAGGCCGGTGACGCCCTGGCTGGCGACCTTCAGGTACTCCTCGTGCTGGGCCTGGTGCAGGCGAATTTCCTCGGCGGAGAGGATGTTCTTGATGCAGCGCCCGCGCGGGTTGAGGTTGTGCTGGGTAACGCTGCGGTACCACGACTGGGCGATCAGCCCCTCCGGGCGGATGCTGCGTTCGGGGAAGTGATCGCTGACGAAGGCAGCGAGTTCGCTGGGGCTGGTTTCCACGGCATGCAGGGGCATGGGCGCTCCATGTGGCCGGCGTGGCGAGTCGCGCACCGGCATCTTGTTGTTGTGGTCGGCCTTGGCCGCAGGCCTGGCGAATGTTGCAACCATAGCCTTGTACGACGGTGCGTGCAGTCATCCTTCCGTCGAACACTAGCCACCCAGCATAGTACATGCCGGCGTCGGGCCACACCGCTGCAGGGCCCGCGCTTGAGCGCCGCGCCCTTGATGAGCGGACTCGGCGGTGGTTTTCGTAGTCGTCGCAGAAATGCGACAGCTGTAGCGGGAGGGCGAGCAACTGTCGCGCGCCCGCTTCAAAATAAGGGCCGCAACTCCTCCGAAAGTATCATTCGGGGAGGGCGGGCCTGGTGATTAACTCGACCTGTCGGCATGTGCCGGCGCCAATAAAAAGAGGATCTACCCATGTGGACTAAACCCAACTTCACCGATATGCGCCTTGGTTTCGAAGTCACCCTGTATTTCGCCAACCGCTGATCATCCGAGCCCCGGTACGCCGGGTTTTCCAGTCCCAAAGCAGACCTCATGAATGAGCATGGCCTACGAACTGGAGCGCCCGCCGTATCACACGGTGACGGCCGAACGTGTTTGGCACCGTGGGATAGCCCAGTGAGCCGCGCGGATGAAGGACGCATTGGGTCACCGTGCGCACCCTACGCATCGAATAACTCAAATGGTGCAACGTTGTACGGCGCACCCGATGACGGAATTTTCAGTTTGAACCAATCCACCCAGTCTTGCGTACCGCGCTTTCGCCGTGGCTTCCGCCTGCAGTATGAACCGATGCAGAACTGCCATGTGCTGCTCTACCCGGAAGGGATGATCAAACTCAACTACAGCGCCGGCGAGATTCTCAAGTGTGTTGACGGCGCCCGCGACGTGGCGAACATCATCGCCTCTCTGGCCGAACAATTCCCCGGCGTGCCGGATATCGATGAAGACATCCTGGCGTTTATTGAGGTGGCCCATGCCCAGTTCTGGATCGAATTCGCCTAACCCCACGCGGTCCCAGATCGGCCCGCCGCTGTGGTTGCTGGCCGAGCTGACATACCGCTGTCCGCTGCAGTGCCCATACTGCTCCAACCCGCTGGATTTCGCGAAGCAGGGCACCGAGCTGAGTACTGCACAGTGGATCGACGTATTCCGCCAGGCCCGTGCACTGGGCACAGCGCAGTTGGGCTTTTCCGGTGGCGAGCCGTTGGTGCGCCAGGATCTCGCTGAGCTGATCAAGGCTGCCCGTGACCTGGGCTTCTACACCAACCTGATCACCTCAGGCATCGGACTTACCGAGCAACGAATCGCTGAGTTCAGCGCGGCTGGCCTGGATCATATCCAAGTCAGCTTCCAGGCTGCCGACGAGGAGGTGAACAACCTGCTGGCAGGCTCCAGCAAGGCCTTCGCCCACAAACTGGCAATGGCCCGCGCGGTCAAGGCGCACGGCTACCCGATGGTGCTCAACTTCGTCACCCATCGGCATAACATCGACCGCATCGACCGCATCATCGAGCTGTGCATCGAGCTGGAGGCCGATTACGTCGAGCTGGCCACCTGTCAGTTCTACGGTTGGGCCGAGCTGAACCGCGTCGGTTTACTGCCGACCCGCGAGCAGCTGCAGCGCGCCGAGCGCATCACTAACGAGTGGCGGACCAAGCTGACGGCGCAGAAGCACCCATGCAAGCTGATCTTCGTCACCCCGGACTATTACGAGGAGCGGCCGAAGGCGTGCATGAGCGGCTGGGGCAAGCTGTTTCTCGACATCACCCCGGACGGCACCGCGCTGCCGTGTCATAGCGCCCGGCAGTTGCCGGTGAAGTTCCCCAACGTGCGTGAGCACAGCCTGGAGCACATCTGGTTCGAGTCGTTCGGATTCAACCGCTACCGCGGCGACGCCTGGATGCCCGAGCCGTGCCGCTCCTGTGACGAGAAGGACCGTGACTTCGGTGGCTGTCGCTGCCAGGCCTTCATGCTCACCGGCGATGCCGACAACGCCGACCCGGTGTGCAGCAAGTCGTCGCACCATGGCCTCATCCTCGCCGCCCGCGAGGACGCCGAATACGCGCCGCAGGGCTTGGAGCATTTGACCTACCGCAATGAAAAAGCCTCCAGGCTTATCTGCAAAGCCTGAAACGACTGGCTCCATCGGGTGCCCTTGAGCATCATTGACCGCACAGTGGCCCACCCTACGACGTGCAGTCGGCTAATTAGAAACGTGTTTTGAAGAACCTAGGCAGAATTCCTGACCATGTATAGGAATCGGGATGACCGCTTCTGGCCGTTTTCTGCCAGTCGTGAAGGGCAGAGATCGACCCAATGCGGCCTGGCTGTGGCTGAGCTGGAGAAAGTGTCAAGTAATGGCGAACCGACAGCAAGGAGCTCACCAGCTCGTGCGACAACATCAAGAGTCTCGTCTTTACCCGGACGGTGGGTGCCGCGCGCCTTTTCAGGCGCTGACGCAGCCAATCGCCACACCCTAATACGACGAAAAATAGAGGGCATGGCGCAAAAGTCGCCGAAAAAGGCACTTTGCGATGAGTGCCTTCCATTTGATGGGAGTGAGCATGGGACTAATGGCTTTTTTCGTCTCGAGGTGAGTATCCAAAAGCTTCCTTGAACCGGACGGAAAAAAGTGCCTGGCTGGAAAAACCACAGTTGTAGGCCACTTCCGCAATGGTCGTGGGCCGAGCCTTGTGCAGCGCATTCTCGCGAAGAAGCTTTTGAGCGTGCCTGAGTCGAGCAAGACGAAGTTCTCGCCCGAACGTCGTATCGTGAGCCTGGAAAACCTTGTGGACATAGCGGATGGAAACGCGGTGAGCTTGAGCTGCTCGCTCAGGTGCAAGATCCGGGTCGTGAAAGTTTGCCGCGATATACGCCATGACACGTTGAAAGAAGTGATCGATGACCGTTCGTGAATCCCCCGCTGCATCGGTCTCCGGTACATCCATCATCAAGAAAGCCAATTCCAGCAATCCTCTCTCCAAACTTCTGACATGCTCGGGGGAAAGGCAAGAGGCGTTTTCCAATGCTTGCAACGCGAATTGCGTTAGCAGCGGCACAAAACGCGAATTTGCGACGTCGACGCGGCCACAAAGCGTATCAATTTTCGGACACATCGCCCTGAATTGGTCAGCCGGTATTTTGACTGTTACGTTTCTCGTACCGTTGGGGATATCCATCTGATAGGTTTCTGCGGAATTTAAGACAGAGACCTGGCCTGGCGCAACGTCTCCAAATCGACCCAAGTGTGTGAAATGCTCAGTTTGCAGGGTCGGCATGACTAGCGCGAAAAAATCCGAATCATCGCGTCCGGCATGTACTTTGCGGCGCACAGCCCGTTGCGCATCAGCGGCAAAGCGAGTAATTCCGACCGCGCCGATCTGGGTGGATTCAATGACTCCGCAAAACGATGCCGGGTTGTAGGCCGCCACGTCTATCGGGTAGTAGACATCGCTCATGAAATCCTGCCAGGCAGCAAGACGTCTTTGTGGATGAACCTCGCCCGTCGAGAACCGGGTTATCAAATGTAACGAATCCACACGCCCTCCTAAAAAAATCACTGCCCTAGAAGCTCAAGCAAGCCCTATGCCATGACTTCCAGGCCAGCCTAGTCAGCCATCGGAAGCCCCGTGTCATATTTCGATAATAACCGGTGGATGCCTAAGTCCAGTTAAAGCGGACCAATGGTGCGGAAGCAGAGGTATGCCATGAGCCGTTGCTCAGTAGGTGAGCCGGTTGCGAGCAAAGACCAGACTCGTGCATCCACTCTGCGCACCGTGCACGCTGACGAAAATCTTGGTTCTCTCATGCGATAGATCGCGGGGGGCGGTCCATCGGACGATATCGCTACCGGTACAGGGGGTCAGCGTATCTCCTCCGGACTAACGCTCCGCAACGCGGCCAGGCGCATTTTTGGATATCTGCGCAATCGACTGACAAGCAAGAGAAAAGTATGAACACAACAATAACTATCGCACTGAGGGAATGACCATGCGTACCTCCTCAGATCGCGAAGCTGAATTGGCCGCTTTGTTCCAGGCTCGGTTTTTTGAGCGCCTGCGTGACGACTGCGACTCTGGTGTGATCGGCGCCTACGAACGGTCTCCGCTCGGGCCACACGATGACAAGACTCGAAGGGTCGTGCGTGGGCTAGGCGGGGCGTCTATAGCCGGCAAGGCGATTGTCATTTCGCTGGGTATCGACGGGCCATGGGGCGTCGGGAACATTGTGATTGGAGAGCCAGGCAACTTCGTTCGAAGTCCAGGCATTTTCCTGACTTACGACGATGCATTGCGTCACGTTTTTTCGCTTCGATGCCGAGCCCTTTTCGCTGCCGAGTCGCGCGAAACGGATTCTCAGTCGCATAACGGATGAAATGAGAATGAACCAGGTCAGTCAGCAAATTTTCGGCTATAGCGACGGATTCTCTGTGTCGCCGGGTGAAAGTCTTTCTTTCAAGGTAAGTTGCGAAGGGGTCGCGCGATATGACGCCGCGCTCGTGAAGCTTCGACACGGGTTTACGGGGGAGTCGGGCCCCGGTTTCCTTGAGACGCCTGTTGAGTCGTCGTTCGAAGGAAGCTACGAGGGTATCCAGCATGTGTGCCAGCCGGGCTCTTATGTGGAAATCACTGACACGCAAGGACTTCTGCGATCCCCTAACGGTTTGGTTATTGAAGCCCATGTCTATCCGACACTGCCGCAAGGCACGCGCTCGGGCAACTTCGGGGCCTACCACGTAACGCAGAATTCATTTGAGAGTGATTCGAGTCTACAGGCCATTTTGGGAAACTGGTCCGTGGCAAGTTGTTCTGGCTACGCCCTTGTACTGGAGGAAGGGCGGCCAACGTTTATATGGGTGGCAGATGGTGAGACAAAGAAAGTTTCATTGGCAACGCCACTTATTGCACACCAGTGGTATCGCGTCATAGTCAGTGTCAAATCGGATGCCGGGACGGTCTGCCTGGAGCAGACACCAATTGACAACATCATGAACCGTCTCTCAGCGAGTGCCAGTGCCTTGTGCGCAGAATCACGTACTGTCCCGTTCGGCGTGAGACTGACTGAAAGCCAAGCCCCCTTCAGGTTCGGCACGAGACTGACTGAAAGCCACCCCCCCTTCAGGATCGGGGCGCTGGCCTTTCAGCAAGACGGTCGATGGCTGGCGAATGCAGCCTACAACGGAAAAATAGGTGGAGTCCGCATTCTGCGTCCCTCTCTCGGCGATGCGGCTGTTTCCGAGCTGGCCGCCTGGCACTTTGGCAAGAGCCTTCGTGACGATGGCCTGTTGCTCAGCGATGTTGTAGACGTGTCCGGTAACGGTTTGCATGGACGCTGCTTAAACGCGCCGACACGGGGAGTGGCGGGCCATAGGTTTAAGGGGTTGAGCGACGACTTTCGGCGGGCACCTGACGAGTTTGATGCGATCCATTTTCACGACGATGACATCACCGACGCCCAGTGGCCAACGGCGTTCAAGATTCAGGTCCCAGACGATCTCGCGAGTGGTGTATACGCCGCGAAACTGAGCAGTGCAGGCGTTGAACAATACATCCCGTTTTTCGTCAGGCCGGGACGTCAGAAACGCGAAGTGGCGGTGCTTTTCTCTACGGCGACTTATCTGGCGTACGCCAACGACCGAATAGCCTTTGAAGCCAATGGCGCGGAAATCATCGTCAGTCGGACACCAATCATTGATCGTCAAGATCTGACGCTTCAAGACCATCCTGAATTCGGTCGTTCCTGTTATGAAATCCATAACGATGGCTCTGGCGTCGTCTTCGGCAGCACTCGGCGCCCCATCCTGACGCTCAACCCCAAACACCGCGCCTGGTTCCAGGCAGAGGGCGTATGGGGGCTTCCTGCTGATCTCTGCATCGCTCATTGGCTCGACACAATCGGTTGTGAATTCGACGCGCTGACGGATGAAGACCTCGATCGCGAAGGCGTCGACCTGCTCAAGGACTACAAGGTTCTAATCACGGGCAGTCATCCAGAATATGTGACACGCAACGAACTCAACGCGATCGAGGCTTTCACCGGGAACGGCGGACGCTTGATGTACTTGGGCGGAAACGGTTTTTTCGCAACCGTTTCATTTGATCCGGAAGAGCGGCATGTCATGGAGTTGCGCAGGTCAGATGCGGGTACACGCCCCCACGAGTCGCCGTTTGGCGATCGCCGCCACCAGACCTCCGGTGAAATGGCCGGTCTATGGCGCAACAAGGGAAAGGCGCCGCAGCGACTGCTAGGCGTGGGGTTCGCCGCGCAAGGCTTCGACCGCTGCACGTATTACGAACGCCTCACCGACAGCTACGACCCACTCGCCGCATTTGCGTTTGAAGGGATTGGCAGTGACGAGCGCATTGGCGACTTTGGAATCATGGGCGGTGGTGCCGCCGGCGCGGAGATCGACCGGTACGATCCGTCATTAGGGGCTCCACCGGGTGCGCTTGTCCTGGCGACTTCCGGGCCATTATCGGATGCCTATCTTCTCGCCGCCGAGGACGTCTACGAATCAATCCCTGGCATTGGAGGGACCGAGCAGTCTCGCGTTCGCGCGGACATCGTTCTGTGTCCATTGCCAGGAGGGGGCGGCGTGTTCTCAGTGGGATCAATTGCCTACACCGGTTCACTTTCCCACAACCGTTACGACAACAATGTCGCGCGACTCACCGGCAATGTGCTCAAGCGGTTCCTGCACCCTGAAGCGCTGGACGTCATCATCGATTGCAATTGACCGTCCATTCAAATGCATGAGTGCGGAGCCCGGCCGATGCTTGGCCTCGGGGAGCGGACCATGCTGCGGTGCATACATTGATCGGACCCAAGGGGCAGCCACGCCCGGCTGCTCTTTGGGCGCGACAAGTTCATGGCAATAAAGGCGCCGTGCACTCACACGAAAAGCGCGGTTCGCTGGTTCGATAGTCGACAGTAAGAGGGGCTCCTAAACTGAATTCATCGAACGTCAAAAGACCCATCTTGGTGTTTGAGTGAATAGGTCCTTTCCAGTCCCGATGTGCAAATAACAAAAGCGGTACGCGGTTCCACAGCAAATGCTGGCGACACGCGGCAACCGTAACTAAATAATGTCCGGGTGAAGATCCGGGCCAGTCGTCAAGGGGCAACAAAAATGAGCGATACCTTGGTCGTACCCAATGATAATCGTCAACTCAGCAAAAAACTTTCGCTGACGGACGTCCTTGTCTACGGGTTGCTTTACTTCGTTCCGATTGCTCCTGTCTCTGTCTTTGGAGCGATTCACAACACGTCCAATGGACTGACTGCGCTGACTTATACGCTGGCTGCCATCGCGATGGTGTTCAGTGCAATCAGCTACAGCGAAATGGCGAAACGAATCCCTCTCTCGGGATCGGTCTATTCATATGTGACAAAGGGCACCAATGCCACATTCGGCTTTATGGCCGGATGGGCCATCTTGCTGGACTATCTGTTGCTTCCCGCGTTGCTGGCGGTTCTAGGTGCAGCGGCCTTGCAACCTTTGTTTCCCGGCATCGACAAGGTGGTTTGGTTAGGGATTTTCGTCGCTGTGCCCATGATCGTTAATCTGTTCGGTATCACAGTTAATGTAAATGTGGGAAAGGTGCTGCTGGTCATCCAGCTGGTTGTCCTCTCGATTTTCGTCGTGTTTGCGGTTGGCCTTATCGCCGGAGGAACGGTTTCCAAGGAGCAACTGTTAGCGCCTTTCTATAACCCGTCGCAATTTAGTATGTCCGCCGTGTTTGGCGCCGTACCAATCGCCGCTCTGAGCTTTATTGGTTTTGATGCTGTTTCGACGCTGAACGAGGAGGCCGAGGGGGGCGGTAAAACCGTATCGCGGGCAACGATGTTGTTGCTGGTGATCGTGACCGTGCTGTTCGTTGCGCAAGTCTACCTGGCGTCTGTGTTCGTTCCCCTGGGGTCGAAATATCAGGACGGCGCCGTTGATGTTGCCTTTTACACGGTCAGCACCCAAGTGGTGGGGACGTGGTTCCTACCGGTCATCACGTTGACGAATGCACTGATAGCTTTGCTGGCTAATGCACTTATCTCCCAGGCCACCACGACAAAAGTCATCTACTGCATGGCACGCGATAAAAAGCTGCCTCGTGTGCTCGCCAAACTTAATAAAAAAGAAGCACCAACGACCGCGTTATACCTGGTCGCTGCGCTCTCGCTGGTGATTGCCATTGTCGGCAAAGACCAGATTGAAACCATCGTAACGATGGTCACGTTCGGTGCATTGTGTGCCTATGTGATGTTGCATGCTTCTGTCATCGCTTTCTTCAGGGGTAAGACTGATCGCTCTTTCTTCAGACATCTCGTTTCCCCTGTACTGGGTGCGGCCGTCCTCTGCTACGCACTGTTCAGCGCGAACTCGAACGCCCAACTCGTCGGTGTCGCATGGCTCGTACTCGGTGGGATCGTCGCGTGGATTCTGAAAGGCAAGAACTCGTTGGACATACCCGTATAGAGCCCCTCTGTGACTTTAAGGCTGCATGAAAAACCATGTGGCCGATACGCAAACCTGTCGTGACTCCCCAACTGGACGGCTGACTTAGTCAGCAACTTATTGTCCGTTAAATCTAAATTCTTTCTGAGTGCAGGCATCTGGCGCCTGCACTCATTGGAGACGCCTATGCACATTAAAATGCTCATCAACGGCGAATTAGTCGCAGGCGAAGGCGAGCGACTCGCGGTAATGAACCCTTCTCTGGGGACCGCACTAGTGGACATTGCTGAGGCTACGCCCGCGCAGGTTGATTGCGCAGTGCAAGCCGCTGACGCCGCCTTCGAAAGCTGGTCCCAGACCACGCCAAAGGATCGCTCGCTGTTGTTGCTCAAACTGGCTGACCTCATCGATAGCCATGCCGTAGAACTGGCCCGGCTGGAATCGAATAATTGTGGCAAGCCTTACGCGGCAGTCTTGGGCGACGAACTGCCTGGCGTGTCCGATGTGTTTCGTTTTTTCGCGGGTGCGAGTCGGTGTTTGCAAGGCTCGGCGGCGGGCGAGTATTTGCCAGGTCATACTTCGATGATTCGGCGCGATCCCGTGGGTGTCGTCGCCTCGATCGCGCCTTGGAACTATCCACTGATGATGGCCGCGTGGAAGCTGGCTCCCGCCTTGGCGGCCGGCAATACCGTTGTCCTCAAACCTTCCGAACAGACACCGCTGACGGCGCTTAAGTTAGCCTCGTTAATGGTCACGGTTTTCCCTGCTGGCGTGGTCAATGTTGTGTTCGGACGAGGGCCCAATGTAGGCAAGCCGCTCACTACCCACGAGAAAGTTCGGATGGTCTCACTAACGGGGTCAGTGGCCACCGGCAGTCATATCATCGCCGGCACCGCTGACACCGTTAAGCGTATGCATATGGAATTGGGAGGCAAAGCCCCCGTCATCATTTTCGACGACGCAGACATCGATGCGGCTGTAGAGGGCATACGTAGTTTCGGTTTCTATAACGCCGGCCAGGATTGCACCGCAGCCTGCCGGATCTATGCGCAAAAAGGCATTTACGCTCGCCTCGTTGAAAAGCTCGGCATCGCCGTATCCAGTATCAAGTTTGGTCTTCAGGATGATCCTGAGACTGAGCTGGGGCCTCTGATCACCCAACAGCACTTGGACCGCGTTGTCGGCTTCGTGGATCGAGCACGGTTACTGCCACACATAGAAGTCGTGACGGGCGGGAAACGCGTGGAAGGTTCCGGTTACTTCTTCGAGCCCACGGTACTTGCCGGCGCGCGGCAAGACGACGAAGTGGTGCGCCGGGAGATTTTCGGCCCGGTGGTTTCCGTGACCGAATTTGAAGACGAGGCGCAGGCACTTTCTTGGGCAAACGACTCTGATTATGGCCTGGCATCATCGGTGTGGACCTCTGACGTAGGGCGAGCTCACCGTCTTGCGGCGCGCCTGCAGTACGGCTGCACTTGGGTCAATACCCATTTCATGCTGATGAGCGAGATGCCACACGGTGGTGTAAAGCAATCCGGCTACGGCAAAGACATGTCGATGTACGGATTGGAGGATTACACCGTGATTCGCCACGTGATGGTCAAGCACTGACCGAACGGTGGCGCCGACTCTGCGGCCACACGAATGCTGAAACGCACAAGCGCGCAGTCTTGCTTCTGCAGGCTGCGCGTAGTGCCAACGCCGAGTAGGTGGAAGCACTTATCTGACTGACAAAACATATTGTTCATCCATGAGGCAGTCCCATGTCTATTCGCTTGAAGATCGTGCTTTTATCCGGGCTCTGCCTGATCGGGGTGATGGGCCTGATCGTCGGCATGAATCTTTATCAAAGCAATCTGAACAAGCAGATGATCAGTCAATCCAGCAGCCAGATGCTGACCGGCAGTGGCGAGAACCTGCTACTGGCAAAAGCTGCTGAGCAGGCTGCGAATTTACAGAAGACCTTCGGTACCGGCCTGACCGTCATCACTGCTCTGGCCGACGAGGCGAACGATTTGCGCAATATGGCAAACCATCGTGGACTAACAGCCGCAGCACTGCGGGAAGAACTCAATCAAAGCATCAAGACCACATTCGAGCGCAATCCCGGAGTGCTGGGTGTATGGCTGGTCTATGAACGTAATGCCTTAGATGGAAAGGACGCCGAGTTCGCCCATGATACGGCCCGTGCGTCGAATGAGTCGGGGCGCTTCGCCAGTGCCTGGAACCGTGGCACCGGTCAGGTGATGAGCCTGCAGATCAACGAGAGCGACCTTGGCAGCGCGGCGCTCAGCATCAGTGGTGCTCCCTATAACAGCTGGTACACATGCCCTCGGGACAGCAAGCGACCTTGTCTTATGGCGCCTTTCGCAGACACCGTCGACGGTAAGCGAATATTGATGACGACCATCTCACTGCCTTTGATCGTCGGCGACAAGGTCATAGGTGTAGTGGGCCTGGACATCGCGCTGGACTCACTGCAGGCAGCTGCCAGTGCCGCGCAGAGCAGCTTGTTTAATGGCTCGGGTCGTATGCTGATTCTCTCCGACACGGGCATACTCGCCGCCTTCAGCTTCGACGCCACCCAGGTTGGCGCAAATATGGGTAAAGCGCTTGGCGCGGAGGGTAAACAAATCATTGCGTCGCTGGACGGTGATACGCCGAAGATCCTTCACCAAGAGGGGCTGATCCGGGCGGTCTATCCGGTCAAACCGATTGCTGATGCAAAAGCCTGGGGCGTGGCTATCGACGTACCGCACCAAGTATTGCTGGCCGATGCGGATAAACTTCAAAGGGTGTTCGATAAAGCCCAATCCAGCGGCACCCTCCAAGCCCTGTTGATGGCCACCGGAGCCTGCCTGCTGGGGTGCTTACTGATCTGGATGTCCGCCTCAAGCGTGACCCAGCCGATCACTCGCGTAGCAGGTATGCTTAAGGCAATTGCCAGCGGCGATGGCGACCTGACCCAACGTTTGCAGTACAGCAAGAAAGACGAGTTGGGCGAACTGGTCAACTGGTTCAACCGCTTTCTCGACAAGTTGCAACCGACCATCACCCGGATAAAGCAAAACACCCTCGATGCCCGCGGCACCGCCGATCAGTCTTCGTTAATTGCTAGGCAGACCAGCGAAAGCATGCAGGTTCAGTTTCGTGAGATCGATCAGGTGGCCACGGCTTCAAACGAAATGAGCGCGACCGCCCATGATGTTGCCAACAGCGCGTCAAATGCCGCTCAGGCTGCCCGCGCGGCCGACCAATCGGCCAGGGATGGGGTCGGCATAATTGAGCGCAGTACCCATGACATTGGCATCCTAGCCGAGGACGTCAGCAAGGCGGTGACCGAAGTCGAAGCGCTGGCGGTCGATAGCGAACAGATCGGCACGGTCCTGGAAGTCATCCGCAGCATTGCTGAACAGACCAATCTGCTTGCCCTCAACGCTGCTATCGAAGCCGCCCGTGCGGGCGAAAGCGGGCGTGGTTTCGCGGTGGTCGCCGACGAAGTGCGCAACCTGGCCAGACGAACCCAGGATTCCGTGGAGGAAATCCGCCAGGTCATCGAGCGCATCCAGAACGGTACTCGCGGTGTCGTGGTGGCGATGCACGTGAGCCAAACCAAGGCTCACAGTAATGTAGGACAAGTCCAAAAGGCACTTCAGGCGCTGGGCAAGATCAGTGACGCGGTCACGGTCATCAGCGACATGAATCTGCAGATCGCCAGCGCGGCGGAAGAGCAGAGTGCAGTCGCCGAAGAGGTCAATCGCAATATCTCGGCAATTCGCAGTGTGACCGAAACACTGACCGAGCAAGCCACCGAATCGGCGCAGGTTGCCAGCCAGCTACATAGCCTGACCACTCAACAGATGAAATTGATGGAACAGTTCAGGGTGTAGCTCCACCCTAAGGCACTCTTTGCGTTTGTTAAGCCGTCTTGCGGCCATATAGTGTCTTTACTTGAGGCTGTATTGCGGGCACAAAAAAGGCACTTGCGATAATCGCTAAGAGCCTGATTTTGTAAATCTGAATTGGTGAGTCGGACGCTAACGTTTTAACCTTGATTGACGTCTCACGACTATGCATATCGTCTCCCGCATGCACGCCATCTCTATCCATTGAAATTAGCATCAATGATGCGTTTCTAATGATGCGTGCTGATATGTGAGAAGCAGCATATGGATAACGGCAGCTGTCGTCTAGTGTCCGCTTTTGGCCGTTTTTTGCCGGTCAAGGCCACCCAGCGTGCTGGTCAAATCCGATGCAAACGACTGGTCAAGTCGAATGCAAATGGGTGGTCAAGTCCATGCAATTAAGCAAGCCAATGGCCCATCCGGCGCTGGCGAGTTCCAGGCGCTGATTCTCTGTGTCTTGAAGGGCGGTTGATACGCGTCCGTATGCAAAAGTGACCATTTGCTATTTTCTCCTGTAGGAATACGGTGTCGAAAATGGGACGGCCTGTCAGAAAGCCAAGGCTGTTTTCCTGACAGGGAAGCAAGGAAATTTTGGGGATGCCAGAAAACAGTCGTATTCTGGCGTTCGTGAGGACGAGCATTCTAATAATGTTGTCGAATTTTTCGGAGCAGGGACGTGCTAAAACGAGTATCAAAAATTCAGAATGTAGGTCGCTTTCGCAACTGCACTCCCGGTCGAATAGAGTTTAATAAAATTGCAATAATTTTTGGTCTGAATACTTACGGTAAATCTACTTTAAGCGATATATTTTCTAGTTTGAAAGCTAGGCGCTCAGAATCAATAAAGAAACGGTTGTCGATTCCTTTGGATCAGGCTGATCAAGAGGTTGCGCTTAGCTTTCAAGAAGAGGGGCAGAAAGAGGTTACCGTTTTATACAAAAATGGTAACTGGCAAACTGAGCTTCCGGCGTCTTTAAGGATGCATGTCTTTGATGACGGCTTCTATCATCAAAATTTGTTTGCGGCAAGGGAGTTTACACGTCAGACCAAGGAGCAATTCAGTTCCTTTGTTCTCGGTGCAGAGGGCGTTGAGAAAGCGCACCTGATAGCTGAAAAAAATAAAGCAAAAGCTGAAGCGCTTAGAACTAGAAATAAACTAGGAAAAGATGCTTTTGGTGATGTTTCGGATGTTTCGAAGTTTATTGCTCTAGAGGTTGATGACGATAAAGAGCAACTCGAGAGTAGCAGAGATCAACTGCGGGACGAGTGGTCTGCTATATCAAGACAAAAGAAACAGATGGAGCAGATTCTCGGTAGGGAAATGTTAAAGCCGCTGCGTTATGATAATACGTTGGTTGCTAGTTTTGATGCGCTGAATAGTGCGCTTGTTAAAACTCATGAGGGAATTCATGAGGAGGCAAAAAAAGCTGTATCTAATCACATCGAAAAATGCTTCAAAGAGGAGCGAGGGGCAGAGGCTTGGATAAGGGAGGGCTTAGGTCGGGCGAAAGGTAATGATTGTTTGTTCTGTGGGCAGGCGTTCGGTAGTTCTGCTAATGATTTAATGGATTTTTATAGGCTTAGTTTTGATGCTGGGTTCAAGCAACACCAAGAGTCTGTCTCGCGCGCACTTGATAGTAGTGGCGAAAAAATTGCAAGGTTTGAGCTTTCTGGTGTAAGGCTGCTACTTGAGCAAAATGCCAAAGTGATACTGTTGTATCCGGAGTTGGCTGAGCAGCCATTATTTCAACAGTATTCAAAAACGGTTGCTCAAGAGGAAGAAGCTTTAAGTGCTATAGTAGAGCGCTGGGTGGAAGATTATGCAGAAACTTTTTCAGTGGTTAGTAGGCTTGTTGAGCAAAAGAAGGCCGCTCCTCAGTTAGCGTTTGAAATGGTTGATTTTGGTGCGTGGAAAGAGATTCTTGAATCTTTAGACTCGGCTGTTGAAAAATACAATTCATCAGTGAGGCTGGTTCATGAGATTGTTCGCCAGTTTAAAGAGGGCTTAAGTCATGAGTTGTTGTCGGAGAAGCTGGCGAAGCTAAAAGCGTCAGGTGATGACATTAACTTGAAAATAAAAAGATTGGAAAGGGTAGTGCAATGTGAAGAGTGGTTGCTGCTTGATAAGCAGAATAATGATTTGGCAGATGAAATCCCTAAACTCCTTGAGCAACTAAGGAAAGAACAAAGCGAATTTATTGATTCTTTCTTTGATCGGGTAAATAGATGCTTTGTTGATTTTGGTAGTAAAGACTTTAAGTTGGTGAAAGGTATAGATGATAGGGGTAATACACCTATCTATTTTCTCAAGGTTTTGTTTAAAGATAATGTGATTGCTGAGTCTAACATTGATCGAGTTTTTAGTGAGTCAGATCGTAGGGCTCTCGCACTTTCGGTTTTTTGGGCTTCTTTAATCGGTCAAACAGAAGCTGAGCTCGCTGGGTCTATCGTAGTGTTCGATGACCCTGTTACCTCATTTGACTCCAATAGAGTAGGGGCGGTTCATCGTGGGATTATTAACTTGGCGGCAGAGGTTCGGCAGGTCATCATTTTGAGCCACTATGAGCAGGGGGTGGCGGACTTATTAGTTAAGCACAAGAAAAATAAGCCGCTCAGTTTTTGTATGATTGATAATGTTGGGAGTGTGTCGTCTATATGTATGGGGGATATGGATGATTTTATTAAAAGTGATCATCAGAAGAAGCGTGACGAGATTTTCGGATTCATTGAGGCAGTTACACCAGGATGTGCTTCAGGAGATCTGAGGGTGTTCTTGGAGTATGAAATCGATCACCGGTTTGCTAAACAGATGGCGCAATACAAACTTGGTGCGCTGGCGCTGGGGGAGCGCATCGACGGTTTGTTTGACAATGGATGTATTTCATCTGGTGTGAAGGAAGAGCTTCATGCTTGGCGAGAAGATTTAAACCCAGCTCATCACCTTTGGACCGGAAATAATATTGAAGACCAAAGAGAGACAGCGGGTCGATTTATGACTTTTGTCTATCATGGGCTAAAAGGTCTTTAATGCACTAGCATAAATTGAGAGTGCTTAGCACAGTGAGCTGGTGTAAATGTGAGAATTGTCATGGAGCCGAGCGCAATTTTGCGCTCGCTCTCGGTCGCGTATGTGCGTTAATTTTTAATACGGATGTGAGATTGCTATCGATGACGCCATTCTCTGAGTTGCCAGTGATTCTGTAGACTGACAGTTATGCATCGGTAGGTGCTTCACGGTAGGTTGCTGACCACCCATAGCTGCGAGTGGTAAAAGTTAAATCGGCTAATTGATCCTTCCATAATAGTAAGCGATCGATACTCCAAGTCGCTGCTCGAAATAGGGGTCCGATTATGTGGGTGATGCACTTATCGCGACATTAATTTTTATCATCACTTGCTCAGCAATCTCCGAGTCGCACAATCCTCTTGCATCAATGGTTACACTTCCTGGGAAATGTTTTTGGATTAACTGGGAATGATCGTGATAGGTGACGAAAAGTACGTCGCTTCCACTTATCCTTTTCTTCAGATTTGGGAGGTAATCAGGTGCCGCATCTGTTCCCATGATCATGACTCGAGGTGAGATTGTCGGAACGAGTAGCCCTCGATCCAAAACAGTCACAGAACGATTAGTACTTTTGATGGCATTGTTCCAGCACTTGTTAATTAGTGTGATGATAAGTCCAGTCTGATTTGTATCGAATAGAATGTCTAAATATCTAGGGTGCCACGCAACATGCCCAATCGACTCAGGCGTCAGTTCTTCTGAGGAAAAGCAAGCGTGAACAAGGTCCCCAGCTACTTTGGCAAGCTTGTCGTCGATGTAGAACGACCGAGCGACCAGATCTCTATAGTGATAGTCATCAATCGTATCGGAGATTTGCAGTATTCCCTTAACATCCAAATTTCCTGCGCCCTGGCTTGGTCGGATTTGGAACTGTACGGCTATAAAAGATCTTCGAAGCATCTGTAACTGTGCTGCGGAAAGCTCACGAAGCGTAAGGATCATGAACCGTCGACTGCTGCCTGTGACGTCGCCGCGGCCTATTGCTGCTGCCAAGCGTCCATAGTATTGGGTCTTCTCATTTTCCACATCGTCCATACAGCCTGATAGTAGCGCACTGTAATCATCCGCAGTAAGATGCTCTGTTACCTCAGGGCAGACGTTCCCATTGAAAACGCTTTTGATGAACTCCTCAAATCGCGCTTGAGTGCGCCGTTCCATCTGTTTGGCCACCTCTTCACTCAATAGCTGAATTCCTTCAAATCCTGCCGTGAGTAAGCCTCCGCCAGGCAACAACCCAATACCTGCTTTTGTCGCAATGGCTATTAGCTTGGACAATGGGTGCTCTTGATCATCGGCCATATGAATCATCTACCTCCCTAGGTTGTGGTGCGATGATCATCTAAATAGTCACGAATTTCTATCTGCTTTGACAATATTAATGCCGCCATTATTCCTGGCGTAATTCAGTAACCGACATGAGTAGTAGTGTCGCAACGGCTGGATGTACGTAAGTATTTTGGCCCATAGCGAAAGGCGAACCATATCGCCTCGTAGATAGGTGTGCGCCTTCAGTGTGGCACTCAAAATTCCGGAGTTGAGGAGGAGTCCATCCCATTGCTTTTGAGTTTTGTAAACAACTCGGCGAGTTTCGAGTATTTATTTCCGCTTTTTTGAATCTTGACTCTTTAAGGGCCTTATTTCCCGGCTTCTAACTAGGTTTGTTTACATATTTTGTCAGCATAAATGCAGTACGGGTTTCTTGTGTGTTTAGCGGGCCGAGGTTTCGGAAAACCTAGCGCCTGCGCTCATACGTTGCTCTATAACTACTTGGCGCTACGCCAAAGA
>LNAP01000546.1_pt1 | contig 41615 bp, 32 predicted proteins | sample 602601 | NCBI WGS metagenome assembly LNAP01 (sample SAMN02440304, study PRJNA202911) | soil metagenome | biome: Subtropical and temperate rainforests or woodlands; isolation source: soil samples (1 kg each in a 20% v/v slurry with milli Q water) were... ...
TTACCGCGCCCCGGCGGCGTCAATCATCCCGACCGCGCTATCCAGAGCATTCCGCGCAAGTCAAGCCCGGGCATCGGTGATCCTATCGTGACGCTCACGTCGAAGAGAGGCGCAGATTTCGCATAATGCGGAGGGCGCAGTTCGCGTACGGGTGTTACTCTCGTCGGCTATCGGGCATTGGCTGATGCTCCGAGGAATTGCGTCAATATCGCCCGAAGTGCGTAAGGCATGGAAAACGAGATTGGCGCATGCTCCAGATGGGTAGCACGACAGTGCAGGAGGCATCTCGATTTGGAGATGCTTTAATAGCTAACTGCGATCCCGCAAATAGTTAGCTGCCATCCGTAACCTAGTACCGTCCGCGGTGATCAGCGCATTCGCTGTTCTTGCTTTTCTTGAGATGCGGAATATTAGGCCGATCGAGGACGGCGGCTACTGGGGGCACTTCATCTTTGATTTCGTACGAGGGCTGTTTACGAAAGAGGAGATCGATTACTATAGACGTCAGCAATTTCTGAGCGCCTTGATCATTTTCCCAATTACTTTGTTGTTAGTGTACGGACTATTTGAAACTTACGATGGTTTGGGCCGATAGCGGCGTGGCACCCTAACTAATCACACCCCGCGCATGCGGATATCCAGTACGCAGCGGCGTCTCCGGGCTTGACCCGGCCATCCATCTCTTTCGTAAGACTCTCGTGAAGATCGATGGATACGCGGGTCAAGCCCGCGTATGACGAACAGACACGCCAGCAGCGAGTCCGTTCGCTTCCGCCGAAAAATCCCTGGCTTGCCGCCATGTGGCGGGCGGTGAGCCGACGACCCGGCGGAACGCCCGGTTGAACGCCGCGTCAGAGTCATATCCGACGCGTCCGGCTATCTCGCCGACGCCGAGGGTGCTGTCTTGCAGGAGATGCTGCGCCAAATGCATCCGCCAGCCCGCCAGATATTGGATGGGCGACTCGCCGACCAGTTCGACGAACCGTTTGGCGAGCGCCGCGCGTGACACGCCTACTTCCTTTGCGAGCGCTTCGACCGTCCACGGCCGATCCGGCTGCGCGTGAAGCAGGGTGAGCGCAGGGCCCACCTGGGCGTCATGCAGGCCCGCCAGCCAGCCGCCGCCATGACCCTGCGTCGGGAATTGCAACTGCCAGCGCAGCAATTCGAGGAAGAGCGATTCGGCCAGTCGTGCCAGTACGGCGCGATTACCTGGACCCGGTGTCGCGGTTTCACTCGTCAAATAGCGCACCGACGCCCGCCACCATTCCTTTTCCTGCTGGTGCGTGATCGGCTGCACGCGTCGTCCGCTGCCGTCCAGCGTCTCCAGCGTAAGGGCGTCGTCGCGGGAGCGGACACACAGCACCGCCGGCAGTGATTTCAGAAGCGGATCAAATCGCTGGTCCGAGTGCAGGAAGCCGCAGATGAAGTGTGCCGGCGGGCCGTCCCCGCCGTGCCGGACGACCGTGATCTGTTCGGCGGACGGTTGCGAATAGATGTCCTGTATCGGGACAGGCGCCAGTCCGGGATCGCTGGCCATGACATGCTGGTCGCCGCGCGGGAATACGATCACGTCGCCGGCTTCGATGTGGATCGGCGGCAGCGTGCCGGAGGTCACCAGGCAACGGCCCTCGGTGACCACATGAAAGGGTGTCGCCGACCCCTCGGAAACCTTAAGCCGCGCCGCGAGCAGCGCAGGGGGCGATGACAGAATAGCCCACGGATGCGTGAACTCCGCGCGAAAATGGATTGCTCCGGACAAACGCACAACGCGCAGGACTTCCGACAAAACGTCCACGGGGATGATCCTGAATTTGTGCTGCAGGTGCGCAACCTATGGGGCTTTGAAAGCTTTTCAGAACGCAGCTTGCAGTCAAGCGCCATAGCGTCGCGGCAAAGCATCGTGGAGCCACGATCATTGCGCCATTGGCCGGGCTTCGGCACAAGGTGCGGCATTGTCCGCACCTAACGATAAACAGCATATAGGAGAATATGATGTCGAATTCATTGAAGGAATTGCTTGCGACGGCGAACGGTTCGGTTCCAGCCATCAGCCCGCAAGACGCGAAGGCCCTGATCGAGAGCGGCAAGGCCCTGGTGGTCGACGTGCGCGACGGACTTGAGCTACAGAGCACCGGCAAGGTTTCGGGAGCGAAGCATGTCGCTCGCGGCATGCTCGAGTTCCGCGCCGATCCCGACAGCGCCTACTATGACAATGCGTTCGATCGCGAGAAAACCGTGATCGTGTACTGCGCCTCCGGCGGGCGATCCGCGCTGGCGGGCAGGACCCTGCAGGATATGGGCTGCAAGGACGTGCGCAATCTCGGCGGTTTCAAGGGCTGGGTCGAGAGCGGCGGCGCGGTCGAGAAGGTGTGATCCGTCATCGCTACAAACTCAACTCGTCATCACCCGGCTTGACCGGGTGATCCCGTACACCGCGGCTTCTCGGTTCAATCAGAGGCGCCTCTGGAATACTGGATCGTCCGGTCAAGCCGGACGATGACAGTTGTGTGTGTGGCCGCGCGCGAAGCCTTCACGCCGCCTTCGTCTTCTTCGCGTCCTGGATCGCGCGCCAGACCCGCTCCGGCGTCAGCGGCATGTTGATCTCCGTGACGCCATACTCGGACAGTGCATCGATCACTGCGTTGACGATGCACACCAGGCTTCCGGCGCAACCGGCTTCGCCGCAGCCCTTGGTGCCCAGCGGATTGGATTTCGCGGGCGAGGGGTGATCGCCAACTTCCATCAGCGGAACGTCTTCCGCGCGCGGCATCGCGTAATCCATGAACGAGCCCGTGACCGGCTGGCCGCTGGCGTCGTAGCTGACTTCTTCCATCAGCGCCTGACCGATGCCCTGGACGACGCCGCCGTGCAATTGGCCGGCAACGATCATCGGGTTGACGACAGTGCCGAAATCATTGACGGCAAAGTAGCGCACGATCCGCGTCACGCCGGTGTCGGGGTCGATCTCCACTTCGGCGACATGGCAGCCGTTGGGGAAGGTCGAGGGCGTATCCTTGCTGTTGTGGTCGACATCAAGCGAAGAGGGCACGCCCTCGGGCATCTTGCCTTCGCGCAGCCGCCGCGCCAGTTCCACGATGTCGATGCTGCGGTCGGTACCGGCGATGGTGAAACGGCCATTGGCGAATTCGATATCGCCTTCGGAAGCTTCCATCAGGTGCGCGGCGGCCTGCTTGCCCTTTTCGATCACAAGCGCCGAGGATTCGACGATCGCCTGACCGGTTGCGGTGATCGAGCGCGAGCCGCCGGTGCCGTTGCCGAAACGGACGAGGTCGCTGTCGCCCTGTTCCAGCTTGATCTTCTCGAAGGGCACGCCCAGTTGGGCGGAAAGCACCTGCGCGAAGGGCGTGGCATGGCCCTGGCCGTAATCGAGTGTGCCGGTGGTCAGCTTGACCGAGCCGTCCGGTTCGAACGTGATCTTGCCAAGCTCGCCGCTCGGCGGCGCGGTGACTTCGAGATAGGAGCCGACCGCAATGCCGCGAAGCTTGCCGTGCTTGCGGCTTTCCTTTTTCCGCTTGGCAAAGTTGTCGTAGTCCGAAATCTCCAGCGCCTTGTTGAACACGCCCTGGAAATCACCGCTGTCGTAGGTGACGCCCGACGCCGCGGTGAACGGCAATTGCGTCGGCTTGATGAAATTACGCTTGCGCAGCGTCAGGCGGCTGATGCCCATTTCATCAGCGGCGCGATCGATCAGGCGCTCCATGTAATAGTTGGCTTCGGGGCGGCCGGCGCCGCGATAGGCGCCCATCAGCGTGGTGTTGGTCAGCACTGTCTTGATGTCGACGCCGAGCAGCGGCGTGCGATAGACGCTGGCGAGATTCTTTCCGGTATTGAGCGACAATGGGCTGGGCGAGACGCCGCTGATGTAGGCACCGAGATTGCCGTACCCGCTGAGGCGAACGGCGAGGAACTTGCCTTCCGCATCGAGCGCCAGTTCGGCATGGATGAGCTGTGCCCGGCCCTGGCTGTCGGACAGGAAGCTGGTCGAGCGCTCATCCGTCCATTTCACAGGGCGGCCGAGCGCCTTGGCCGCATGCGCGATGCAGGTATATTCGGGATAGCTGATGTTCTTCATGCCGAAGGAGCCACCGACATTGGCGGTCAAGATGCGAACCTTGTCGGCCGGCACGTTCAGGATCTTGGCCAGGGTGGCCTTGTTTCCGGAAACGCCCTGCGTCGGTACCTGCAGCGTGAAGCGCTCGCTGGCCTTATCGTAGGCGGCCAGCGCCACGCGCGGCTCCATCGACACGACGGCCACGCGGGTGTTGACGATATCGAGCCTGGTCACATGCGCGGCGCCGGCAAAAGCCGCATCGATCCTGGCGGTGTCGCCATAATGATAGTCGAGCGCCACATTGTTGGGGATGTGCTCGTAGAGCTGCGGCGCGCCGGGCTTTGTCGCTTCCGCGGCATCGGTCACGGCGGGCAGGGGGTCAATGTCGACCTCGACGGCTTCGGCGGCGTCGCGCGCCTGCGCAAGCGTTTCAGCGACGACAAAGGCTATGGGATCGCCGACAAAGCGCACCTTGTCGGTCGGCAGGGGCGGGCGATTGGTCTGCAACAGCGGTGAGCCGTCGCGGCTTTTCAGCGGCAGGCCGCAGGTAAACGGTCCATAATTTGCCGAAGCGAGGTCGGCGCCGGTCCATGCACCGATCACGCCCGCCATCGCCTTGGCGGCCGTGGTGTCGATGCCGCGGATGTTCCCGTGGGCGTGGCTGGAGCGCACCATCCAGGCGTAAGCCTGTCCCGGAAGGTTGAAATCGTCGGTGTACTTGCCTTTGCCGCGCACCAGCGTGTCGTCTTCCTTGCGGCGGACCGGCTGCCCGACGCCGAATTTTTGCAGTGCGATAGCGTTTTCCAGAGACGACGCAGACGTGTGATCTTGCATTGAAAATGACCTGAAATGCTCGGATTTTGCGCGATTTCGCGCCCGTCCCAGAGATAAGGCACCACTATCCCGGCGACAACGGCTGATTGGGAATGGTCCTATGTGAACGGGTTGCGCCGCCGCTCCGCGCTGCTAAAGTTTCCGTGAACGAAATTCCTGGTTGGCCGTCAAGGGCCACGGAAAGACATTTTTGATGGATGACGATACGCGGCTTCGCGACGGCCCTGGGCCGCGCGAAGGCCCGCACGGACCGGTTGCCGGACGCAACGGCGCGCAGGCGGGGCCAGGAGGGGGCTCCGGCGTCTACGCGGCGCTGGACCTTGGAACCAATAATTGTCGCCTGTTGATTGCCTGTCCGTCGGGTGAGGGATTCCGCGTGGTCGATTCGTTTTCCCGGATCATCCGGCTCGGCGAGGGAATCTCGGCGACCGGCTGCATCAGCGACGCCGCGATCGAACGTGCCGTCGCCGCGCTGTGCATCTGCCGCGACAAGATCCAGTCCAGGAAAGCCAACCGCCTGCGGCTGATCGCCACTGAAGCCTGCCGCGCGGCGTCGAACGCCGAAGGATTCCGCGATCGTGTCGCGGCCGAGACCGGCATCCGCCTGGAAGTGATCAACCGCGAGACCGAGGCGGCGCTGGCCGTGATCGGCTGCTCGCCGCTGCTCGATCAAAGGGGCCGGGGCGCGATCCTGTTCGACATCGGCGGCGGGTCGACGGAACTGGTCCGGATCGAGCGCGATCCCGAGCAGCAAAACGCCACGCCGCGCATCAGGGCATGGATGTCGATTCCGCTCGGCGTCGTCTCGATTGCCGAGCAGTTCGGCGGCAGGGATGTCACGCCCCAATCCTATGCGCGGATGGTGCAGGAGGTTGCGCGATACGTCGCGCCGTTCGCGGCCGAGCACAGCGCCGATTTGAGCGGCATGCACCTGCTCGGCACCTCCGGCACGGTGACGACGCTCGCCGGGGTCCATCTCAACCTGGCGCGCTACGATCGCCGCCGGATCGACGGCGTCTGGATGAGCGACACGGATATCACGGCGACCATCGCGCGCCTGCTGAACATGAGCTACCAGGAACGCGCCAACAACAATTGCATCAGCATCGAGCGCGCCGACCTGGTGCTGGCGGGCTGCGCCATCCTCGACGCCATCCGCAATGCGTTCCCGCTGAAGCGGCTGCGCGTCGCCGATCGCGGCCTGCGTGAGGGAATGCTGGTCGAAATGATGCGGGAAGACGGCGCGCTCAGCGGATGCCGATAGGCGTTTTCGTCCGCAATGTGCTAGAGCCTCGACAATGGCGAAAGATACTACCGGGCGGCTGCACGTCACGGTCAAGACCGGCGGCAAGCGCAAGCTGTCCTCAAAGCTCTGGCTGGAGCGGCAGCTCAACGATCCCTATGTGGCGCAGGCCAAGCGGGATGGCTTGCGCTCGCGCGCGGCCTACAAGCTGATCGAAATCGACGACAAGCACCATTTTCTCAGGCGAGGCATCACCGTGGTCGATCTCGGCGCCGCCCCCGGCGGCTGGAGCCAGATCGCGGCCAAACGCGTCGGCGCCGCCGAGGGCAAAGGCAAGGTTGTTGCGATCGACCTGCTGGAGATGCCGGAAATCGCCGGCGTCACCTTTGCGCAGCTCGATTTTCTCAAGGAAGACGCGCCGGACAAATTGCTGGCCATGATCGGCGGCCGCGCCGATGTGGTGCTGTCCGATATGGCCGCCAACACCACCGGCCATCGCAAGACCGATCAGTTGCGCATTCTCGGCCTGGTGGAGGGCGCCGCGGCGTTTGCCGCCGACGTGCTCAACCCCGGCGGCACGTTTGTCGCCAAGGTGTTTCAAAGCGGTGCAGACGCCGCGCTAATGGCGCAGCTCAAGCAGGATTTTGCCACCGTCAAGCACGTCAAGCCGGCATCGAGCCGGAAGGATTCGTCCGAGCGCTATGTGCTGGCGATGGGATTTCGCGGTCAGCCGCATCGACTGGAAGCGTGAGGCTGGCCTCAGCCAACGCGCGTTCATGTGCACATCGTTGAACTTCACGCAACGTGTAAGACAAATGACACGTTAGGCCAGCACCGTTGAACAACGCTTATTTAAGGTTGTTCAGCGACAAGGCTCCGTATGTGTGGTTCATTTGATTTCGAACGCCGGCGCGGCGTCACGGCTGGCGTTTGTCTGGCCGTGGCCTCATGTTCCGGCCAAATATTCCCAGCCGCTGCCCAGTCCGCAACGATCGTCGTCGACGCATCGACGACGGTCGGTGTGAGCGACAGCGGCGATGATCTCGCCACGCTTCAGAACATTTTTCAGGACGCGAACGCGCCTCAGGACGGCGGTCTGGGCGACGCGACCGACCCGAGGCGGCCGGTAATTTCTGATCTCAAAATGAAGCGTATGCGCATCCTGCAGGGTGACACCTATTGCGATCTTGACGTCAGTGGAACTTTTGGAAACCGTCCGCTCCCGGATGCCAATGGAAATTACTCTGCGGTCGTGCCTGGTGATTGCGATCTCGTTAAGTGGCAAATCGACGGGGCACTGGCAAGCGGCCTCTCGCCCCACGTCGCGGTGGGCTATAGCTTGCCGGTGAGCTTTGCTAACCTCGGGCCGGCCGCGACCTGGTCGACGGCGACGCTTCTCCGGTATCAATCTTACGCCCTGCAGCTTGTAAAATACGTTGTCAAACGATCATTCGATGGCGGCGCGTCATCAGTGGTGTTCGAGGTCAATAACGAGTTGGACATCGCCGACGGTGTGCCGACGGGATACCAAGCTTGGCTGGACTGGTTACAGCAATGTTCTTCGCCATGTTCGCCATCTGACAATCCGGTTGTTCTCGGTTTTGCGCGGCTTGGGCCCTGGGGACGCGCGCACTGGTGGTGGGATACTTCAACCTTCCAACTTAATTATCCCGACATTTGGGGAGCCCAAGGATATCCCTCTTACTTTCCGCCCACGACTGACCAGCGCCGCGTGACGCGGGGTATCGGCCCAATGCAGAAGATATTCGCAGACGCCGTTGCCAAGGTTCAAGCGGACTACCCAGGCAAGACAATCGAGATCGCGGGGCCCGCTTTCGCCGGCTCTACCTTCACTCGGGCTAAGGACCCGAGCACGCACGCAAACGTCGCCACCCTCGAGGAGCAATTCCTCGACTACATGTTCGATCCAAACAGCGGGCCGACGCCGTCCACGAAACTCGATCACCTTTCATTCCACTATTATGGTGATTTCCGCAACGGATGGAGCGGACCGACGACTACTCTCAAGTACATGACCGACCGGCTGCGGGCCAAACTGGTGACCTCTGGACATTCCGAGACGAAGCTGTTTCTTTCGGAGTGGGGTCCCACGACAGACGTAAGTACCGATATAAACTACTCCCATAAGGGCGCGGCCTGGGCGGCAGCCTTCCTGACCGAAGCCATCGCGGATCACATCACCATGGGATCCTATCTCGCTCTCGCCGACGCCGTCGGCGCTGATCCGGGAAGGCCGGGTGAGGCGAGTCTGTTGCACAAGGCCATTACCAACGGTGTTGCTGCCTATTACCCCAAGCCTGTCGCCAACGTGTTCAAGATGTTCGCCATGATGAAGGGCATGCGCAAGGCGGTGACGCTTCCGGCTGCAAACCCCAATCTCGGTGCGTTCGCCGCGAGCGACGCGAACTCCGCGGGCGTCGTGATCTTCAATTACGATTACTCATATGCCTTCGCCGACACGCCCCAGACTGTTTCCGTCGAACTCAACAACCTGCCTCTGGACGGTGTGGTGACCGTTGAGCGCTATCTGGTTGACGCCAATACCAGCAACCTGAAAGCCTACCTCACGCAGCCCGGCCAGCCGGATCCCAGTCTGCAGAAGGTCGAGCAGTTCAGCGCGCAGGTCAACAATGGGCAATTGGTCCTGCCGTTGCGCACCCTCGGCCTGGGTGTGACGTTCTGGCGAATATTGGGCTGAGGAGGGATTTTGCGGGCAATCGAAAGATCGATGAGAGAAGTATGAAGCTCTCCCAGTACGTCATGGCCGGGCTCGTCCCGGCCATCCACGTCTTGCTTCGGCGCGCACGACAAAGACGTGGATGCCCGGCACGAGGCCACGGCTGTCCGGTTCAGGCAAAACGGTTGCGACGAGACCCATCGACTCGTAATGAGTGCAAAATTCGTTGATATGACTCACGATTTTTGCCTTCCCATTTGGTCGAGCGAGCCGCGGCTGAATGTGCTGTGGTCCGAAATCAAGAAATTCTGCGGTATTCCCGCGAACGGCAAGTATTCGCGGCAGAGCCTCAACGCCATAAGCGACTCTCGCGATTCGCTTTTTGACGCTGAAGGCTGAACCGGACACCCGTGGCACGAGGCCGGGCATGACGAACTGATGGACTATCGCTATCCCAGCCGCTGATCCCTGGCGTCCTCGGTGGTTTCGCTCGCAGCCTTGGCTGCAGCCTTTGCCGCCCCCTTGCGGCTGGAAATCTCGACCGCCTTGCGGCCGGAGATCTCGTGGCCGGCATCGTCGGGCATTTGCCAGAAGAAATAGGCCGATACCGCCGAGATGATGGAGACCACGAGGAACGCCGGCGAAAAATCCGCAGCACTCAGTTCGCTCACGCCGTGGATCAGCATGGTGGATTCCACCGAGAACGCGCCGACGGCGACGCCTGCGGAGATCGCCAATTGCTGGTTGACGCTGACCAATGTCGTGGCCCGGCTCATCTGCGCCGGCTCGACCTCGGCATAAGCCACCGTGTTGATGGCCGTGAACTGCAGCGAGCGGAAGAAGCCGCCGACCACGAGGATGATCATGATCAAAAGCAGCGGCGTCGTTACCGTGAACAGCGCGCAGGCCGCGAGGAAGACCGAGCTGACGACGGCGTTGACCGTCATCATGTTGCGGAAGCCGAAGGTCCGGATGATCCGCGCCGCCAGCGTCTTCATGCCCATGGCGCCGACCGCGGAGGCGAATGTCACCAGTCCCGACCGGAATGGCGACAGGCCGAACCCGACCTGCATCAGCAGCGGCAGCAGGAACGGCAGCGCGCCGATGCCGAGCCGAAACAGAAAGCCGCCGATGATGCTGGCGCGCAGCGTGGCCAACCGCATCAGCGAAAAATCCAGCACCGGCGATCCCGTTCGCCTGGCGTGCATGACGTAGAGCGTCATCGAGATCGAGCCGATCGCCACCAGCGCCATGACGATGGGCCATGGCAGCAGGCCGAGGCCCGCGACCGAAAGACCGAAGGCGATTCCGGCCAATCCGATGCCGGCCAGCACCAGCCCCTTGAGATCGAACCGCTCGGGATCGTCGCTGCGGATCGGATCGATGTAGCGCATCGCCATGAAGATGCCGAGCAGGCCGATCGGAATGTTGATCAGGAAGATCCAGTGCCAGGAGAAATAAGTGGTGATGAAGCCGCCGAGGGGTGGACCGATCACCGGTCCGACCAGCGCCGGCACCGTGACCCAGGCCATGGCGTTGACCAGCGCGCTCTTGTCGATCGAGCGCAGCAGCACCAGCCGCCCGACCGGCGTCATCATCGCGCCGCCGATGCCTTGCAGGATGCGCGCAATGACAAAATGGGTGACGGAGGAGGACAGCGCGCAGCCGATCGAGCCGAGCATGAAAACACCGATCGCGATCGAGAACACCATGCGCGCACCGAAGCGATCGGCAGTCCAGCCGCTCGCCGGAATGAACACTGCGAGCGACAGCAGATAGGAGGTGATGGCGAGCTTCAGCGTCAGCGGGCTGGTGCCGATATCGGCGGCAATCGCCGGCAGCGAGGTCGCGATCACCGTCGAATCCATGTTTTCCATAAACAGGGCTGTGGCCACGATGAGCGGGATCAGGCGTTCTTTGGTCATCGAAAATCGGGGGGAGAGGGGAGAACAAGGAAGCGGGAAGGAAGGTGGGCTGTATCACCCCATTGTCACACAGGCCATTGCGGAACCGCGGAAATCACCTAAATCGTCCGTGATCCCTGTCATCGCATTATGCGATTTTTTGCTTGATGATTTTATCGCATTATGCGATTAATGGTGGGTGAGAGAGATCCGAATTCACTTCCGCCGCCGTTCGCCAGTGGCGCAAGCTTACTGCCGCGACGCGCGCACAGATCGACCTCAAGCTAAGAGCGTTCGCCGAAACCGGCGTCGGCGATGTGAAGGCGCTCAAAGGCACGGCCGGCATGCGGTTGCGCTCCGGCGACTGGCGCGTCCTGTTCACGATGAAAGCCAACACCATAACGATTCATGCGGTCGGACACCGCCGCGATATTTACGACTGAGGACACTATGGCAAAAGCAGGCACAGCAAAAGGCAATGTCCAGTTCATCCACACTCCCGGCGGCGACGATCTCGTGGTCCTGCCGCGCACCGAGTATGATCGGCTGGTCGCCCTCGCTACCGAGGCACAGGAAGATGCCGCCGCAAGCCGGATCGTCCGCAATTCTACGCGCGCCCTCAAGGAAGGTCGCGAAGTCGTGCTGCCAAAAGCCGTGGCCGATCGCCTCGCAAACGGCGAGAACGCGGTGCGCGTCATCCGCGAATGGCGCGATATGATTCAAGGTGAATTGGCAGTAATGGTCGGCATTAGCCAGAACTATCTGTCCGAGATCGAGACCGGCCGGCGAAAAGGACCCGCCGAATTGCAGAAGAAGTTTGCCCGCGCACTGGACGTGCCGGTGGACCTTTTGATTGAATAAGATCACGCAACTCACAACGTTAGCCGCGCTTTTGCGTACTACTAAGCCGCCGGCCGTGGTTTGACCGCAGCGCGCCGGCTACTCGGCCATTGCGGAACCGCGGAAATCACCTAAATCCTCCGTGACGCGGCCGTCGTTCGTCCGTCCGCCCATGGCGGCAGAGGGCGGCCTTAATCACGAAATGTCTGTGCATGGCTGGCAAACGCTTTGATTCGGCGGCCTGCCATGCTATCGACCACCGCCAACCTTACCGATGGACTTCGATTCGACGGCCACGCCGACAGCGTCGCCGAAGGAGGCGTTCATCCCCGGATATATCGCGGCGGACGGGCCGCCGAATGGAGTTGGCAATGGCTGTTGTGCAGGGATTTCAGGGGATACGCGAAGCCTATACGTTTGACGACGTGCTTCTGAAACCGGGGCTTTCGGATATCCTGCCCTCGGAGGCAGATATCCGCTCCCGCGTCACCCGCGCCATTCCGCTCAATATTCCGATCATCGCATCTGCAATGGACACTGTCACCGAGGCGCGGATGGCGATCGCCATGGCGCAGTCGGGCGGCATCGGTGTGATCCACCGCAACTTCGACGTCGACGGTCAGGCCGCACAGGTGCGGCAGGTCAAGAAGTTCGAGTCCGGCATGGTGGTCAATCCGCTGACCATCGGACCCGATGCGATGCTGTCGGATGCGCTGACGCTGATGAACGACCACGGCTTCTCCGGCATTCCCGTGGTCACCGGCGCAAGCAAAGGCGTGCCGGGCAAGCTGGTCGGCATCCTGACCAATCGCGACGTGCGCTTTGCCACCGATCCCAGGCAAAAGATCTCCGAGCTGATGACGCATGAAAACCTGGTGACGGTGCGCGAAGGCGTCAGCCAGGACGAGGCGAAGCGGATGCTGCACAAGCATCGCATCGAGAAATTGCTCGTGGTCGACGACCAGTATCGCTGCGTCGGCCTGATCACCGTGAAAGACATGGAAAAGGCGGTCGCGCACCCGCTCGCCAGCAAGGATGCGCAGGGACGGCTGCGCGTGGCTGCGGCTACTACGGTCGGCGAGGGCGGCTATGAGCGGACCGAGCGGCTGATCGATGCCGGAGTCGATCTGATCGTGGTGGACACCGCGCATGGCCATTCCTCGCGCGTGCTGGAGGCGGTTAACCGCATCAAGCGGCTGTCCAACGCCGTGCAGGTGATTGCCGGCAATATCGCGACACAGGAAGGCGCACAGGCGCTGATCGATGCCGGCGCCGACGCGATCAAGGTCGGCATCGGTCCGGGCTCCATCTGTACCACCCGCATTGTCGCCGGCGTCGGCGTGCCGCAACTGACCGCCATCATGGATGCGGTCCAGGCTGCCAAGAAAGCCAACGTGCCCGTGATCGCCGATGGCGGCATCAAATATTCCGGCGACCTGGCGAAGGCGCTCGCCGCCGGCGCCGACATCGCCATGGTCGGCTCGCTGCTGGCCGGCACCGACGAGACGCCGGGCGAAGTGTTTCTATGGCAGGGCCGCTCGTACAAGGCCTATCGCGGCATGGGCTCGGTCGGAGCGATGGCGCGCGGCTCCGCCGACCGTTATTTCCAGCAGGACATCAAGGATACGCTAAAACTGGTGCCGGAGGGCATCGAGGGCCAGGTGCCCTACAAGGGCCCGGTCGGCAATGTCATGCATCAGCTCGCCGGCGGCCTTCGCGCTGCGATGGGCTATGTCGGCGCCAGAAATCTCGCCGAGTTCCACGAGAAGGCACAATTCGTCCGCATCACCGGCGCGGGCTTGCGCGAAAGCCATGTCCACGACGTGACGATTACGCGCGAAAGCCCGAACTATCCGGGCGGCGTTTAATCAAAAGGGGTCCGAATTGACCCCACCGGTACCTCGAAAAGCGCTACACTTCGGGCTTGAGGTTCGCCGCTCCGCCCGGAGATTTCGTGTTCGCGATTAGGCCGCGGCTACATTCCTTTCAACTCAATTCAAAAGAGAAGTCATTCATCATGGTCGACTGGACGGACGACAGGATTACCGCGCTTTCAGATCCCGATCTGAAAAACCTGCTTGTCAACGCGGAGCGCAAATCCGCCGCCGGACTCGTTGCGCAATGCAAGGCCGAGATGGAAAAGCGCAACGCCGCAAAACCCGGCAAGGCATCGAAGCCACGCACCGAACTCAAGGAGTTCGAGCACGACATGTCCGGGCAGCTCGCTGCCGTCGGCAAGGCGATGGCCGAAAAGTACGATCTCTCCGAAGATACCGCGAAGGCAAACTCGGCCGGCGTGAAAGGTTTCAAGGCGCACAAATTGTTGGACGCCAAAGGCTATGCCAAACTTGGCGGTATGCAGCGCGACGGCTCGGTCGCGGTCGATCGGTATATTTCGTACCGGCGTGGCAAGGACATCGTCTCGCTCAGCGTCTTCCTTTTGAAGGATCAGCCGATTGAAACCCATGAGTTTCATGTGATCGCGCCGCACGCCTTGCTCGATGGCGCAAAGCCGGTCGCGGAGATTCGTCCCACCGCGACGGAGGCGCAAAAGCAGTCGGCCGACAGCGGGCTGGCTTTCAAGGATTTACCCAGCGCGGCGGCGGCGTTCGAGGTGGCGCTGGCGAAAATCACGGCTTAACATCTGCGGCCATTGCAACGGCGAAGTAAAAATCGGGGGAAGCATCATGTCTCAATCCGCAAAGCGCATCGTTCTCGCCGCCCGCCCGGTCGGCGAACCCAAACCATCCGACTTCCGCATCGAGGAATATACGCCGCCGACACCGGGCCCCGGCCAGGTCCTGCTGCGCACGATCTGGTTGTCGCTCGATCCCTATATGCGCGGGCGCATGAGCGATGGTCCGTCCTATGCGGCGCCGGTGCCGGTCGGCGGCGTGATGGAGGGCGGCACGGTGTGCGAGGTGGTCGCCTCGAACAATCCCGCCTTCGCCAGGGGCGACATCGTGTTGTCGCGCGCCGGCTGGCAGACGCACGCGCTGTCCGACGGCAGCGATCTGCGCAAGATCGACCCCTCGCTCGGACCGGTTTCGACTGCAGTCGGCGTGCTCGGCATGCCCGGCATGACCGCCTATACCGGGCTGTTGGAGATTGGCAAGCCGCAGCCAGGCGAAACCGTGGTGGTCGCAGCCGCCTCCGGCGCGGTCGGCTCGGCGGTCGGCCAGATCGCGAAGATCAAGGGCGCGCGCGCTGTCGGTATCGCCGGTGGCAAGGACAAATGCGACTACGTCAAAGGCGAACTCGGATTCGACGATTGCCTCGATCACCGCGATCCCGATCTCGCGGCGAAACTGAAAGAAGCCTGCCCCAAGGGCATCGACGTCTATTTCGAAAACGTCGGCGGCGCGGTGTTCGAGGCGGTATTCCCGCTGCTCAACGACTTCGCGCGCATTCCGGTGTGCGGCCTGATCGCGGAATACAATCATTTCGGCGAGACATCGCCGAAATGGGCCGGCAAGCTGATGCGCGCGGTGCTCACCAAGCGGCTCAACATCCGCGGCTTCATCGTCAGCGACTTTGTCGCGCGCCGCGGCGATTTTTTGCGCGACATGTCGCAGTGGTTCCGCGAGGGCAAGATCAAGCACAAGGAGTTCGTGACCGAAGGCCTCGACAGCGCGCCCGGCGCGTTCATGGGACTTTTGAAAGGCGCGAATTTCGGCAAGCAGCTGGTGCGGGTCGGGCCCGACAAGGCGTGAGGCGCGGCGTCATATGCTTGCTACGGCGCGAGCCCATGGCGGCTGGCCGGACATTGAGGATGTGCAGTTTGGCACGCCGCCGCCGCGCTTCCTCGCGTCACTGCCGGGTCGCCGACAGAGGCGAGGAGTGATGATGCACAATCATCCAACGGCCCTCGCGCTTCACGATCACCATGCTGAAGCGTGACGGTCGGGGCGTGTTGTTCTCTGCCGCTCTGGCAAAGTTATAAAAGCCGGTCCCCACGACCGCGTCGTCACTGAGCACGATTGTTCGCCTTTCAACGATCGAATTCTTTCGCCCGCTGCCGGGCAGGTCCTGAAAATATGTCCGGATTGCCTCGGTTCCTTCCGAAATCAGCGGGCTCGTCGTGCCAAGCAGAATCGCGTCCGGTGCATAGAGGTTGACGAGGGCGTCACGGTCATTGGCGCTGTACGTCGCCGACCATTGATCGATCACGGCGTTGGCGTCTTCCGCGGAGCCAGCCGCGGCTGCGGCCATCATGGCCAGCAAGATAATCATAGTTAGCCCGGCGTTGTTCATCCAGCATTCCCCTGAGCCACTGCCGAACAGTTGTCGTTATCATAATCCAAGTCCGGCCCCCTGACCACGTGGGGAAGACGCCGCCCCCTGACGAGGCGTTGCTCAACTTCCGCGAGCTAATTTCGCCGTCGTACTAACCCCGCCGCGAATTGGCCACGCACGTCGACCGGCAGCGTCGCACCGGCTAAGGAATAAAACCGGCTTCGGCCTTATCCCCAGCGCGGCCTGTGGCGCGCCGGCATCGCCAGTCGAGTGGCCTTATGTACATTTTTGAACACAAGGCGGGAACCATTCCCGTCTTTGTCACCTGCCATCTCCGGGATGCGCTGCAGCGGGCGGTGGGAGTGATGTGGTGTGATCTTGGTTGTCGAGGACGACCAGTTAATTTAGGGCCTGGCCGAAGAAGCGCTTACGGATGGGGGATTTGAGATCGCGATCGCCTCTTCCGGCGAACAGGCGGTTGAACTGCTCGAGCCACAAATGCCGCGTACCGCGCCGTGGTAACCGATATCAATCTCGGCCCGGACAAGATGGACGGATGGGCCGTCGCCCGGCACGCCCGAGAGACCAATCCGGATCTGCCTGTGATCTACATGACCGGCGACAGCGCCGACGAATGGGCATCCAAGGCGTCCCTAACAGCATCCTGCTGGCCAAGCCGTTTTCGCCGGCACAGCTCGTCACTGCGGTGTCCAATCTCTCAATACCGGTAACTTGGACCGCCAAGGCTAGCCCCGCCGCACACTCGCCCCGCCGTCCACCGGCAGCGTCACGCCCGTAATAAAACCGGCCTCATCCGAAGCCAGGAACAGCGCGGCGTTGGCGACGTCCCAGCCGGTGCCCATCTTCTGGCGAAGTGGCACTTTCGCATCGCGCTCGGCCTCGACCTCGGCGCGAGTCTTCTTGAACTCGCGGGCGCGGGTGTCGACCGCCATCGGCGTGTTCATCAGGCCCGGCAGGATCACGTTGGCGCGGATGCCGTATTGCGCGTTCTGATAGGCGAGCTGTTCGGTGAAAGCGATCATCGCCGCCTTGGTCGCCTTGTAGGCGACATAGGGATACGTGGTGATCGCGGCCATCGAGGAGATGTTGATGATGGCGCCGCTGTTTTGCCGGCGCATGATCGGGATCACATGCTTGGCGGCGAGGATGCAGCTCTTGAGGTTGATCGCCACGCAGCGGTCGAGCGCCTCCTCGGTGATGTCGAGCAGCTCGGCGTCGCCGCCGGCGAGGCTGACGCCGACATTATTGTGCAGGATATCGACGCGATCCCAGCGTTCCTGTGCCTCGGTGACCATGGCCTTGAGTTCGGCGTTTTTGGTGACATCGGCCTTGAAGGCGATGGCCGTGCCGCTTTTGGCGCCGATCATGTCGGCCGTCTCCTGCGCCGATCCGAGATTGTGATCGACGCACAGCACCTTGGCGCCCTCGCGCGCGAAGGTAAGCGCGGTGGCGCGGCCGTTGCCGATGCCTTCGCCGGGGCTCTGGCCGGCGCCGACGACGATGGCGATACGATCCTTCAGGCGCATGTCATTCCACTCCCGGTATCGGGTACTGTTGCAGTACCTCTTTGTAATAGGGCTCATTGTCCATCTTCATGGTGGCAAGCACGCGCACCACCGCGCAGTAGAACGCAATGGTGACCACGAGATCGGTCATGTGCTCGTCGCTCAGGTTGTTCTTGATCTCGGCGAAGGTCGCATCCGACATTGCAAGCTCGCGCACCATTTCACGGGCGCCTTTGAGGATCGCCCTGGCCAGCGGCTCGAGTGTGGAGGGTTTGCCTTCGGTCTCGGCCATCATGCCCGCGATATCCTCGTCGGTGACGCCGAACTCCTTGCCGATCTTCACGTGATGGGTGAATTCATATTCCGATTTCTCCATCCAGCCCACTTGAAGGATCGCGAGTTCGCGCAACCGCGGATCGAGCTTGCTCTTGAAGCGGATGTAGCCGCCCATGCCGCTGAAGGCGCGCGCCATGTCGGGCGAGTTGACCAGGAGCTTGTGCAGGTTGGTGTTGCGCTTGAGCATGTCGCGGTATTCGGGCGCGATCTGATCGGCTTCGAGATAGGGCAGGCGTGCCATCTTGTTGTTGTCCCCGTTGTGTTTGGTATGGCGCGGTCAGTGACCCCGTGAATCGCGTTCCGGCCCCTGCAATGTGACGCCGCCATCGACCACCAGCACCTGGCCGGTGATGTAGCGGGCGTGGTTGCTGAGCAGGAATTTCACGGCATGGCCGACATCCCAGCCGGTGCCTTCGGTCTTCAGCACCGAAGCATTGGCGCGCTGGGCGCGCGCGGCCTCGCTCATGCCGTTGCCGCCGGCATAGACCATCGGCGTGTACATCGGTCCGGGGCAGATGCAGTTGACGCGGATATTGTCACGGCCGTGATCGACCGCCATCGCCTGGGTCAGGCCGATCACTGCGGCCTTGGACGTCGTATAGGTGGTGAGGCCGCGCGGCCGCAGCGCCGAGATCGACGAGATGTTGACGATGGCGCCGCCCTTGGCGGTCCTGATCATGGCGGGAATGGCGTATTTGGAGAGCAGGAACATGGTCTCGACGTTGACCTGCATCACGCGCCGGTATTCCTCCGGCTTCTCGTCGACGACGCTGCCGCGGCTGCCGATGCCGACATTGTTGTCGAGGAAGTCGAGCCGGCCCCAGCGCTCGACGGCGGCATCGACCAGCCGCTTGCAATCGGTTTCGCGCGTGGCATCGCAAGCGAACGCCAGTGCCGTGCCGCCCTCGGCCTCGATCATCTCAACGGTGCGTTCGGCGAGGCCGAGGTCGCGATCCGCGACCATCACCTTGGTGCCGGCGCGCGCCAGCAGGATCGCCGCGGCCCGGCCGTTGCCGATGCCATCGCCGGCCGCGCCGCCACCGCTCACGATGGCCACCTTGCCGGCCAGGCCGCAATCGTCCTCGGGTCCCGTCATCGCGCTTCTCTCGTTGGGCGATTCAGCCGCCGGCTTCACCATACCGGCTTCATCCGGAATCGAAACAAGCGGAATTGCGGGACAGACGCTCCAATTCATCGCGGCAGTTCCGCGACGCGGGATTTTGCAGGGTGTCTGCGGGCTAGCGCTTCGAATTCACTTTGAGCAGCGAATCCAGATCGACATCGATCTGGCCGGGCGCCCTGACGTGACGGACTTCAAAACTGTCAGGCTGGAAACGGTATTCCACCAGGCCGACTTCCTTGATGGCGATCAGTTCCTGCCTCGCATCGGAAATGATGAAGCCGGCCGAGGGCGCCCAGACGTGGCGGGTGTGGGAATAGGTGAAGTCCCGGCGCTGGTGGACATGGCCGCTGGCGATCAGCCGCAGGTCGACGTGACCGAGCATCTCCACCAGGCGGCCGCGCGCCGGCATCGGCACATAGCGTATCGCCGTTTCCGCCAGTTCGGGGTCGTTGGGCGCATTCAAAAACAGCGGCTTGTGCAGGAACAGCGCCACCGGTTTGCCATTCGCGCTGGAAAGCCGTGACGCGAGCCAGTCGAACTGCTCGGCCTCGCTTGCAAGGCCGGTGTTCATGACCAGCGAATTCAGCCCGATGAAATGCCAGCCCGCCGCGTCGAAGCACCAGCGGTCCTCGCCGAACGAGGACAGAAAAGCCTGCCGGCCCTGTTCGGTGGCCGGTTGAGCCGGAACCGGACCGACCCTGGTCGGATTGTCGCCGATGTCGTGATTGCCGGGCAAATAGCGGCAGGCGACGGGAAGGGCTGCGTGCAGCGTCCTGGCAAATTCGAGATCGTCGGCGTTCGTAGGTGCATCGAATGCGAGGTCGCCGGTGTTGATGACGAGATCGGGGCGCGTCGCGTCGATATATTCGCTCAAGCGATGAAAATTGTCGGTGAGCTTCTGATGGCGGCGGGTGAGGTGGGTATCGGAAATCTGGGTCAGGCGAAATTCGGACATCTCATGATCCTTCCGGGCCTGTATATATCGGCTGGACGTCGGAAGGATGACGGATTTCGCGATGCCGCGCGCACCGCTGTCGTCACACGGCTTGACCAGATGACCCGGTGGAACCGTCAGGCGCGGGTCGCCGCCGCGACAGTGGTTCACACCTTTCGCTCACGATTTATTGTCAGGGGCGGGCGCGGTCGCTATAGCGGGAGACTCGCGCTCAAACCTCCGAGGGAAATTCCGATGACAGTTCAAATGGTTTTGCTGCCGGTCTTCGTTCTGGTCGGCCTCACCTTCGCGCTGCTGCTGTGGATGACGTCGGCGGGTACCAGCCGCGAAACCAGTTTCAAGGGTATCGCGCCGGGACAGCGGAACTGGCCGGCCCGCGCCACCCCGATCGGCGACTGTATTGCCGACCAGTTCGAACTGCCGCTGCTGTTTTATATCCTGATCGCGATTGCGCTGCCGCTGCGCCATGCCGACCTGATCATCGTGCTGCTGTCCTGGGTGTTCGTGGTGACGCGGTTCGCCCATGCCGGGATTTTCGTGACCTCAAACGATGGGCGGACCCGTTCGCTGGCCTGGTTTGCCGGTGCGGTGGTGCTGTTCGTGATGTGGCTCTGGTTCGCGTTCAAGATCCTGCTGTGACTCAAGCGCGCTTACCATTCTCGAACCGAAAGCTTTGAATGACCCCTGCTGCCCGGCTCTCCGCCGCCATCGAACTGATCGAAACCATCGACGCACAGCGCGTGCCGGCGGCGAAGGCGCTGAAGGAGTGGGGCACCGCGCACCGTTATGCCGGCTCCGGCGATCGCGCCGCGATCTCCGGCCTGGTCTGGGACGTGTTGCGCCGGCGGGCGTCGAGCGCCTGGATCATGGATGCCGACACGCCGCGTGCCCGCGTGCTGGGCATGCTGAAGCTCGAGCGCAGCATGGATGCGGACGCCATCTCTGCGTTGTGTGACGGCGGCCGTTTCGCGCCGGAGCCGCTGACCGATGGCGAACGCACGGCGCTGACGTCGCGTTCGCTTGAGGAAGCGCCCGCACACATCGCCGGCGACTATCCGGAATGGCTCGACGGATATCTGGCGCAAGTGTTCGGCGATGACCGCATCGCCGAGGCGACCGCGATGGCGAGCCGCGCGCCGCTCGACCTGCGCGTCAACACGCTCAAGGCAAAACGCGAAAAGGTGCTCGCCTCGCTGGCCTATCTCGGTGCGCAGCCGACGCCGTGGTCGCCGATCGGCCTGCGCATCGAACTCGGCGCCGATGCGCGCAATCCCGGCATCCATGCCGAGGAAGATTTCATCAAGGGCGCCATCGAGGTGCAGGACGAAGGCTCGCAGCTGGCCGCCTTGCTGACGGCCGCCAAACCCGGCGAGCAGGTGATCGATCTCTGCGCCGGGGCCGGCGGCAAGACGCTCGCGCTCGCCGCGATGATGCAGGGCAAGGGCCGGCTGATCGCGACCGACCACGACAAGCGGCAGCTCGCGCCGATCCACGAGCGGCTGTCGCGGGCCGGCGTCCACAATGCCGATGTGCGGGCCCCGAAGGGGCCCACCGACACGCTGAGCGATATCCATGCCTCCGCCGATCTGGTCGTGATCGACGCGCCCTGCACGGGAACCGGCACCTGGCGGCGCAACCCCGACGCCAAATGGCGGATGCGCCCGGGCGCGCTCGAGGTGCGGCTGAAGGACCAGGTCGAGGTGCTGGACCGTGCGGCGCCGCTGGTGAAACCGGGCGGCCGGATCGCCTATATCACCTGCTCGGTGCTGCCGTCGGAGAACGGCGAGCAGGTCCGCGCTTTTGTCAATCGCCACCCCGAATTTGCCGTGGTGCCGCCGCGGCAGACGGCAACCGTGCTCTGGGACAAGGCCGAGGATTTCGCCGCCGCCGCGCTGGAGCTGCCCGAGGGCTGGCTGATGACCCCCCGCCGCACCGGGACGGACGGGTTTTTCGTGTCGGTTTTGACGCGACACAAGGCCTGAAATTGCTTTCTCCGTCATGCCCGGCCTTGTGCCGGGCATCCACGTCTTCCTGCCCTGTCCGCGCCAAAAGACGTGGATGGCCGGGACGAGCCCGGCCATGACGGCCTCTTGAGGGTTGCGAGCCCGCGCCCCGTCGCGTATTTGCTTGTCATGACAGCCGCACAGCAAGCCCGCGAGACGTCGACGCCTTCAGTGGCCTCGGCGCATGACAAGATTCTGATCGTCGATTTCGGCAGTCAGGTGACGCAACTGATCGCGCGCAGGGTGCGCGAGGAGGGCGTCTATTCCGAGATCGTGCCGTTCCAGAAGGCCGAAGCCGCGTTCAGGGAGATGAAGCCGAAGGCGGTGATCCTCTCCGGCGGGCCTGAGTCCGTGCACGAAGAAGGCTCGCCGCGCGCGCCGCAACTGATCTTCGATTCCGGCGTTCCCGTGCTCGGCATCTGCTACGGCCAGATGACCATGGCAGCCCAACTCGGCGGCGAGGTCGAGGGCGGCCACCACCGCGAATTCGGCCGCGCCGATGTCGAGGTCAAGGCCGCGAGCAACCTGTTCGACCAGACCTGGTCGATGGGCGAGCGCCATCCGGTCTGGATGAGCCATGGCGACCGCATCACCAAGATGCCGCCGGGCTTTGTCGTCGCCGGCGTCTCGCCGAATGCGCCGTTCGCCGTGATCCAGGACGAGACGCGCCGATATTACGGACTGATGTTCCACCCCGAAGTGGTGCACACGCCCGACGGCGCCAAACTGATCCGCAATTTCGTGCGCAAGGTCGCAGGCCTCACCGGTGACTGGACCATGCGCGCCTTCCGCGAAGAGGCGATCGAAAAAATCCGCGCCCAGGTCGGCAAGGGCAGGGTGATCTGCGGGCTATCAGGCGGCGTCGATTCCGCGGTAGCCGCGGTGCTGATCCACGAGGCGATCGGCGACCAGCTCACCTGCGTGTTCGTCGACCACGGCATGCTGCGGCTCGATGAAGCAAAAACCGTCGTCGACCTGTTCCGGCACCACTACAACATCCCGCTGGTGCATGTGGATGCCTCGAAACAATTCCTCGGCGAACTGGCCGGCGTCACCGACCCGGAAGTGAAGCGCAAGACCATCGGCCGCCTTTTCATCGACGTGTTCGACACTGAGGCGAAAAAGATCGGCGGCGCAGACTTTCTGGCGCAAGGCACGCTCTATCCCGACGTGATCGAAAGCGTGTCCTTCACCGGCGGCCCGTCGGTGACCATCAAGTCCCACCACAATGTCGGCGGTCTCCCTGAGCGCATGAACATGAAGCTGGTCGAACCGCTGCGCGAATTGTTCAAGGACGAAGTGCGCGTGTTGGGGCGCGAACTCGGCCTGCCCGAAATTTTCGTCGGCCGCCATCCATTCCCCGGCCCGGGCCTGGCGATCCGCTGCCCCGGCGAGATCACAAAAGAAAAGCTCGACATCCTGCGCTACGCGGACGCCATCTACATCGACCAAATTCGAAAAGCCGGCCTCTACGACAAGATCTGGCAGGCGTTTGCGGTGCTGCTGCCGGTGAAGACGGTCGGCGTGATGGGCGACGGCCGCACCTACGAATACGTCGTCGGCCTGCGCGCGGTGACCTCGACCGACGGCATGACCGCGGATTTTTACGCGTTCGAGATGAAGTTCCTGGGTGAGACCGCGACGCGGATCATCAACGAGGTCAAGGGTGTCAATCGGGTGGTGTATGACGTGACGTCAAAGCCGCCGGGGACGATTGAATGGGAATAATCCAAGCCTATCCGAACGTCGCCGAAACTACGCTACAATACGACTTAAGTCACTGAAATTGCATTAAAAATCAAACGAAGTCATTCGCCGTCATTTGCGAGCGAGCGCTTCGTCCTGACGGTATAGCTGACGGTATTTAATTTTGCCACCTCAGTCGTTTGCGCGATACCGTCAGCCCGTTTCGAGCCAAGCGCGAGCTGAAAATTTGTGTATCTTATTGTAATTGCTGATTTAATTTATTCGCTTGACGGTAGTTTTTCTGACGGTAAAAATACCCCTGAAGCAGCGGTTTTCACCTGCCCGGGACGACGACGATGCTCACTGACGTCGCGCTTAAACAACTGAAGCCACAGCAGAAATTGTACAAGGTCGCGGACCGTGACGGTATGTACGCGGCAGTGGCGCCCTCAGGTCAGATCACCTTCCGATTTGACTACCGTCTCGCTGGCCGCCGGGAAACCTTGACCATCGGGCGCTACGGAGCTGGTGGGGTGTCCCTCGCAAAAGCTCGCGAGCAATGTCTCAAAGCGAGGCAGGCGGTCGAGGAGGGGTGTTCGCCGGCTCAGCAAAAGCAGCGGGACAAGCGCCGGATCGCGGCGGGCGAAACCTTCGGAGCAATCGCTAAGCGATGGCTCAAAGAAGCGCCGATGGCCGATAGTACCCGCGCCATGCGTAAGTCGATTTTCGATCGCGACATCTATCCAGTCTGGAAGAGCCGACGCCTTGACGAGATAACGCCCGATGATCTTCGCGCACAGTGCATCAAGGTCAAAGACCGTGGCGCACCGGCCACCGCCATCCATGTGCGCGACATCGTCAAACAGATTTACGCCTTCGCCATTCTACATGGTGAGAAGATCGCCAATCCGGCGAACGAGGTCGGTCCGGCCTCCATCGCGACGTTCACGTCGAAGGACAGGGCACTTTCCCCGTCCGAGATCCGGATCGCACTGGCAGAGGTCGAGCACGTGCCGACGCTGCCGACCATCCGGCTCGGTCTTCGCTTCATTCTGCTGACGATGGTGCGCAAGAGCGAATTGCTTGACGCTGTTTGGGATGAGGTTGATTTTGAGAATGCGGTCTGGAGCATCCCCAAGGAGAGGATGAAGCGGCGCAAGCCTCACAATGTCTACCTGTCGCGCCAATCGCTCGACATCATGATCGCGCTAAAGACCTGCGCTGGAAACTCCCGTTACGTCCTGCCGTCGCGCTACGATGCCGATGCGCCGATGTCCCGCGCGACCTTCAACCGGATCACCACCGCGATCGCGGAACGCGCCAAGACGCAAGGGCTTCCGCTCGAGCCCTTCACCGTCCATGATCTGCGCCGGACCGGCTCGACATTGCTCAATGAGCTCGGGTTTAATCGCGACTGGATCGAGAAATGCCTAGCCCATGAAGAGGGCCGCGGCTCGCGCGGCGTTTACAACAAGGCGGAGTATGAGCAGCAACGCCGGCACATGTTGCAGGAGTGGGCGGATATGATCGACGCCTGGACAAAGGGCGGGAGCCACACCCCGACTCTCTTTCCGCCATCCATGCGCGCGATCGCGCCCGAAGTCATTGCCTCACCCGTCGGTTCCTCCGCAACCGCACGTCGGGGGCGGGAGCTCGCTTAAATTGTGCAGCGTCGGACGCGCGGCGACGCTCTTCGATCCACGCCTCAACTTCGTTGAGATCCCAGACCACACACCGCGCCGTCAAGTAAAAGCGACGCGGAAACTCGCCGCGTTGCTCCATCTCGTAAATCGTTGTGTCCCCAAGAGGCACAATTTTCCGCAGTTCGGGACGGCGAATGGTTCTGCCGGATTGTTGGACCTTTTGGGTCAACGGTCGTGTCAGCGCGTCATGTATCCATTCGGGCGGACGAGACGCGCCGTTCGCATGAATCTCGGTTTTCCTCGAAGCCGGCGCAGCGCTGTGTCGAGAAGACCTCCGTACCATGCAATCACTCCTGCAGTGGATTCTGCCGAAGAATGGACCGCGAATACACGGAGAATAAATAGCGCAGTTGTCGTGAGCGTAGTGGCGGATACTGTAGCGTGCAGATCGGACGGTCCGCGCGCCAAGTCCGTCACACAGCTTCTCCAAGCAAGGCCCGTAGACGCACTACTCGCCACTCCGGTTAGGATGCACATATGAGTTTGTTCGACAATGCTATCGAGTCGATCCAGATCGGCGTCGAAGATCTTCTGAGAAACGATGACCGTCGCGTTCTGTCGGCCGTTCGCAATGTTCACGCTGGCGCGTTGCTGCTTTGCAAGGAGAAGCTCCGCCGGCTTTCGCCCGGTGACGAGATCCTTCTGGCGCAACGTTTCGAGCCGCAGCGGGATGACAAGGGCGAGGTTTCGATCGAAGGCGTTGGCCGAAATACTGTTGGACTCGACGACATTAAGAAGCGGTTCAAGACGTTTGACGTCGCATTCGATTGGAAGCGCTTCGACGGAATTGCGGAAATCCGCCACCACATGGAGCATTCCTATTTCAAAGGGACGCGGGAGAGAGCGCGGCAAGCGGTCGCCGATGCATTTATGGTCATTCGCCAGCTTCTCGTCGAGGCATTGCAGGAAGACCCGCTGAAGGTGCTCGGACCCGAGTGCTGGAACGCGCTACTAGAAAACGCCGATCTGTTCGAGGCGGAACTGCAAGCTTGCCGGACGACGCTGGAGAGTGTTGCCTGGGAGACGGATGCCGCCGTGCGCGCGCTTCCTGACTTCACCTGTCCCTCCTGCAGATCGTCGCTGATCCGGCAGCGTGAGCCGGGCAATACGGTCCAGTTGAACGTAGTCCTTCTTTGCGCTGCGTGTGGCACGGAGACAGAGCTCGGGCCTGCCTTGACCTTGGCGTTCGACGAGACCTTTGGCGCTGAAGGCCACATCGCTGTGAAAGACGGCGGTGAGCCGCCTATCTCTACATGTCCGGAATGTGGTGAAGAGACCTATGTGATTGAGGAGAGCCGGTGCGCCGCCTGCGACTTTGCCGTTCCGCAAGACGCGGCCTGCGCAATCTGTGGCAGCGGCCTTAGCGCCGAAGATTATTATGAGCACGACGGATTATGCGGATATCACGCATATGTCGCCGCCAAGGATGACTAGTCATTTATTGTTTAAGGGGCCGCTCGCGAGCTGCGGCGCACGAATGCCCCCAGTCCGACGATGACAGCGTCGATCGTTTCGAGGCAGTGATCAACGAAGGCGGGGCTGAGGTAGAATACCCAAGGCTCTCCGCCGGTGGTCGCGCGGTCGAACCAGTCCGGCGGCCAGCCCTCGTCGAGGATCCGCCGGGCGAACGATTGGCGCTCGGCCTCGGGCCATTCAAATCCGAAGTGAAACATCTTGTTGCGGTAGGCGAAAAGTGCGCTCAACGCGGCAGGAAGGAGGGCTGGGAGTTCTGCGCTCAGCCCAGTTGCATCAGCCAACTCCACAATTCCTGAGACGAGATCTCGGCGGCGCGGAGACGTGAAACGGCAGTCCCAACGTACGTCAGTTTTCATACCCCACCGCTTATGAGGTAACGGCGTGAGGCATCGTTGATCGAACAATAGTTTAATTCCTGGAAATGCTTGCTTGAAGAGAGCTTCGACAAACGGCGCAAGCATTCCGACTGCCGCCATGCTGTGCGCGGCGTCCTGAAAGACCGAATCATGGAGGTGATCTACCCAATCGTCGATGGCACGCTGGTTGACCATCCCGGAGCTACGACGCGCGAATGCATCCAGTTCATTGATGCTTTCGGACAATTCTTCCGCGGCCCGGCGATGCCGCCCGAGCAGGACGTGAATCGCACGCAGTTGGGCATCGTAGTCCAATGAATCGAGCAGTTGTGAAGCAAGATCTCGATCATCGAATTGAGGGACCAGTTCATCGCGCTCCTGCTCCATGTCGCCTTCCTACACGTGAGAGATGTGGTCGAGCAGCAAGAAGGTGCGGGCCGATCGTTTAGTCCATATTTCCGGAGCAACGTCCTTCAATCGGCCCATCACAAGTCGATACCGATCTTCTCCTTCATAAGCTGTTTTCCGTAGGCTTTCGCAAGTTCCCACATAAACTCCATGCCTGCGCCTCCCGCTTTCGCGGCTCCGGCTTTAGTTCTTCGCCAGACTTCCGGGTCGCGGACAAGGTCGAGAAATTCGTACCCCGACCAGGTCAGTCGAGTCGGAATGAAATGGGAGTATTCCTCGACGTTATCGGGAATCTCATGCGCGTCGAGGAATCCTGCCTCGCTCAGCAGACGCACGTGGGCTGCAAGAATATGCGGCTCTATGTCGTCGATAGCAACGTCCACATCCTCGCCTTTGCCTATGTCAAGGCGTTCGACGGCGAGAAGAATTTCGCGGATCAGATCCATGTCACGTTTCATTGGTCATTCACTCGCGTAATGGTGGGCGAACTAGCTCAATGGTTAGCGCCACATCCCGCGCATTCGGGCGCTGACGTCGACACGCGGTCCCTGACTTGCCGTGCGTCTTGCGGATTCAGCGTTTGCAACGGGCCATGCTGCGGCCGCGAAGTGAGGCAGGATGTTCTGCGGGATAAAACGTGTCCGTGACGCGTAGACGTGGCGGTCGCCATGCACGTTTTGCTGGTGCGTGAAGAAGCGTTGCGGCACGACGAGGTGCAGGTCATCCTTCGCGCGCGTCATCGCGACGTAAAGGAGCCGCCGTTCTTCCTCAATCTCCGCAGTCGTGCCGGCGCCGAGGTCGGATGGAATACAACCATCGACGACGTTGAGCACGAAGACAGATTTCCACTCCTGGCCTTTGGCCGAGTGGATTGTCGACAGGATCAGATAGTCCTCATCGAGTAGAGGGACTCCGGCCTGGTCGCTGGTCGCGTCCGGCGGATCGAGTGTGAGCTCAGTCAGGAAGCGTTCGCGCGACGGATAGCCGGCCGCGATCTGCTCGAGTTGGACCAGATCGGCGCGGCGGGTCACCGCGTCTTCGTGAATGCGATCGAGGTGTGGCTCGTACCAGCGCCGTGCTGCCTCCATCTCGGCGGGCCAGCCCGCCGTTTCCGATCGGATATGCTGCACCGTCGCGACAAATGAAAGCCAGTCGTCGCCCGCGCGTGGCGGCGGAGGAGCCGTCGCGAGCGCCTCAATCGGGTCGGAGTCAACGAGCATGTGGTCGAGCGCCCGCTGCGCCGAACTCGGCCCCACGCCGGGCACAAGCTGCATCACGCGAAACCCGGCGACACGGTCTTTCGGATTTTGAACGAACCGTAGGAGCGCCAGAATGTCCTTGACATGGGAGGCGTCGAGAAACTTGAGGCCGCCGAATTTCACGAAGGGAATATTACGACGGGTGAGTTCAACTTCCAGCGGACCACTGTGATGCGATGCGCGAAACAGGACCGCCTGCTGTTTCAACGTGGTGCCGCCTTCGCGGTTCTCCAACACGCGCTCGACGATGAAGCGCGCCTGGTCGGTCTCGTCGCGCACGTTCACAAGCTGCGGTCGCTCGGCGGAAGTACGATCGGTCCAGAGGTCCTTGGTGAACCGCTCGACCGCGAGACCAATGACCGCATTGGCCGCGGAAAGGATCGGCTGTGTCGAACGATAGTTTCTGTCGAGCGTGATGATCTCGGCCGGTGGACTGAACTGCGCCGGAAAGTCGAGAATGTTGCGCACAGTAGCCGCGCGGAACGAGTAGATCGATTGCGCATCGTCACCGACAACTGTGAGACCGCGGCCACCGGGTTTCAACGCCAACAGAATTGAGGATTGCAGTCGGTTGGTGTCCTGATATTCATCGACCAGAACGTGGTCGAACTGGCCGCCGATGTCACCGGCGAGTGCAGAGTCGCTGACCATCTGCGCCCAGTAGAGCAGCAGATCGTCATAGTCGAGCACATTGTGTTTTTGCTTGGCTTCGACATAGCTCGCGAAGAGTTCGCGCAATTCGCTCACCCATGCCGCACACCATGGGAATGACAACCGCAGCACATCCTCGATCGGCGCTTCGGCGTTGACGCAACGCGAATAGATCGCAAGGCAAGTGCCCTTTGTCGGAAACCGCGCCTCCGTCTTGGAGAGCCCACATTCGTGGCGCATGAGATTCATCAGGTCAGCAGAATCCTCGCGATCGTGAATCGTGAAGTTTCGGTCGAGACCGATCTGGTCGGCGTATTCCCGAAGCAGCCGCGCGCCGATGCCATGGAACGTCCCGGCCCAGGTCAACGCGTCGGTCATGATTGCGGCATTCTGGCCGATCACCTGGCACGATATCCGCTCGACTCGGCGCGCCATTTCGGCGGCTGCCCGGCGCGAGAATGTCAGGAGCAAGATGCGCCGTGGATCGGCCCCCTCGACGATCAGATGTGCAACCCGGTGCGCGAGCGTGTTTGTCTTTCCGGAGCCCGCGCCGGCGATGACCAGTAAGGGCGGGGCGCCAATCCCGCCAGATTGAACGCCATGCTCGACGGCCCGCCGCTGTTCAGGATTGAGTTTGGCGAGATACGCTGCGGACACGTCGAATCATCCCCCTGGCTGGTGGTCGACGATCCATGTTTCTCGTTTTGTTCGCAATAGACCCTTGAATGTAGAAACGTATCTACATATAATGTGGTCGCAAGCAACAGAGCCTGAAAGGGAGGCGCACATGACGGTAACCACCTTGAGCAGCCGTGAATTCAATCAAGATACCAGTGGCGCCAAGAAGGCCGCGCAGCAGGGTCCCGTCTTTATTACGGACCGTGGCCGGCCTGCCCATGTCCTATTGACGATAGAAGACTTTCAGCGCCTCACCGGCGGCAACATGAGTCTGGCCGAGGCACTCGCCCAGCCGGGCGATGCCGACTTTGATTTCGATCCGCCACGCATGGGCGACGGCCTCTTCAAGTCAGCCGATCTCGGCTAATGTTTTTGCTCGACACAAATGTCATCTCCGAACTCAGGCGGCCAGACAAGGCAGACCGGAATGTCGTTGCCTGGGCGAGCAAGATTCCGGCAACCGGATTTTTTCTCTCGGCGATTTCGATACTCGAAATCGAACTTGGCGCGCTTCTGATTGCGCGAAAGGACGCCGCACAAGGTGACGTACTGCGCGCATGGATAGATAATCAGATTCTTCCTCGCTTCGAGGGCCGCATCCTGGCCGTTGATACCGCGGTGGCACAGCGCTGTGCACGCCTTCATGTTCCCGATCCGCGCGCTGAACGTGATGCTCTGATCGCCGCAACCGCCTTGGTTCATGGTCTGACGGTCGTTACTCGTAATGCCGCAGACTTCCAACCAGCCGGCGTCGCGCTGCTCAATCCATGGCAGTCCCAACAATCTGACGAAACATGACGCCGGCCTGCAGCCGACGAAATCCGAGCGCTCCGCGATGCCGAGTTAGGTCGACGCGTCCAAACATCTCTGTCAGGACGATAGTCAGCTGCCCGTGTCCGCCTGAGAGATAAAAACTAGATGACTCGAATTCTGCACACGGGTGACTGGCACATCGGACAAACGATGCGTGGCTTCTCGCGCGAGTACGAACATCGCAAAGCCTTCGAACGCATCCGTGAGATCTTGGTCGAGCGCGAGGTCGACGTTCTTATTGTCGCGGGCGACATATTCGACAGTCAGAATCCGTCGGGCGAAGCTCAGCAGCTTCTCTATGACACGTTGGTCCGTTTCAGTCGTGCTCGGCCGCATATGTCGTCCATCATCGTTGCTGGCAATCACGATGCCGCCGGTCGGCTCGAGGCGCCGCGGCCGCTGCTGGAGGCGTTCAATATTCGTGTGGTTGGAAACGTCCGGCGGTTCGAAGGTCGAATCGATGGTGCGCGACACTTGATCCCCATTTTCGACGCGACCGGTACGATTGCCCTCAACGTGATCGCGGTTTCCTATCCGACGGCCGCGTGCCTGCCCAGCCTGACACGGCTCGAGACTGACGTCGGATCGCCAGTGATCGCGGCCGTGCGATCGCTTTATGGGGAGCTATTGGAAACGTTGCGCCCTCAGATCGACGGACTGCCATTTATAATGACAGGCCATCTGCACGTCGCCGGTGGTCTCGAATCCGAAGGCGCGGAGCGGCGGATTCTTGTTGGTGGACAGCACGCGGTGCCACACGACGTGTTCCCAACGGAAGCGGCCTACGTCGCTCTTGGCCATCTTCACAAGCCCCAGGTCGTCGGACGCGACGCCGTTCGGTATTCTGGCTCACTCTTCCCATTATCCGCCACAGAGCAGGCGTACAATCATGGGGTGACGCTGGTGACCTTGTCCGGCAGCACAGCCGTGACAGAACATATCTCAATAGCGCGTCCTGTGCGATATCTCCGACTTCCAAATACAGGCGACATGCGCCTTCCGGAGATCGCAGATCATCTCGCAGCCCTGGGCCTTCCACAGGATATGCCCATGGAGGATCAGCCGTTCATTCAGCTGCACCTCGCGCGGGATGGCCTGCCGCCTGGGTTTCGTGAGGAAGTCGACCGCATCGCAGAAGCATTCCCGGTTCGGATCGTCGATGTACGCGTTACCGCGCTTGTTGACATGCCAGCCAACACGATTGTTGCCGACCCCTTCGTCCGGTTAGCGGAGCGCGATCCAGAAGATCTCTTCAAGCTCGCTTTCGAACGCCAATTTGGAACCAGTCCCGACGCAACTCATCTGGAAGTTTTTCATCGCGTAAGGGCAGGGACCTGATCGATGCGCATCCTCGCCATCCGGGGCGCGAACCTCGCGAGCCTCGCCGCCCCCTTCGAGATCAATCTCGTCGCCGAACCGCTCGCTGGAGCGGGGCTCTTCGCCATCACCGGCGATACGGGCGCCGGGAAGTCCACGATTCTCGACGCACTCTGTCTCGCCCTCTACGGCGAGTACCCGCGGGTAGCCGTCGGCCGGCGCGAGAACATCCCCGATCCAAGCGGAGATGAAATTTCGATAAGTGACAGTCGATCGATCCTCCGCCGAGGCGCCAGCAGCGGCTATGCCGAGGTCGATTTCGTGGGTCAGGACCGCCACAGCTATCGAGTCCGCTGGGAGGCCAAACGCGCGCGGGGCCGAGCAAACGGACGACTGCAAAGCGAAGAACGTACACTGCATCGACTAGATGACGGAAGCGCAGTCGCTGCCGGAAAGAACCAGGTTCGTGATGCGGTTCAAGCCAAGACCGACCTGACCTTTGACCAGTTCCGACGTACCGTCCTTCTGGCCCAAGGCGAGTTTGATGCCTTCCTTCTCGCTGCTGAAGGCGAGCGCGCCGAGTTGCTGGAAAAAATTACCGGCACTGAGATCTATGCGGCCATTTCGATACGAGTTCATGAAGGCGCTGAGTTGCGTGCGCGGGACGTCGCGGATTTAGAACGGCAGCGTGCCGATATCGGGGCGCTCGACGCGGAAAGCCGTAATCGATTGACAACAGAGCGGAACCGACTCGCAGAGATCGTCGCCGAAAAAATCCTGACGCGAGACGGCTACAGTGGACAGCTGGAGCATGCCAAAAGGATCGACCGTGCGCGGGCCAATCTCGCGCAAGCCGAGATCGGAGCTACGCAAGCCGCCAGTGATCGCGAGGCTGGCGATGGCGACTACCGACGTGTCGCTGAAATGGAAGCCGCCGAACCATTGCGCGCTTTGTCCACGGAGCACGACAGGGCAACGCGAATCGCAGAAGAAAGCAGGGTACGCTTCATCGCAATGTTCGACGCTTCTGAGTCGGCCCGGATTGCGGATGACGGAGCGGGTGCCCGGCTTGTCGATGCAATAGAAAATGACCGGGCGGCAGAAGAAGCGATCGACCGTTTCGGACCCATTTGGAGCGAAGCAGAGAGGCTCGACGCCGAACTGATCACGGCAAAAGCCGAACTGGCCGATGCAGAGCATGGGCAGACGCAGGCGGAGGCGTCGCTTGCTGAAGAACAGCGCAATCTTGCGCAAATTGAAGAGAGCGTTGCGGAAACAACCAATTCGTATCGTGAGGCATCGGCGCACCTCGCAACTCAAGCACGAACTGAACTCCTTGCGGATCGCATCGACGAGGCGATGTCTCTGCTGGATAAACGTATAAAACTATTGGATGAGCGTCGTGTTGCCACGGCATCAATAGCTAACGCCACAGCGGCGGCTACGCCACTGGTCCAAGACATAGCGGCCTTATCCGAAGAGTTGGCCGGCCGTCGTGGCGAGCGGGAAACGCTCGTTCAGCAATTGCAAGACCAGCGAAGTCAGCTTCTTCTCATCGACGAAGAAGGTCTTACCAATCGGGATGGATATTTCGCTCGACTTGTCGAATGCCTGGGCGAGTCAGTCGTCCTCTGCGAACGTCACGCTAGCGCTGAAACCGATGTGGCTCGGGGCGAAGCTGATCACGCCGCAGCGGCCGGTCAGATTGCCATCGCGCAAGAGCAGATCCGGGACGCCGAAATCGAACGCGTCCGCCACACTCAAGCCCGCGCCGAAGTCGCACCTCTTGCGGATCTCGCCGACGAGACCGTCTCCGGTGAAGCCGTGCACCTTCGAAGTGTGCTGGTAGCGGGCGCCGCATGCCCGGTCTGTGGAAGTGTCGAACATCCCCATGTCGGACATCCCGATGCTGTCGCCGACTTAGTTGAGGCGATCCGGCGCCGGCGAAGCGAGATCGATACGGCGTTGGAGACTGCGGCATCGCGGCTTCGCCAAACGGCTCGCACTTTGGCCGCAGCCGAAGGCAGACAGACCGAAGCCATGCGTATCACAAGCAAGGCGAGGGGCGATCTCACCTCAATTGAGGAAGCCTTTGCAACGAAGATTTCCCGGTTGGACACGTTGACCAAGGACGCGGATATTGCCGCCGAGCTTCCATCGGCTCCGGACAGTTCAGGGGCCTCGATGCTTGCCAAGCTGACAGTTCTGGTGGAAACGGAACGCGCAGGAGTCACTGCCGCGTTAGCAGAGGCTAGACGGCTGCGCGCGGCCGTCAATAGCTTGCAGCGTGACCATGATAGCGTTGGAGCAGCGATCGAAACGCTCGCACAGGCGCTCGACCAGCGTCGTGGACAGCTTCACGCCGCGGAATTGGTGCGTACAGAACAAACTGTTCGGCACGGTGAACTCGACGAGCGGATCAGTTCGATCAATCGCGAGATTGCGCCATTTCTGTCCGCCGCGGATCTGACGCTAGAAGGTCTCGAGCACGATGCGGGCGGTGTCACAATACGTCTATCTTCCAGCGCCGCGGCCTATAGAGCATTGCGCACGCGCCATCATGATCTCGATCACCGCCTTCGAACGCTCGACCCAACTCGTGCTGCTGCAACCGTTTCGGTAAATCATGCCAAGACATCCTTGAATGAGATCACCGCAAGAACGGTGCAGCGCCGCGCCACCGCCTCTGAAAAACTGCTCGCGCGGACCGGCCTCCTGGACGGCGAGCACACATCCGTCCATAGAGGCCGAATTCAGACATCGCAACAAGCTGCCCGTGTCGCGCTGGCGTCCGCACGCGCCGCCAAGGCCGATAGCGCCAAGGCATACGATACCGCTCGCACCCGGTATGAAGAGGCTTACAGCTTCGCTGAACTGGCGAAGAAGGAGGCGGCGTCGAGCGAGGCGGCCTGCCAAGCCGCGTGCGATAGCGCCGGCAAGGGAATCGACGAAATCAAGTCGCTCCTCACGTTTGACTCGGAGGCCAAGGTCGCGCTCGTGCAACGTGTCGCGAAGATTAACCGTGCGATTCAGGACGCTGCTACCGCCATTGCTACGCGACAACAGGACTTGGATGCCGCTATGCAGGGGTTCGATGAGACCATCGACATCGGAGTTGTTGCGGCGAATGTTGCGGCACTGACGGACGAGATCACTGAGATCAATCATACGACCGGCGGGCTTATCGCTACCCTGGCACGCGATGATGCCGCCCACCTCCACGCGGAGATGCTGTCAACACAGATCGAGTCTGCCGCGACCGATCTTACTATTTGGCAAGCGGTCAACGAAGCAATCGGGTCTGCTAGAGGCGATCGCTTCCGCCGATTTGTCCAAGGCATCACCCTCGATCATCTTGTGCAGTTGGCCAACGATCACCTCGCTGGTTTGGGTCCTCGGTATCAGCTTGTCCGAGGCCGTGACGCCGAACTCACGCTGCATGTCGTCGACCGAGACATGGGTGGTGAAGTTCGTGCCACCCGCAGCCTGTCCGGTGGAGAAAGGTTCCTTGTATCATTGTCACTGGCGCTCGCGTTGTCTGGGCTTGAGGGAAGGGCTTCGTTCGTCGATACACTGTTTATCGATGAGGGGTTTGGTTCGCTCGACGCCGAAACCCTGGATATCGCGGTAGATGCACTCGAAACCTTGCAGGGCCGTGGCCAAAAAGTTGGCGTCATTACCCATGTCGCCGCGATGATTAATCGGATCGCCGTGCAAGTACGCGTAGAAAAGCGGGGGGGAGGTCGATCTGAAGTCCGGATCAGCACCGCCCTGGCTTCAACGTGGTCGAGCAGCGACCCACGCACCGCATAAGGGCGGCTGACGCTCTGCACGGACAGAGAGCGCGTCGTGCCCAACCATGCGACACGATCGGAATCGCGACAAAAGACCGATATTGAGCGCCCGGATTGGGGGAGTGCCTTCCTAGAATCTGCTTATTTGAGCTTCATGCTCGGTCTTGCGGCTTCGGCTTTGGAACTCTCCGCCTTAAGGTCCGCAATGAGTTTCTCGATCGAAGCCAGATCGCTCTCGAACTCAGCGGGATCTGGAACTGCAACGGTGGCCGCAGCCGGATTGTCGTGACTATAGGTGTTCGCCTTGCTCATGCCCTCATGGAATCTGACGGCGAGCGCATCGGACAGATGGACCATTCGCAGTTTTTGCGTCTCGACCCGGTCGACGCCTCGGCGGATAACGTCGCAGAAAATATACTCTTCGACGAGGCGCTCGTAGGTGTCTCTCAGGCGGCCATACAAGTTCTTGATCGCAATTTCGTAATCGGCCGGACTGGTGGCATGCAGCTTCTTGATCGGAGCGAAGTCATTGCGGATCCGGGCAAGCCGCTTATTGACGTTCAATCCCTTCCATACCACTCCTGCCGGATCCACTTTTCCGGCGTTGGCGGCGTCCGCGAACAGGGCGATTGTCTCGGCCGTGACTCCAAGCGCGTCGGCCTCTCTGCACAAATCGTTGAAGAAGACCAAGTCGTGGGTAAAGACGACAACCTGACGAGTCTGAGCTTCGATCGCGATGCGCTCGGCGACCTTTAGACCACGATCCCGGTCGAGCGACGACACAGGATCGTCGATAACAATCGGACCGTTGCCGTCCGTAACAGCTACTTCTGTCAAGAAAGCGGCAAGAGCCAGCGCCCGCTGTTCGCCTTCGCTTAAAATGTCCGAAGTCAACTTTGTCAGCGTAGTGCCGGGCGTCGTCTGAAATGCGGCCTTGGTCTGATCACTCTTGCGGCTCAGACCGATTTTGAGATGTGTGATATCCAGCGCCTTTCGCTCGACTTCATATCGATCGATGACGACTTTGGTCAGATGGACGTCGACGAGGTCGTTTGCCTTCTTGGTGATCCCGGTTGTCTGTACCTCGTTTAGAGCGAGGAGATAGAGTGCGTCCAACTTTAACAGGTCACGCCGCTTGATGACCGTGTCGCGGGCGGCTGCGAGAACCTTCCGGTCGGCGAGCTCGGCCTGCTCGGCGGCCAGCTTCGCTCGCTGGACCGCCTCATCGGCGCCGGCCAACGCCACGGCTTCCTGAGATAGAAGCTGCGACAACGTTGTCAGTCCCGCCTCTGGGGAGCTCAGCGGCGCGAGAACGGGTGCCGTGACCTCGGCTTCCTGCAGAGCCGTCGCCGCGGCAGCATGTCGTGCTGCCGCGTCAGTTTGGAAGGTGGTGATCGCCGCCGCCAATTCGGCATCGCGCTTCCGAATCTGCTCTAAACGCGCTGGCCAATCCTTTGATGTAAACGTCGCGAGCTTGGGTAAGCCGATAATTGCCGCAGCTACCTTCGCTTCGGCCTGATCCGCTGCGGTTGCCAACGCACCACCAACAAATGCCTGGAATCGTCCCAGTCGTTCGGAGGCGGCGGGGCTAAGGGGCTGGTGACATAGCAGACAGTTCTCTTCGACGTCGCCAGAATTGAGAACTGGAAATTCCCGTGCAGGATAGGCATCGGTAGTCGAATAGTCCCGTGCCGCGAGCCACAAGCGTCGCCATGTTTCTCCGCCGACGCCCGGAAGCGGCTCGGTCGAGAACAATGCGCCGGCATCCATCCCTGCAGCTTTTCGCGCCTCCATCGCCTCCTGCTTGAGGTTGCGATATTCCTCTAACTTCGCATCGCCCAAAGCCTGAGCGAGGCTTTCGCATTCCTTTCCCAGGCTCTGAATCCAATTCGACAGTGCCGTCAGATCGGCGGCCGACGCCGTCGTTGCTGTCAGTAGCCGTATCAGTTCGTCGAGCCGCGTTTGATCGTCTTTCGTGAACTTCGCGATCTCGTCGATCTGCGCATCAGTTGTTTTGGCGGACAGCCCAGAATAAAATGTCTGGGCTTTGGTGGCCCGTTGCAATTCGAATGCGACCGTGACGAGGACGATCTGATCTGAGGTCGGTTTACGCTCGGCGTCGAGTTTGCCTTTGAGCGCGATGCACAATGCGTTGAGCTTGTGCGGCAGGGCCAGCCCGAAAGGAAGAAACTGAATCTGGTTGCCGCCATCGACGTAAAGCTCCGCCGCGCTGCTATCAAAGACTGCGATCTGCAGCAGGGCCTCCAAGGCGGGCCCGCCTGCCTTCCATGGTACGACGACTTCACCAGCGGCAGTCTCGATAACGATTTCGGCTTCCTGCGGTCCTGCGCTCGGTCCGTAGACATCGGCCAAGACTTTCAGCTTGGCCGGGTTGTCGGAACGAGTACGACAAGCCGTGCGAAATATCCGCACGAAGCCGCTCTTACCGCTGCCATTTCGTCCGTAAATGACGGTCAGGCCGTTAACGGCGAACGTCAGCGCCGCTGATTGCATGAGCCGATTAACGTTCGTGACATTGCGGATTGTTTTGATCTGAAGGGGCGAGCCAACGGCGACTGCCGAGAGATGTGCTTTCGCCAAGGCAATTGGCGCGGCTGGCTTTGGTGAAATCGCAAAACCAGCACTGTCCTTGATAAGATTGAGCAGGTCATCGTGATCCTGGGCGCCCAAGGAGGGGGCCCCCGCAAGCCTTCTAAGCGCGTCCTGACGCCAAGGTGCCAACTTCGTCGATGACCATTCAAGAATGTCCTCAACCGCCCCCACGTGAATCCCCCAGAGTCAAAGCTGCTTTGTTGTTCTTGTTCAAACATACGCTAGACGAATAAGATGACCGCGACCACCATGAGTTCCGTGATGACGCCATTTATATCCGGCAGTCGCCATCTTCATCGCTATCGCGGCAGAACGCTGGCTTCGCCCCTGTCCTCCTTCTCCGCGCCACGCATGACTTCAAACAGTGCCGCGTCGGGCAGGGGCCGCTGCAGATCTGACGCTTCGTCCCATGGGGCGTGCATCCACACGTCCCATTCTTCCTTGGTGGTGAGGATGACGGGCATTGCCTTAGCGTGAACGGGTGCAACGATGCTGTTCGGCTCGCAAGTCAGGAATCCATAGACGAGGTGCTTGCCCTCGATCGGATTGGATTTGGTGCCTCGCGCGCCTTGCCATTCGGTCCAGATTCCGGCGAAGGCGAAAAGCGGCCGTGAGGGATGGAGCGCAAACCAGACGACGTCTTTCTTGCCCGCCATCGGGTGGGACGAACCGTCCGGTTCTTTCAGCGACTTTGGGTTCGCTTTGTCATTGTATTCCGAGAAGCTCGTGGCCGGGACCAGGCAACGGTTCTCCGGCTTGGTCCAGCGCCGCCAATGCGGTGAGGTAAGGTTACGGATATTCGTGCTGATGCCGCCGAATTGCGGTGGGTTCGGCATGCCCCAGCGCATTCTGATCAATTCGCGAGCGTGATCAGGGCCGCGCACGACGGGCGCCTCCCAGTCGGGAAACACCGACGGCATGCTTGGCAGATTGCCGGTACTGTCCTTTAAGACACCGAACAGCGCCCGGATCGCCTCCTGGTTGGTGGTGATGCTGTAGAGATTACACATAGCGCCCTGGACCGTTGACCGGCCCATATTGGCCGGGGTCGGGCGCGTCGCCAACGTTCATGGGGCAAGCCGGGAACTCGCTGAATTTCCCAAGCGATTTCAAGGGCAAAATAAGCCGGTTGACTCTGGTCCGAACTTTATTGTTCTCTCTTTGTTCTAATCGCATCTGGTAGCCGTGAGATCGCGTGGATGGGTGGCGCAAACAACCAACCGTGTCGTGAGACCGACGCCATTATGCGCGCCGGCGCGCCCGCGCAAATGCTGCCGGTGTTTCGCCGTCAACCGGAGACCGGCGAGTCGGTCGAGGGCGAGTTACGGTGGGGGCTGATCCCGCATTACGCCGATGCCCGTCCCCACATCCAGCCGATTCACGCGCGTGCCGAAACGATCACCGAACAGCGGATGTTCCGCGACGCCTATCATAAGCGACGCTGCATCGTCCCGATGACCGGCTTCAACCTGAAAGACCAGAACGGCAAACGTCGCGTCATCAGCCGCGTCGATGGCGCGCCCTTCGGCGTCGCGGGGATCTGGGAAAACTGGAAAGACCCGCTGACCAGCCGATGGGAGCGGACCTTCGCGATCATCACCGTGCCGGCCAACATGCTCATCGCACCAATTCATGATCGCATGCCGGCCATTCTGCACAATCGCGATTTCAGGCGCTGGATCGGACCTGAAGACAATCCGCACGATCTTCTCGTTCCTTATGCCGGGGATGATCTCGTCGTCTCGCCGCCCGCAGGAAAGTCGCGGCGACGTCCATGACCGAGAACACTGCGATTGTCGGCCAGCTTCGTGAACGCATCGCGCGGCTCGAAACAAACTCTGCGCGCGATCGCCAGGTGCTGCCGTTCGGCGTCGCCATGATGGACCACGTCCTGCCGGGAGGCGGATTGGCGCTCGGCGCGCTGCATGAGGTGGCCGGCGGCGGCAACGGCGTCCTTCATGGCGCGGCCGCTGCATTGTTTGCCGCCGGCATCGCCGCCCGAATGCGGGGACAGGTTCTGTGGTGCGTGACGCGGCCGGATTTGTTCGCCCCCGCGCTGGCGCAAGCCGGTCTGGCGCCGGACCGCGTCATCTATGTCGAGGCAGGCGACGACAAGGCCGTACTCGCCTGTTTTGAGGAAGGGCTGCGGCACGGCGGTTTGGCTGCCGTGGTCGCGGAGGTGGCACGCCTGTCGATGACAGCCTCACGCCGATTGCAGCTTTCGGCCGAAAGCTCCGGCACGCTTGGCGTCGCCATTCGAAGGTGGCGCCGCCAAACCGAAGCAGCGGATTTCGGACACCCCACGGCCGCCGTGACGCGCTGGCGCGTGACCGCACTGCCGTCGTCGCCGTTGCCGGTGCCGGGCGTCGGACGTCCGCGTTGGCTGCTCGAACTCATCCGGTGTCGCGCCGGAGAAAGCGCGGATTTTGAAGTGGAATCCTGCGATGCCCAGGGTCGTATCGCTCTATTTTCCGAGATGGCCGACAGATCGCCTCAGACGGAAATCGGGCGACGCCGCGCCTCCATCTGAAGTGCCGCTCGTCCTCATCGGCCGCGATGGACGCCGGCGCGTCGTACTCGCCGCGGACCTTGCCGCTTTGCGCGCAGGTCTTCGCATCGGCATGCCGGTGACCAAGGCGCAGGCCCTCGTCCCCGGCCTCGCCGTCGTGGACGCCGATCCTCGCGCAGATGCCGATGGCCTGGAGCGCCTGGCGCTCTGGGCGCTGCAACGGATCTCGCCGATCGTCGCCGCCGATCCTCCGGATGGCCTGGTGATCGATTCGACCGGCGCCGACCATCTTCACGGTGGTGAAGCCGCCATGCTGACATCGATGGTGCAGCGCTTCGCAGCGTCCGGGGTCGAAGCGTGCGCTGCGATCGCCGACAGCTGGGGGGCCGCCCATGCCTGCGCCCGCTTCGGCGGCCGGTCGACACTCATCATTCCGCCCGGTGAAAGCGAGGCTGCATTGCGCGACCTCCCGATTTCGGCATTGAGGCTCGATCCCGGCACCGTCGCCGGCCTGCGCACGCTCGGCTTCGAGCGCATCGGCGAGCTCGCCAGCCAGCCGCGCGCGCCGCTGGCGCTGCGCTT
>LNAP01001010.1_pt1 | contig 41595 bp, 32 predicted proteins | sample 602601 | NCBI WGS metagenome assembly LNAP01 (sample SAMN02440304, study PRJNA202911) | soil metagenome | biome: Subtropical and temperate rainforests or woodlands; isolation source: soil samples (1 kg each in a 20% v/v slurry with milli Q water) were... ...
CTTCGGCGCGGCCCAGTTCGGCCAGCGCGACGCGACAGCGGGCGAGAAACTGGCGGCCGTCCTCGCCGGCCTGCGCTTGCAGGTGCCGTTCCGGCCAGGCGCTGAACAGGTCGTAGCGGCCCCGTTCGGCTGCCGGTTGACCGCCGTCCAGCAGGCAGGCGCCGGGCGCTGCGCGCACGAGGGCGAAGCGCGAACGCGGGTCGGCATGGTAGGGCAGGGGGTAAACGCGGCAGATGGACATGGCTTGGCTCGGACTATCGCAAGCCGGGATTCTAGAGCGCCGGCAAGCCGCAGCCTAGAGGGATTGGGTCGTGGTGGCGGGGGAACGACGGAAAGCAGTGGGCGCCCGACCGCTGGGCGCCCACTGCGGGCTCAGAATTCGGCCGGTTGCACGTGGCCGAACAGCTCCTGGGAGAAGCGCACGCGCTGCTCCGGAGTTTCCTGGATGCCCTTGGCCTTCAGCTCTTCCAGGCGGGTTTCCACCGCATGGGCGCGGTGAGTCAGGCCACAGTCGTTGGCGATCTGGATGTTCAGGCCCGGGCGGGCGTTGAGTTCGAGGATCAGCGGGCCCTTTTCCACGTCCAGCACCATGTCGACGCCGATGTAGCCCAGCCCGCACAGTTCGTAGCAACCGGCGGCCAGCTTCATGAAGCCGTCCCAGTTCGGCAGTTGCACACCATCCACCGCGTTGGTGGTGTCCGGGTGCTTGGTGATCTTGTTGTTCAGCCAGGTGCCGCGCAGGGTGAGGCCGGTGGCCAGGTCGACGCCGACGCCGATGGCGCCCTGGTGCAGGTTGGCCTTGCCGCCCGACTGCCGGGTCGGCAGGCGCAGCATGGCCATCACCGGGTAGCCCATCAGCACGATGATGCGGATGTCCGGCACGCCTTCGTAGCTGATGCTCTTGAAGATCGGGTCCGGGGTGACCCGGTATTCGATCAGCGCGCGGTCGCGGCCGCCGCCCAGCGAGTAGAGGCCGGAGAGGATGCTGGAGATCTGCTGTTCGATCTCGTCGCGGCTGACGATCTTGCCGGAGACGGTCTTGAAGCGGCCCTCGAAGCGGTCGGCGATCACCAGGATGCCGTCACCGCCGGCGCCCTGCGCCGGCTTGATCACGAAGTCGTTGTGCTCGCCGATGATCTTGTCGAGGTTCTCGATCTCCTTCTCCGTGGAGATGATCCCGTACATCTCCGGCACGTGGATGCCGGCCTTGATGGCGCGTTCCTTGGTGAGGATCTTGTCGTCCACCACCGGGTACAGACTGCGCTTGTTGTACTTCAGCACGTAGTCCGCGTTGCGCCGGTTGATGCCCATGATGCCCTTGGCACTCAGGGCCTTCCATCTCTTGATCAGACCGAACATGGCATCAGTCCTTGAGGAAGGCTTTGAAGCGGAACAGCTCGGTCAGGCGGTAGCCGCGGTAGCGACCCATCGCCAGCATGAAGCCCACCAGGATCAGCAGCACCGCCGGGAAGGTGAAGATGAAGTAGGTCAGCTCCGGAATGGTCATCAGCAGGTAGGCCAGGGTGGCGGCGATCAGGGTGCCGACGGCGACCTTGAAGGCATGGCCGCCGCCACGCTCTTCCCAGGTGATCGACAGGCGCTCGATGGTCATGGTCAGGATCACCATCGGGAACAGCGCCACCGACAGGCCGCGTTCGAGGCCGAGCTTGTGGCTGAACAGGCTGATCACCGCGATCAGCACCACCACGAAGGTCAGCACCACCGACAGGCGCGGCAGCATCTGCAGCTTGAGGTGCTCGAGGTAGGAGCGCAGCGACAGGCCCAGCGCGGTGATGATGGTGAACAGCATGATGCCGAAGCCCAGCTGGGTCTCGCGGAAGGCGAGGGCGATCAGCACCGGGGTGAAGGTGCCGAGGGTCTGCAGGCCGCCGAGGTTGCGCAGGATCAGGATCACCAGCACGCCGATCGGGATCATGATCATGATCTGGTAGGTCTGCTGGGTCTGCAGCGGCAGGCCGTACAGCGAGTATTCGAGGAAGCCGGAATCAACCGAGGCGTCGGACTGCTTGGCCAGGCTGATGGCATTCAGTTCGCTGGTGTTGAGGGTGAAGTTGACCTGGGCCTGCTTGCCGCCGTCGACGCTGAGCAGCGGGGCGTCGCCCAGCCACCAGATCAGGCGGTCGCGCGGCAGGCCCTGCTGGCCGTTGTCCGGGTTGAAGTACAGCCAGTTCTCGCCGTTGAAGCTGCGCAGCCAGAGCTCGGGAGTCTGCGGCTGGTTTTCGATCAGGCGGATGGTGTGGACCTGCTCCAGCGGCACGTGGCCGATGGACAGCAGCAGGTCGATCACGCGGGCACGCTTCTCGACCGAGGTGTCGCCGGCCAGCAGCAGCTTGACGTTGTCGTCATTGAGGTTGTTGACGCGCTTGATGGTCTCGCTGATGAAGGTCTCGACGTCGGCCGAGTGCTGGCGGATGGGCGCCAGCAGGGCTTCGGCGGCGACCTGCTCGGGGCCGGCCAGCGGCAGGCCTTCACGGTAGATCGGGCCTTCTTCCTTGGGCTTTTCCGCCGTGAAGCGCTGGGTCAGCGCCATGCGGTAGTAGAGGGTCTGCGGGCCATTGGCACGGCGGGCCGACCAGGTCACCCGGCGGTTGCCGTCGACATTGTTGACGCTGACGCCGTAGTTGTTGGAGATGAAGCTCTCGTTGAGGCTGACGAAGTCCTGGCCCAGCGGCGGCACGAACATCTGCACCTTGATGGGGTTGCGCGGATTGGCCTGGAACTCGACCTTGGCATCGATGCTCCAGACGTTATCCGTTTCCGCCTCGGTGACTGGAATGCCGAGGACGAAAATCTGGTAGGCAGTGATCGCCACGCCCAGGCTCACCAGTATGGCGATGAGGACTTTCAGGTGCAGTGTCAGAGAGCGCATCAACTTTACTCGTCGGAGGGTGCAACGTTAGGGCAGCCGGGTTGGCCGGCGGCGTACTTGAGGCTGGGGTCGACCAGGGCGCCGAAACGCTTGAGGGCGTCGGAGCCGATCAGGAGCGGATATTCGAAGGCGCTGCGGTCGGTGAGGTTGACTTCGATGGTGCGTAACGCAGTGCCCATGCAGACATCCAGTTCGATTACGGGTCTTGCGGTGTAGGTCTTGCCTTCATCGGGATCGAAGTCACCAGCCCGCCGCTTGATCTTGCTGATTCGCGCCAGGGGTTTCTCGATCACCGTGTTGTCGTTTTCATCGCTGCCGGGGGTGAAGCGCACCCAAGGCTCGCCATTGCGCTTGAAGCGCTTAATGTTGTGGGCGCTGAGCGAGGCGGTCTTGGCGCCGGTGTCGAGTTTGGCAGCCAGAACCGTGCCGAGTTCCTGCAGGCGGGCATATTCGTGCAGGCCGTAAACGGTTTTTTCCGCCGCGAGGGCAAGGCCGCAGGGCAGCAGCAGGCTGAGTAGCAGGACGAGTGGCTTGAGTCTCATGGGTCCCGTTCGATAAGGCGTGATGGGGGCGCAGCAATTGCGGGGGAGAGCGCGCGGGGCGTCATCGCGGGCTCTGCAAGCGCTGGGCGGCCCGGATTCTAGCATGCGACCAGTGGTCCGGCGACAGTCGGGGCGCGCTAGCGGGCGAAGGCTGCGGCGTTGCTCCGGTGGCGTGCCAGAGTTGTGGCAGGGTTGGCGCTTTCCGGCCGATTGTCGACAATCGTCTAAGGGGGTTTGACATTTACAGCAGTGAGTCGTAGTTTTTTGTCATTCGCTCAACCAATGTGTCGACAATATGATGGAAGCTGCTGCAGAAACCCAAATTGTAGACGAAGAGGTTGGTACGCTCTCGGATCATGTGTTCCAGCGTATCCAGTCGGCCATCGTGCGTGGCGACATCGCTCCCGGTAGCAAGATCTCCGAGCCCGAGCTGGCGCGCGCCTATGGCATCAGCCGGGGTCCGTTGCGCGAGGCCATCCGTCGCCTGGAAGGGCAGCGCTTGCTGGTGCGCGTGCCGCATGTCGGGGCGCGGGTGGTGTCGCTGACCCAGGCCGAACTGGTCGAACTGTACGAGATCCGCGAGTCGCTGGAGGGCATGGCCTGCCGCCTGGCCGCCGAGCGCATGAGCCAAGCGGAGATCGACGACCTGCGCCATGTGCTGGAAACCCACCAGAGCGACGAGGCGTTCCGGGCCGGGCGCGGCTACTACCAGCAGGAAGGCGATTTCGACTTCCATTACCGGATCATCCAGGGCAGCGGCAACCGCACCCTGAGCAATCTGCTGTGCAACGAGCTGTATCAGCTGGTGCGCATGTACCGCATCCAGTTCTCCGCCACGCCGAACCGTCCGCAGCAGGCTTTCACCGAGCACCACCGCATTCTCGATGCCATCGCCGCCCGTGACGGCGAACTGGCCGAGTTGCTGATGCGCCGTCATATCGCCGCATCCAAGAAAAACATTGCGCGTCACTACCAGGGCGCTACCCACAAGCACGTCACGCAACGAGGTAAGTCATGAGTAACAAGACTCCCGGTCAGCTGTTCCGCGAAGCCATCGCCAACGAGCATCCGCTGCAAGTGATCGGCGCGATCAACGCCAACCACGCGCTGCTGGCCAAACGCGCAGGCTTCAAGGCGATCTACCTGTCCGGTGGCGGCGTGGCCGCCGGCTCGCTGGGCCTGCCGGACCTGGGCATCAACACCCTGGATGATGTGCTCACCGACGTGCGCCGCATCACCGACGTCTGCGACCTGCCGCTGCTGGTGGACATCGACACCGGCTTCGGTCCGAGCGCCTTCAACATCGAGCGTACCGTCAAGAGCCTGATCAAGGCCGGTGCCGCCGCCGCGCACATCGAGGACCAGGTCGGCGCCAAGCGTTGCGGCCACCGTCCGGGCAAGGAAATCGTCTCCACCGAGGAGATGGCCGACCGCGTGAAGGCTGCCGCCGACGCCAAGACCGACCCGAACTTCTTCCTGATCGCGCGCACCGACGCCATCCAGGCCGAGGGTGTGGACGCCGCCATCGAGCGTTGCCTGCGCTACGTGGAAGCTGGCGCCGACGCCATCTTCGCCGAGGCCGCCTACGACCTGCCGACCTACAAGCGTTTCGTCGACGCGCTGAACGTGCCGGTGCTGGCCAACATCACCGAGTTCGGCGCCACCCCGCTGTTCTCGCGCGATGAGCTGGCCTCGGTCGGCGTGGCCATCCAGCTCTATCCGCTGTCCGCCTTCCGTGCCGCCAACAAGGCCGCCGAGGCCGTCTACACCGCCATTCGCCGCGACGGTCACCAGAAAGAAGTCATCGACCTGATGCAGACCCGCGTCGAGCTGTACGATCGCATCGGCTACCACGCCTTCGAGCAGAAGCTCGACGCGCTGTTCGCCGCCAAGAAGTGACCGGCACCCTGGCCGGCCCGCCGGCCGGCCAGGGGAAGAAAACAAGAGCAATATCCAACCGGATTAGGAGATACCAGCGATGACCGCTACCGTAGAAACCACCACCGTTGGCTTCAAGCCGAAGAAATCCGTCGCCCTGAGCGGCACCACTGCCGGCAATACCGCCCTGTGCACCGTGGGTCGCAGCGGCAACGATCTGCACTACCGCGGCTATGACATTCTCGACGTCGCCTCCACCTGCGAGTTCGAGGAGATCGCCCACCTGCTGGTGCATGGCAAGCTGCCGAACGTCGCCGAACTGGCCAGCTACAAGACCAAGCTGAAGTCCCTGCGCGGCCTGCCGGCTGGCGTGAAAGCCGCTCTCGAGCAGCTGCCGCCCTCCGCCCACCCGATGGACGTGATGCGCACCGGCACCTCGGTGCTCGGCTGCCTGTCGCCGGAGAAGGACGATCACAACCACCCGGGCGCTCGTGACATCGCCGACAAGCTGATGGCGTCGCTGGGCTCCATGCTGCTGTACTGGTACCACTTCAGCCACAACGGCAAGCGCATCGAGGTGGAAACCGACGACGATTCCATCGGCGGCCACTTCCTGCACCTGCTGCACGGCGTGAAGCCGCGCGACTCCTGGGTGCGCGCCATGCACACCTCGCTGAACCTGTATGCCGAGCACGAATTCAACGCCTCCACCTTCACCTCCCGGGTGATCGCCGGCACCGGTTCCGACATGTTCTCCTGCATCACCGGCGCCATCGGTGCGCTGCGCGGGCCCAAGCATGGCGGCGCCAACGAAGTGGCCTTCGAGATCCAGAAGCGCTACGACAATCCGGACGAGGCCGAGGCCGACATCCGTGCCCGCGTCGAGAGGAAGGAAGTGGTGATCGGCTTCGGTCACCCGGTCTACACCGTGGCCGACCCGCGCAACAAGGTGATCAAGGAAGTCGCTCGCGAACTCAGCGCCGAGCAGGGCAGCACCAAGATGTTCGACATCGCCGAGCGCCTCGAAAGCGTGATGTGGGAAATCAAGAAGATGTTCCCCAACCTGGATTGGTTCAGCGCCGTCAGCTACCACATGATGGGCGTGCCCACCGCCATGTTCACCCCGCTGTTCGTGATCGCCCGCACCTCCGGCTGGTCGTCCCACGTCATCGAGCAGCGTGTCGACGGCAAGATCATTCGCCCGAGCGCCAACTACGTCGGTCCCGAGGACCTGAAGTTCGTGCCGCTCAAGGATCGCAAATAAGATGAACACCCAATACCGCAAATCCCTGGCCGGCACTCAGCTGGACTACTTCGACGTGCGCGAGGCGGTGGATGCCATCGCCCCGGGCGCCTACGCCAAGCTGCCGTACACCTCCCGCGTGCTGGCCGAGCAGCTGGTGCGCCGCTGCGATCCGGCCATGCTGACCGACTCGCTCAAGCAGCTGATCGAGCGCAAGCGCGACCTGGACTTCCCCTGGTACCCGGCCCGCGTGGTCTGCCACGACATCCTCGGCCAGACCGCGCTGGTCGACCTGGCCGGCCTGCGCGATGCGATTGCCGAGCAGGGCGGCGACCCGGCCAAGGTCAACCCGGTGGTGCCGACCCAGCTGATCGTCGACCACTCGCTGGCCGTGGAAGCCCCGGGCTTCGATCCGGACGCCTTCGCCAAGAACCGCGCCATCGAAGACCGCCGCAACGAGGACCGCTTCCACTTCATCGAGTGGACCAAGACCGCGTTCAAGAACGTCGACGTGATCCCGGCCGGCAACGGCATCATGCACCAGATCAACCTGGAGAAGATGTCGCCGGTGATCCAGGCCCGTGGCGGCGTCGCCTTCCCGGATACCTGCGTCGGCACCGACAGCCACACCCCGCACGTCGATGCCCTCGGCGTGATCGCTATCGGCGTCGGCGGCCTGGAAGCCGAAACCGTGATGCTCGGCCGCGCCTCGATGATGCGCCTGCCCGACATCGTCGGCGTCAAGCTGAGCGGCAAGCACCAGCCCGGCATCACCTGCACCGACATCGTGCTGGCGCTGACCGAGTTCCTGCGCAAGGAGCGCGTGGTGGGTGCCTACGTCGAGTTCTTCGGCGAAGGTGCGGCCAGCCTGTCGATCGGCGACCGCGCGACCATCTCCAACATGTGCCCGGAATACGGCGCTACCGCGGCGATGTTCTACATCGACCAGCAGACCATCGACTACCTCAAGCTGACCGGTCGCGAGCCGGAGCAGGTGGCGCTGGTCGAGAACTACGCCAAGACCACCGGCCTGTGGGCCGATGCCCTGGTCGAGGCCGAATACGAGCGCGTGCTGGAATTCGATCTGTCCACCGTCGTGCGCAACATGGCCGGCCCGTCCAACCCGCACCGTCGCCTGCCGACCTCGGCCCTGCACGAGCGTGGCATTGCCGACGAAGGCAAGCTGGCTGCGGCCCGCGCCGAAGAAGCCGAAGGCCTGCTGCCGGACGGCGCGGTGATCATCGCCGCCATCACCAGCTGCACCAACACCTCCAACCCGCGCAACGTGGTCGCCGCCGGCCTGCTGGCCAAGAAGGCCAACGAGCTGGGCCTGCTGCGCAAGCCGTGGGTGAAGACCTCCTTCGCCCCGGGCTCCAAGGTCGCCAAGCTGTACCTGGAAGAAGCCGGCCTGCTGCCGGAACTGGAGAAGCTCGGCTTCGGCATCGTCGGTTACGCCTGCACCACCTGCAACGGCATGTCCGGCGCCCTGGATCCGCAGATCCAGCAGGAAATCATCGACCGCGACCTGTACGCCACTGCCGTGCTGTCCGGCAACCGCAACTTCGACGGCCGCATCCACCCGTACGCCAAGCAGGCCTTCCTCGCCTCGCCGCCGCTGGTGGTTGCCTACGCCATCGCCGGTACCGTGCGCTTCGACATCGAGAAGGACGCGCTGGGCACCGACAAGGCGGGCAACCCGATCACCCTGAAGGACCTGTGGCCGAGCGACGAGGAAATCGACGCCATCGTCGCTTCTTCGGTGAAGCCGGAGCAGTTCAAGCAGGTTTACATCCCGATGTTCGATCTGGGTGCGGTGGAAGAGGCCAAGAGCCCGCTGTACGACTGGCGTCCGATGTCCACCTACATCCGCCGTCCGCCGTACTGGGAAGGCGCGCTGGCCGGTGAGCGTACCCTCAAGGGCATGCGTCCGCTGGCCGTGCTGCCGGACAACATCACCACCGACCACCTGTCGCCGTCCAACGCCATCCTGCTGGACAGCGCCGCGGGCGAGTACCTGGCCAAGATGGGCCTGCCGGAGGAGGACTTCAACTCCTATGCCACCCACCGCGGCGACCACCTGACCGCGCAGCGCGCCACCTTTGCCAACCCGCAGCTGGTGAACGAAATGGCCGTGGTCGACGGCAAGGTCAAGAAGGGTTCGCTGGCGCGCATCGAGCCGGAAGGCCAGGTCGTGCGCATGTGGGAAGCCATCGAGACCTACATGGAGCGCAAGCAGCCGCTGATCATCATCGCCGGTGCCGACTACGGTCAGGGCTCCTCGCGTGACTGGGCAGCCAAGGGCGTGCGTCTGGCCGGCGTCGAGGCCATCGTCGCCGAAGGCTTCGAGCGCATCCACCGCACCAACCTGGTCGGCATGGGCGTGCTGCCGCTGGAGTTCAAGCCGGGCGTCAACCGCCTGACCCTGAACATCGACGGCACCGAGACCTTCGACGTCAAGGGCGACATCTCGCCGCGCTGCGACCTGACCCTGGTCATCCAGCGCAAGAACGGCGAAAGCGTCGAAGTGCCGGTCACCTGCCGCCTCGACACCGCCGAAGAAGTGTCGGTCTACGCCGCCGGCGGCGTGCTGCAGCGCTTCGCCAAGGACTTCCTCGGCCAGGCCTGATCCCGCGACTGTCCTCCGCCCTGCGCTGTAGTGCAGGGCGGCGGGCAGTCCCGCGCATTTTCTTTCTATGCTGCCGTCCGGCAGCACAGTTTCATGAGGACAAGATTCCCATGGCTCATGTACCCCAGATCCGTGTTCCGGCCACCTATATCCGTGGCGGCACCAGCAAGGGTGTGTTCTTCCGTCTGCAGGATCTGCCGCAGGCCTGCCAGGTGCCGGGCGCGGCCCGTGACCAGCTGCTGCTGCGCGTGATCGGCAGCCCCGATCCGTACGGCCAGCAGATCGACGGCATGGGTGGGGCGACCTCCAGTACCTCCAAGACCGTGATCGTTGCCAAGAGCGAGCAGCCGGAGCATGACGTCGACTACCTGTTCGGTCAGGTGGCGATCAACAAGGCGTTCGTCGACTGGTCGGGGAACTGCGGCAACCTGACCGCGGCGGTCGGCGCCTTCGCCATCAGCGGCGGCCTGGTCGATGCCTCGCGCATTCCGCAGAACGGCATCTGCACCGTGCGCATCTGGCAGAAGAACATCGGCAAGACCATCATCGCCCATGTGCCGATCATCAACGGTGAAGTGCAGGAAACCGGCGATTTCGAGCTGGATGGCGTGACCTTCCCGGCTGCCGAGGTGGTGATCGAGTTCATGGATCCGGCCGACGGCGAAGGCTCGATGTTCCCCACCGGCAATGTGGTGGACGATCTGGAAGTGCCCGGCATCGGCACCTTCAAAGCCACCATGATCAACTCCGGCATTCCGACCATCTTCGTCAATGCGGCCGATATCGGCTACACCGGTACCGAGCTGCAGAAGGACATCAACTCGGACGCCGAGGCGCTGGCGCGTTTCGAGACCATGCGTGCCTACGGCGCGGTGAAGATGGGCCTGATTGCCGACATCGCCGAAGCCGCTGCCCGCCAGCACACGCCGAAGATCGCCTTCGTCGCCCCGGCTACCGACTACGTGTCCTCCAGCGGCAAGACTGTGGCGGCCAGCGATATCGACGTCTGCGTGCGCGCGCTGTCGATGGGCAAGCTGCACCACGCCATGATGGGCACCGCCTCGGTGGCCATCGCCACTGCGGCGGCGGTGCCGGGCACCCTGGTCAACCTGGCCGCCGGTGGTGGCCTGCGCGAAGCGGTGACCTTCGGCCATCCGTCCGGCACCCTGCGCGTCGGTGCGTCGGCGGCAGAAGTCAACGGCGAGTGGACCGCCACCAAGGCGGTGATGAGCCGCAGTGCCCGGGTGCTGATGGAAGGCTGGGTGCGGGTGCCTGGCGATACGTTCTGAGCGGCTCGGCTGCCGAGCTGAGCGCCACCGGCTGAGCACCGAGAAAGGCCCGGAATTTCCGGGCCTTTCGATCTTTCGGGCGAGGCTGGCGGGTTATTTGAGCCGCCGCTCGACGCCCTTTTCCACCAGGATCTTGGCGGCGATCTCTTCCACGGAGAAATGCGTGGAGTTGATGAAGGGGATGTTCTCGCGACGGAACAGGTTTTCCACCTCGCGCACCTCGAACTCGCACTGGGCGTAGCTGGCGTAGCGGCTGTTGGGCTTGCGCTCGTTGCGGATCGCCGCCAGGCGGTCGGGGTCGATGGTCAGGCCGAACAGCTTGCCCTTGTGTTCCTTGAGGGCGCTCGGCAGCTGCAGGCGCTCCATGTCGTCTTCGGTCAGCGGGTAGTTGGCGGCGCGGATGCCGTATTGCAGGGCCATGTACAGGCAGGTCGGGGTCTTGCCGCAGCGCGACACGCCGACCAGGATCAGGTCGGCCTTGTCGTAGTAGTGGGTTCGCGCGCCGTCATCGTTGTCGAGGGCGAAGTGCACGGAGTCGATGCGCTCCATGTAGTTGGGGTTGTGGGCGATCGAATGCGACTTGCCCACCGAGTAGGATGAGCGTGCGGTCAGCTCCTGCTCCAGCGGCGAGAGAAAGGTGGAAAAGATGTCGACCATGAAGCCGTTGCAGTGCGAGAGCACCTCGCGGATGTCGCTGTTGACGATGGTGTCGAAGATGATCGGACGCACGCCGTCTGCCTCGGCAGCTGCATCGATTTGTTGTACCATGGCCTGCGCTTTTTCCGCCGTATCGATGTATGGTCGGGTCAGTTTGTGGAAGTTGATGTTTTCAAACTGCGCCAGCAGACTCTGGCCAAGCGTCTCGGCAGTGATGCCGGTGCCGTCGGAAATGAAGAAAGCGGTGCGTTTCATGTGCGCCCTGGTCTAAAAGATGGGAATCATTCCCGACAATTATGGAGTGGCTGTACTTGGCCCTCCGCCGTCTTGACGGCATTTTTACTTATTTTCCCGGACCCGGCCACAAGCATGGGTTCGAATGAAAAGCGGTTTCTGCACACACCTTAGGGGAGAAGTCACCTTGGCAGAGTACGTAGTTTCCCTCGATAAGCTCGGCAACCACGACGTCGAGCACGTAGGGGGCAAGAATGCCTCGCTGGGCGAGATGATCAGCAACCTCGCCGGCGCGGGCGTTTCCGTACCTGGCGGTTTCGCCACTACGGCCCAGGCCTACCGTGACTTCCTCGAGCAGAGCGGCCTCAACGACCGTATCCATGCCGCGCTCGACGCGCTGGACGTGGACGACGTCAACGCCCTGGCCAAGACCGGCGCGCAGATCCGTCAGTGGGTGATGGAGGCCGAGTTCCCGGCGCAACTGGATGCCGACATCCGCACGGCCTTTGCCGAGATGTCCAAGGGCAACGAGCACATGGCCGTAGCCGTGCGCTCCTCCGCCACTGCCGAGGACCTGCCGGACGCGTCCTTCGCCGGCCAGCAGGAAACCTTCCTCAACATCCGTGGCGTCGACAACGTGATCCGCGCGGCCAAGGAAGTCTTCGCTTCCCTGTTCAACGACCGTGCCATCGCCTACCGCGTGCACCAGGGCTTCGACCACAAGCTGGTCGCCCTGTCTGCCGGCGTGCAGCGCATGGTGCGTTCGGAAACCGGCACTGCCGGCGTGATGTTCACCCTGGATACCGAATCGGGCTTCCGTGACGTGGTGTTCATCACCGGCGCCTACGGTCTCGGCGAGACCGTGGTGCAGGGCGCGGTGAACCCCGACGAGTTCTACGTGCACAAGCCGACCCTCGAAGCCGGCCGTCCCGCCATCCTGCGCCGCAACCTGGGCAGCAAGGCGATCAAGATGGTCTACGGCGACGAGGCCAAGGCCGGGCGTTCGGTCAAGGTGGTCGATGTCGACCGTGCCGACCGTGCCCGTTTCGCCCTGTCCGACGCCGAGGTCACCGAGCTGGCCAAGCAGGCGCTGATCATCGAGAAGCACTACGGCCGCCCGATGGACATCGAGTGGGCGAAGGATGGCGACGATGGCCAGCTGTACATCGTCCAGGCCCGTCCGGAAACCGTGAAGAGCCGTACCGGCAATGTCATGGAGCGCTACCTGCTCAAGGAAAAGGGCAAGGTGCTGGTGGAAGGCCGTGCCATCGGTCAGCGCATCGGCTCCGGCAAGGTGGTGGTGATCCACGACATCGCCGAGATGGACAAGGTGCGCCCTGGCGACGTGCTGGTCTCCGACATGACCGACCCGGACTGGGAGCCGATCATGAAGCGCGCCAGCGCGATCGTCACCAACCGCGGCGGGCGTACCTGCCACGCGGCGATCATCGCCCGCGAGCTGGGCATCCCGGCGGTGGTCGGCTGCGGCAACGCCACCAGCGTGCTCAAGGATGGCCAGGAAGTGACCGTCTCCTGCGCCGAAGGCGACACCGGCCTGATCTACGAAGGCGCGCTGGGCTTCGACGTGCGCCAGAACTCGGTGGACGCCATGCCGGAGCTGCCGTTCAAGATCATGATGAACGTCGGCAACCCGGACCGCGCCTTCGACTTCGCCCAGCTGCCCAACGCTGGTGTCGGCCTGGCCCGCCTGGAATTCATCATCAACCGCATGATCGGCGTGCACCCCAAGGCGCTGCTGAACTTCGCCAGCCTGCCGGCGGAGCTCAAGGACAGCGTCGAGAAGCGCATCGCCGGCTACGACGATCCGGTCGGCTTCTATGTCGAGAAGCTGGTCGAGGGCATCAGCACGCTGGCCGCGGCCTTCTGGCCGAAGAAGGTCATCGTGCGCATGTCGGACTTCAAGTCCAACGAGTATGCCAACCTGATCGGCGGCAAGCTCTACGAGCCGGAAGAAGAAAACCCGATGCTCGGCTTCCGTGGCGCTTCGCGCTACATCAGCGAATCGTTCCGCGACTGCTTCGAGCTTGAGTGCCGGGCGATGAAGAAGGTCCGCAACGAGATGGGCCTGACCAACGTCGAGATCATGATCCCGTTCGTGCGTACCCTGGGCGAGGCCTCGCAGGTCATGGACCTGCTCGCCAGTCACGGCCTCAAGCGCGGCGAAAACGGCCTGCGCGTGATCATGATGTGCGAGCTGCCGTCCAACGCGCTGCTGGCCGAAGAGTTCCTTGAGTTCTTCGACGGCTTCTCGATCGGCTCCAACGACCTGACCCAGCTGACCCTCGGTCTGGATCGCGACTCCGGGATCATCGCCCACCTGTTCGACGAGCGGAACCCGGCGGTGAAGAAGCTGCTGTCCAGCGCCATCCAGGCGTGCCGCAAGGCCGACAAGTACATCGGCATCTGCGGCCAGGGGCCATCCGACCATCCGGACCTGGCCAAGTGGCTGATGGAGCAGGGCATCGACAGCGTGTCGCTGAACCCGGATTCGGTGCTCGATACCTGGTTCTTCCTCGCGGAAGGTCAGGCCTGAGTCCGGTCCTGAGTAGGTAACAACAGAGAGGGCGGGGCAATCCCGCCCTTTTTTGTGCAAGCGAAAAAGAACAGCATGCAAAGCAGCAGCAAACTCTTTCCCGTCGCCTTGGCCAGTGCCGAGCTGCGCGGCGATCTGACCGAAGACGTCTATCTTCTCAAGCCCAACAACAGCCCGGATCCCAGTGTCGAGTTGGCGCTGACTCGTCTTGGGCGCGCCGATGCCGCTAACGCGCGGGGTGTGCCGCTGGTGCTGCTGCACGGCAGCTTCGCCAATCGGCGCTTCTGGCATACGCCCAAGGGGCATGGTCTGGGCGCCTGGCTGGCGCGCGCCGGTTTCGATGTGTGGCTGGCGGAGATGCGCGGTCACGGCCTGTCCCCGCGCAACCTGGGCTATCGCCATAATCGGGTGGCCGACTACGCCCGCTATGATCTGCCGGCCATTGCCGCCTTCATCGGCGAGCAGTGCGGCAAGCCGGCGCACTGGCTGGGGCATTCGCTGGGCGGGCTGACCCTGGCCGCGGCGTTGGGCGGCGGGCATCTCACCGCGGCTGAGGTGGCCTCGCTGACCTTGTGTGGTTGCCAGGTCAACCATCTGCACTGGTCGCTGAAGTTGCCGCCGCTGAACTGGGGCGCACGTCTGCTGCTGCGCCGTCGCGAGCAGGTGGCCGCCGGCTGGCTGGGGCAGGGGCCGGAGGATGAGCCGCCGGGCGTAGTGCGCGAGGGGCTGCGCTGGCTCGGTCTGTTCGGGCGCTTTGGTGAGGGCAAGGAGGATTGGGCGGCGGGCTTGGCCGAGGTGACGGTGCCGGTGCTGGCACTGGCCGGGGCGGGGGACCGGGCGGATTCGTCGGCGGCCTGTCGCCAGCTACTTGAGCTCTTCGCTTCGCCGGTGCGCGCGTTCCTCTGTCTGGGGCGTGCCCAGGGCTTTGCCGAGGATTACCGGCATGTCGCCCTGCTGACGAGCAGGGGTGCCCAGGACGAAGTCTGGCCGCTGCTGCTGCACTGGCTGAGCCATCAGTGCCTGCCAGCGGCGCTGGGTGACGCGTCCGCTACGTTTGCCTAGTTCCCTTGGCGGGGCGTTGTGGCTAGGATCAGCAGCAGGATGGCCCGGCCGCTCGGTCTAGTGAGCGATCGGGCCGTCAGTGCTGTCTGTTCGCCGCTGTTGCGGTCGTCGCCGATCTATGACGGCGACCGTATCGGCGTCGATCTCTAACCGCAAGGAACCTGACATGCAATACGTGACCCCCGATCTGTGCGATGCCTACCCCTATGTCGAAGTTGTCGATCCGATGTTCAGCAACTTCGGTGGTCGTGATTCCTTCGGTGGCCAGATCGTCACCATCAAGTGCTACGAGGACAACTCGCTGGTCAAGGAGCAGGTTGACCAGAATGGCAAGGGCAAGGTGCTGGTAGTCGATGGCGGCGGTTCGCTGCGCCGCGCCCTGCTCGGCGACATGCTGGCTGAAAAGGCGGCGAAGAACGGCTGGGAAGGCATCGTGGTGTACGGCTGTGTCCGCGACGTCGATGTGCTCGCGCAGACCGATCTGGGCGTGCAGGCGCTGGCCTCCCATCCGATGAAGACCGAGAAGCGCGGGATCGGTGACCTGAACGTGCCGGTCACTTTCGGCGGCGTGACCTTCACGCCGGGCGAGTACATCTACGCCGACAACAACGGCGTCATCGTGTCCCGCGAAGAGCTGAAAATGCCCGAATAAGCGGGAGGGGCTCCGGCAGGTCGGGCGTCTGGCCCGGCCTGCGAGCGCATTCGCGGCGGAGTCAGCTGCACTGGAGAACGGATGCATTCTTGCGAGGGTGACGACGAGCGCGGACTGGTCTACGGCTTTGTCCTGAACGGCGAGGGAGGGGCGCGCCGGATCCAGCGCAACGAACTGGAGGTGCTCGACCTGCGCCCGCAGGAGAGTCTCTGGCTGCACTGGGACCGCAGCGTGGCGCCGGCGCGCCAGTGGCTGCGCGAGGCCAGCGGGCTGAACGAGTTCGCCTGTGACCTGCTGCTGGAGGAGGCGACCCGGCCGCGGCTGGTGCCGCTAGGCAGGGAGCGCCTGCTGTTGTTCCTGCGCGGGGTCAATCTCAATCCCGGCGCGGCGCCAGAGGATATGGTGTCTCTGCGCATCTACGCCGATGCCCGGCAGGTCATTTCCCTGCGCATGCGTCCAGTCAGGGCGGCGGGCGCGCTGTGTGAAGCCTTCGAGCGCAGCGATGGGCCGCAGACCGCCTCGCAAGTGATGCTGTTTCTTGCTCATGCCTTGACCGATGGGGTGGATACCCTGGTCTCGGCCATCGCCGAGCAGCTGGACGAGCTGGAGGAGGCGCTCGAGCAGAACGAGCGCAAGACTCCCGATCGCCATCTGCTGCTGGCGCTGCGCCGGCGGGCGGCTGGCCTGCGTCGGTATCTGGCGCCGCAGCGGGACATCTACGCCCAGCTGGTGCGCTCGCCCTTGCCCTGGTTTGTCGCCGACGACACCGCGTACTGGAACGAGCTGCACAACCGCCTTACCCGTAATCTCGAAGAACTGGAGCTGGCGCGCGAGCGGGTCAGTCTGTTGCAGGAGGCCGAGCATCGTCGGGTGACCGAGCGGATGAATCGGACCATGTATCTTCTCGGCATCGTCACCGGCTTTTTCATGCCGATCACCTTTGTCACCGGCCTGCTCGGCATCAACGTCGGCGGGATCCCCGGCTCCAGCCATCCCTATGGTTTTGTCGCGGTCTGTGCGGCGATCGGCGGCATTGCCGTATTCCAGTGGTGGCTATACCGGCGGATGCGCTGGCTCTGACGTGACTCGGCGCTTCTAGGTGGCGTCTTCAGCAGACACACACCGGGGGTGAGCATGCACGATCCCTTCGAAGAATCCCTGCGCGATCTGCTCAGGGGCGCTCCGGCCGAGTCGGCCGACAGTGCCCGGCTGGATCGCGTTCTAAAGGCCGCCAACCGCCAGGTCGGTGCCGGCGACCTGTTCAATCTGCTCGGCCACTGGTTCGAAGCCCTGATGATCGGTCTCGATCGCGGTGCGGCGCGCAAGGTGCCGGCTACCCGTCGCCTAAATCCCGTTGCGCGCCAGGCGCATAAGGCTGAGTGAAGCATGGAATTCGATATCTGGACCCAAAGCCTGCTGAGTGCCATGAACACCCTGTGGAGCAAGCTGGCCGGTTTCATCCCCAACCTGCTGGGCGCGTTGGTGGTTGCGCTGCTCGGCTTCATCGTCGCCAAGCTGCTCGATGCGCTGTTCTCCAAGCTGCTGGCCAAGTTGGGCCTGGATCGGCTGATGGCGGGGGCCGGGCTGACCAAGCTGCTAGAGCGTGGAGGGGTGCATGCCCCGGTGTCCACGCTGGTCGGCAAGATCATTTACTGGTTCGTGCTGCTGGTGTTTCTGGTCTCGGCCGCCGAATCGCTCGGTCTGCAGCGCGTGTCGGCGACGCTCGACCTGTTTGCGCTGTATCTGCCCAAGGTGTTCGGGGCGGCGTTGGTGCTGCTGGCGGGGGTGTTGCTGGCGCAGCTTGCCGGTCGCCTGGTGCGTGGTGCGGCCGACGGGGTGGGGCTCGAGTATGGCAACAGTCTCGGCCGGATCGCCCAAGCGCTGGTGATCGTCATCAGTATTTCGGTGGCCATCGGCCAGCTGGAAATCAAGACCGACCTGCTCAATATCGTCATTGCCATCGTGCTGGCTTCGGTCGGCCTGGCCCTGGCCCTAGCGCTGGGGCTGGGCAGCCGCGAGGTGGTGGGGCAGATCATTGCCGGTATCTACCTGCGCGAGCTGTATGAGGTCGGCCAGCAGATTAGGGTCGGCGAGGTCGAAGGGGTGATCGAGGAGATCGGTACGGTCAAGACCATCCTGCTGACCGACGATGGTGAGCTGGTCACCCTGTGCAACCGTCTGCTCCTGTCGCGACGGGTCAGCAGCCGCTGATACGGGACATTCGCTGCCCTTTTCTGCTAAATTCAGCGGTCATTCCGGCGTCTGCGCCTGCACAGGCGCCTTTCCCGATCCGCAGCCGGTCTGCCCCGTTTGAACAAGTCCCACTCTCTGTCACAGCGCTACGATCCGCACGAACTCACTGATGAGGAGTTGGTGCAGCGTGCGCATGGGGAGTTGTTCCATGTCACGCGGGCCTACGAGGAGCTGATGCGCCGCTATCAGCGGACCTTGTTCAATGTCTGTGCGCGCTATCTGGGCAACGATCGGGATGCCGACGATGTCTGTCAGGAAGTGATGCTCAAGGTGCTCTACGGGTTGAAGGGCTTCGAGGGCAAGTCGAAGTTCAAAACCTGGCTGTACAGCATCACCTACAATGAGTGCATCACCCAGTACCGCAAGGAGCGGCGCAAACGCCGGCTCATGGATGCGCTGAGTCTCGATCCTCTCGAGGAGGCTTCCGAGGAAAAGGCGCCCAAGGTCGAGGAGCGTGGCGGACTTGATCGTTGGCTGGTGCATGTCAATCCGATCGATCGGGAGATTCTGGTGCTGCGTTTTGTCGCCGAACTGGAGTTTCAGGAGATTGCCGACATAATGCATATGGGGCTGAGTGCCACCAAGATGCGCTACAAGCGAGCACTTGACCGTTTGCGCGAGAAATTTGCGGATACAGATGTGGAGTGAGTCGCGTATAAGTTTTTCGGTTGGTTCGGCGCCGTGTTAAACTTTTTGTCTGGCTGTGAGTCAAACGCAAGCAGCTAAAAAATTATCTTGCTGGGGATTTAACGGATGAAACTGAAAAACACCTTGGGCCTTGTTATTGGTTCGCTCGTCGCGGCTTCCTCCTTCAGTGTGCTGGCCCAGGGCCAGGGCGCCGTTGAAATGGAAGCATTCGGCAAGCACTACCTGAGCGACAGCCAGCGCGGCTTCGAAGACGAAGGCGAGCTCTACGGTGCCGGTATCGGTTACTTCCTGACCGATGACGTTTCCCTCAACCTGTCGCACGGTGTCTACAGCGACGTGACCTCCGACGACCCGGTCGCCGGTGGCGGCAAAAAGGACATCAAGGGCAGCCTGACCTCCCTCGACGCGCTGTACCACTTCGGTACTCCGGGTGTTGGCCTGCGTCCCTATGTTTCCGCTGGTGCTGCTCACCAGAGCATCGGTCAGCCTGATCGCGGCGGTCGCAACCACAGCACCTTCGCCAACGTCGGTACCGGTCTGAAGTACTACTTCACCGAGAACGTCTTCGCCAAGGCTAGCGTCGATGGCATGTACAACATCGACCAGGGCGATTCCGAGTGGATGGCTGGCGTCGGTGTCGGCCTGAACTTCGGCGGTGGCCAGGCTCCGGCTCCGGTCGCGGCTGCTCCGGTTGAAGAGCCGGCTCCGGTTGCCGAGCCGGTACCGGAAGTTGTACGCGTTGAGCTGGACGTGAAGTTCGACTTCGACAAGGCCAAGGTGAAGGAGGAGAGCTACGCCGACATCCAGAACCTGGCTGAGTTCATGAACCAGTACCCGCAGACCTCCACCACTGTTGAAGGTCACACCGACTCCGTGGGTACCGATGCCTACAACCAGAAGCTGTCCGAGCGTCGTGCCGCTGCCGTGCGCAACGTGCTGGTCGAGCAGTACGGTGTTGGCGCCGATCGCGTGAGCTCGGTTGGTTACGGCGAGTCCCGTCCGGTGGCCGACAACGCTACCGACGCCGGCCGCGCTGTGAACCGTCGCGTGGAAGCCGAAGTGGAAGCTCAGGCCAAGTAAATTGCCCTGAACTGCGCTCAAAGAAAAACCCGGCCTTGGCCGGGTTTTTCTTTGTCTGCGTTTTGCTGCCTGGTTGTCTGCTGGCCGACGCTCGCAAGTCAAGCCGTCGGCCTTGCGTTCAGTTGTGCAGCATCTCCGCGGCGTACAGGGTGTTTTCCAGGAGGCAGGCGCGGGTCATCGGGCCGACGCCGCCGGGCACCGGAGTGATCCAGCTGGCGCGCGCGGCGGCGGATTCGAAGTCGACGTCGCCGACCAGCTTGCCGTCGGCCTGGCGGTTGATGCCGACGTCGATGACGATGGCGCCTTCCTTGATCCATTCACCCTTGACCAGGCCCGGCTTGCCGACGGCGACGACCACGATGTCGGCCTGTCGCACATGACTGGCCAGATCGCGGGTGAAGCGGTGGGTCACGGTGGTGGTGCAGCCTGCCAGCAGCAGCTCGAGCGCCATTGGTCGGCCGACGATGTTCGAGGCGCCGACGACAACGGCGTGCAGGCCGTGCAGGTCCACGCCGGTGCTTTTGAGTAGGGTCATGATGCCTTTCGGTGTGCAGGGTTGCAGGACCGGCATGCGCTGGGCCAGGCGGCCGATATTGAACGGATGGAAGCCATCCACATCCTTGTCTGGATTGATGCGCTCGAGCAGTTGCGAGGCGTCCAGGTGGCGCGGCAGCGGCAGCTGGACCAGGATGCCGTCGACTGCCGGATCCTGGTTGAGGCTGTCGATCAGGCTCAGCAGTTCCTCCTGGGAGGTCGTCGCGTCGAGGTCATAGGCGCGGGAAATAAAGCCCACTTCCTGGCAGTCCTTGCGCTTATGGGCGACGTAAACCTCGGAGGCTGGATCGCTGCCGACCAGGATGACGGCCAGGCCGGGGATGCGCTGGTCTTGCTGGCGGCGCTCGGCCACGCGCTGGGCAATCTGTTGGCGAAGGCGGGCGGCGATGGCTTTACCGTCGATCAGTTGTGCGGTCATGACGCTTGGAGAACCGTGAGAGTCAGTTAAAAGGGTGGGGCATTCTCGCACGGGGCGGCGGTGGGGCAAAGGCGGCTGGCGAGCAAAACCCACGGGGCTAGCTATGTGTTTGAAATTTTTCATAAAAAAACTTGACGGGTGTCTGGAGCATGGATAACATGTGCCCCGCTTGACAGGCAAAGCCTCTTACGAAAGACGGTAAGAAGTTAGCTTGAAGGTCAGCCACTCGAGGGAATTCGAAAGAATTTCTCCGAATCCGGCTCGAGGGTTGCAGCCACAAACGCGCCCGTAGCTCAGCTGGATAGAGCATCCGCCTTCTAAGCGGATGGTCGCAGGTTCGAGTCCTGCCGGGCGCGCCAATAAGGCGCTTGGCTCAAGCAAAGCAATATGGTGGGCGTAGCTCAGTTGGTAGAGCACAGGATTGTGGCTCCTGGTGTCGTGGGTTCGATTCCCATCGTCCACCCCATATTCCGAAAACGCCAGGCCTAGCCTGGCGTTTTTGTTTCTGTACTGCGCGGACGTGGTGGAATTGGTAGACACGCTGGATTTAGGTTCCAGTGCCGCAAGGTGTGCGAGTTCGAGTCTCGCCGTCCGCACCATCAGATTCTAAGGGGCCTTCGGCCTCCATCCCCCCCCCTTACCTAGCTTTTGTATCTGCCATTGGGCGCACTGGATTATCGGTACGGCGAGAGCGTGCTGTGGCATCGTCACGCTCGACGCTGGGTGCATTCAGTGCTGCGGCAGTGGCGTGGTATCGCGCGCGTATGCGGATTTTGCTTTTCTGCTGCCGGGCGGGGTGACTTCTTCGGGGGCACCCACTAGAATCCATGCCCTATTTTGTGGGCCGGCAGGGCCGGCTTCGTCTGTGCAACGAGGATTATCCATGCAAGTTTCTGTTGAAACCACCTCCGCTCTCGAGCGCCGCATGACCGTTGGCGTTCCCGCCGAGCGCATCGAGACTGAAGTCAACAAGCGTCTGAAGCAGACTGCCCTTCGCGCCAAGATCCCCGGCTTCCGTCCTGGCAAGGTGCCGATGAGCATCATCCGTCAGCGCTACGAAGACTCCGCTCGCCAGGAAGCGCTGGGTGACCTGATTCAAGCCACTTTCTACGAAGCCGTGATGCAGGAAAAGTTGAATCCTGCCGGTGCCCCGTCCGTCGAGCCGAAAGGGTTCGAAAAGGGCCAGGCACTCGAGTACGTCGCCACCTTCGAAGTATTCCCCGAGTTCCAGGTGGCTGGCTTCGAGTCCATCGCCGTCGAGCGCCTGCAGGCTGATGTTTCCGATGCCGATGTCGACAACATGCTCGAGATCCTGCGCAAGCAGAACACCCGCTTCGACGCAGTCGAGCGCGCAGCGCAGAACGGCGACCAGCTGAACATCGATTTCGTCGGCAAGGTCGACGGCGAAGCCTTCGCTGGCGGCAGCGCCAAGGGCACTCTGCTGGTGCTGGGCTCCGGTCGCATGATTCCGGGCTTTGAAGACGGCCTGGTCGGTGCCAAGGCTGGCGAAGAGCGCGTGCTGAGCGTGACCTTCCCTGAGGACTACCAGAACCTGGATCTGGCTGGTAAGGCTGCCGAGTTCGCCGTGACCGTCAATGCGGTTGCCGAAGCCAAGCTGCCGGAGTTGAACGAAGAGTTCTTCGCCCTGTTCGGTGTCAAGGACGGCGGTATCGATGGTTTCCGCGCCGAAGTCCGCAAGAACATGGAGCGCGAGCTGCGCCAGGCCATCAAGACCAAGGTCAAGAACCAGGTAATGGAAGGCCTGCTGGCGGCCAACCCGATCGAGGCGCCGAAGGCTCTGCTCGGCAACGAAGTGAACCGTCTGCGCGTGCAGGCGGTGCAGCAGTTCGGTGGCAACATCAACCCCGAGCAGCTGCCGGCCGAACTGTTCGAAGAGCAGGCCAAGCGTCGCGTGCTGCTGGGTCTGGTGGTGGCTGAAGTGGTCAAGCAGTTCGAGATCAAGCCGGACGAGGCTCGCGTGCGCGAGCTGATCGAGGAGATGGCTTCGGCCTATCAGGAGCCGGAGCAGGTCGTGGCCTGGTACTACAAGAACCCGCAGCAGCTGGACGAGGTGCGCTCGGTTGTTCTGGAAGAACAAGTCGTGGATACTGTCCTGCAAAAGGCCAATGTCACCGACAAGCAGGTCTCCTACGAGGAAGCGGTCAAGCCGGCGGAAGCTCCGAAAGCCGAGTAAAGCCCTCTGCACTTGTTAGAGTCCTCCATAAGCCAGCCTCAGTGCTGGCTTATGCGTCTCTAGGACACTATTGATATAGGGAGTGAGCCAGGAAATGTTCCGCAATTCTTTTGAGTCGCAGTTCGACGTGCAGGCCGCCGGCGGTCTGGTGCCCATGGTGATCGAGCAGTCGGCGCGCGGCGAGCGTGCCTACGACATCTACTCGCGCTTGCTCAAGGAGCGGGTAATCTTTCTGGTCGGCCAAGTCGAGGACTACATGGCCAACCTAGTGGTGGCCCAGCTGCTGTTCCTCGAGGCGGAGAACCCGGACAAGGACATCCATCTCTATATCAACTCGCCGGGCGGCTCGGTGACTGCAGGCATGTCGATCTACGACACCATGCAGTTCATCAAGTCGGACGTGTCGACCATCTGCATCGGCCAGGCCTGCAGCATGGGTGCGCTGCTGCTGGCCGGCGGTGCCGCCGGCAAGCGCTACGCCCTGCCGCACTCGCGGATGATGATTCATCAGCCGTTGGGCGGTTTCCAAGGGCAGGCGTCGGACATCGAAATTCATGCCCGTGAGATTCTGACCATTCGCGAGCGTCTGAATCGTATCCTGGCCGGGCACACTGGCCAGCCGATCGATGTGATCGCCCGCGATACCGACCGCGACAACTTCATGAGTGCCGAGGAAGCGGTCAACTACCGTCTCATCGACCAGGTGCTGAGCAAGCGTCAGCTGCCTGTCTGAGTATTCCCCGCGTGATCCCGGTCGGGCTCTGTAACCGGCCATTTCGCGGGCTTGAAAAAGCCCGCGATTGCCTCCATCTTGTGTTCAAGCCTACCGGATTGGATTGATCGAATGACTGACACCCGCAACGGCGAGGATTCCGGCAAACTGCTTTACTGCTCCTTCTGCGGCAAGAGCCAGCATGAAGTGCGCAAGTTGATTGCCGGCCCCTCGGTCTTCATCTGTGACGAGTGCGTCGACCTGTGCAACGACATCATCCGCGAGGAGGTGCAGGAGGCCCAGGCCGAGAGTAACGCCAACAAATTGCCCGCGCCCAAGGAAATCAGCGCCATCCTGGATCAGTACGTGATCGGCCAGGAGCGTGCGAAGAAAGTGCTGGCGGTTGCGGTGTACAACCACTACAAGCGCCTCAGCCAGCGCGAGAAGAAGGAGGATGTCGAGCTCGGCAAGAGCAACATCCTGCTGATCGGGCCAACCGGCTCGGGCAAGACTCTGCTCGCCGAGACCCTTGCGCGCCTGCTCAACGTGCCCTTCACCATTGCCGATGCCACCACGCTGACCGAAGCCGGCTATGTCGGTGAGGACGTGGAGAACATCATCCAGAAGCTGCTGCAGAAGTGCGACTACGATGTCGAGAAGGCCCAGATGGGCATCGTCTACATCGACGAGATCGACAAGATCTCGCGCAAGTCGGACAACCCCTCGATCACCCGCGATGTATCGGGTGAGGGTGTGCAGCAGGCCCTGCTTAAGCTGATCGAGGGCACGGTCGCATCGGTGCCGCCGCAGGGCGGGCGCAAGCATCCGCAGCAGGAATTCCTGCAGGTCGATACGCGCAACATCCTGTTCATCTGCGGCGGCGCCTTCTCCGGTCTGGAGAAGGTCATCCAGAACCGCTCGACCAAGGGTGGCATCGGCTTCAATGCCGAGGTACGCAGCAAGGAGGTCGGCAAGAAGGTCGGCGAATCGCTACGCGAGGTCGAGCCGGACGATCTGGTCAAGTTCGGCCTGATCCCCGAGTTCGTCGGTCGCCTGCCGGTCATCGCCACGCTTGAAGAGCTCGACGAGACGGCGCTGATGCAGATTCTCACCGAGCCGAAGAATGCGCTGACCAAGCAGTATGCCCGCCTGTTCGAGATGGAAGGCGTCGACCTCGAGTTCCGCAGCGATGCCCTGCACGCCGTGGCGCGCAAGGCGCTGGAGCGCAAGACCGGTGCCCGCGGACTGCGCTCGATCCTCGAGGGGATCCTGCTCGACACCATGTACGAGATTCCCTCGGCCAAGGAAGTCAGCAAGGTGGTGATCGACGAGAGCGTGATCGAAGGCACCTCGAAGCCGCTGCTGATCTACGAGAACAGCGAGCCGCCGGCCAAGGCTGCGCCTGAGGCGTAAGTCATCCGGAAAAAAGGGGCCTACGGGCCCCTTTGTCATTTTCGCGTTACGCGAACGCTTGTTTTTTGCCGGCCAGGCCCCCATCTTGAACCCATGTTCAATGCCCGTGTGTCTCCTTCTGGCGGGCTCATCAGAGTTGAAAGCATGAAGACGATCATCGAATTGCCCCTTTTGCCGCTGCGCGATGTGGTGGTCTATCCGCACATGGTCATTCCGCTTTTCGTCGGGCGCGAAAAGTCGATCGAGGCGCTCGAGTCGGCGATGAGTGCGGACAAGCGCATCCTGCTGCTGGCCCAGAAGAATCCGGCAGACGATGATCCGGCGCCGGATGCCCTGTACCAGATGGGTACCGTGGCCAGTGTCCTGCAACTGCTCAAGCTGCCGGACGGCACGGTCAAGGTGCTGGTCGAAGGCAGCCAGCGCGGCGTGGTCGAGCGCTTCATCGATGCCGATACCCATGCACGTGCCGAGGTGCATCTGGTCGAGGAAGGCAGCATTGCCGAGCGCGAGTCGGAAGTGTTCAGTCGCAGCCTGCTGAGCCAGTTCGAGCAGTACGTGCAGCTGGGCAAGAAGGTCCCGGCCGAGGTGCTGACTTCGCTGGGCGGCATCGACGATCCTGCGCGCCTGGTGGACACCATGGCGGCGCACATGGCCCTGCGCATCGAGCAGAAGCAGGAGATCCTCGAGATCACCGACCTGGTCGCGCGGGTCGAGCACGTGCTCGGTCTGCTGGACGCCGAGATCGACCTGCTGCAGGTCGAGAAGCGCATCCGCGGGCGGGTCAAGAAGCAGATGGAGCGCAGCCAGCGCGAGTACTACCTGAACGAGCAGATGAAGGCCATCCAGAAGGAGCTGGGTGAGGGCGAGGAGGGCGGCAGCGAAGTCGACGAGCTGAAGAAGCGTATCGACAACGCGGGCATGACCAAGGAGGCGCTGCAGAAGGCCAATGCCGAGCTGAACAAGCTCAAGCAGATGTCGCCCATGTCGGCCGAGGCCACCGTGGTGCGTTCCTATATCGAGTGGCTGACCAATGTGCCGTGGCAGGCCGAGAGCAAGGTGCGCCTGGACCTCAAGCGTGCCGAAGAGATCCTCGATGCCGACCACTATGGTCTGGAAGAGGTCAAGGAGCGCATCCTCGAGTTCCTCGCCGTGCAGAAGCGGGTGAAGAAGCTCAAGGGGCCGGTGCTCTGCCTGGTCGGCCCGCCGGGGGTGGGCAAGACCTCGCTGGCCGAGTCGATCGCCCGCGCGACCAACCGCAAGTACGTGCGCATGGCCCTCGGCGGCGTGCGTGACGAGGCCGAGATCCGCGGCCACCGCCGTACCTACATCGGCTCCATGCCCGGCCGTCTGATCCAGAAGATGACCAAGGTCGGCGTGCGCAATCCGCTGTTCCTGCTCGACGAGATCGACAAGCTGGGCAGCGACATGCGCGGCGATCCGGCGTCGGCCCTGCTCGAAGTGCTGGATCCGGAGCAGAACCACAACTTCAACGATCACTATCTGGAAGTCGACTACGACCTGTCCAACGTGATGTTCCTGTGCACCGCCAACTCGATGAACATCCCGGCGCCGCTGCTCGACCGCATGGAGGTGATCCGTCTGCCGGGCTACACCGAAGCCGAGAAGGTGCGCATCGCGATCAAGTACCTGGTGCCCAAGCAGGCCGAGGCCAACGGGCTGAAGAAGGGCGAGCTGAGCTTCGAGGAAGAGGCCCTGCGCGACATCATCCGTGTCTACACCCGCGAGGCCGGCGTGCGCAGCCTCGAGCGGCAGATCGCCAAGGTCTGTCGCAAGGTGGTCAAGGAAAATACCCAGGAAAAGCGCGTCCAGGTCACGGTGACCAGCGACAGTCTCGAGCACTACCTGGGCGTGAAGAAATTCCGCTACGGTCAGGCCGAGCTGCAGGACCAGGTCGGCCAGGTGACCGGTCTGGCGTGGACGCAGGTGGGCGGTGAACTGCTGACCATCGAGGCGGTGGTGGTGCCCGGCAAGGGGTTGCTGATCAAGACCGGTTCGCTCGGCGACGTCATGGGCGAGTCGATTACCGCCGCCTTGACCGTGGTGCGCAGCCGGGCCAAGAGTCTGGGAATAGCGCCGGACTTCCACGAAAAACGCGACATCCACATCCATGTTCCGGAAGGCGCCACCCCCAAGGATGGCCCCAGCGCCGGTATCGGCATGTGCACTGCGCTGGTTTCTGCCGTCACCGGGATTCCGGTGCGTGCCGATGTGGCGATGACCGGGGAGATCACGCTGCGCGGGCAGGTGCTGGCTATTGGCGGGCTCAAGGAGAAACTTCTGGCGGCGCACCGCGGTGGTATTACCACCGTGATCATTCCCGAGGAAAATGTGCGCGATCTGAAGGAGATTCCGGAAAACATCAAACAGGATCTGCAAATCAAACCGGTGAAGTGGATTGACGAGGTCCTGCAGATTGCGTTGCAATACAAGCCAGAACCCTTGGCTGACGCGGCTCCTGAGCCGGTCGCACAGGATGACAAGTGCGAAGCGGACGCCCAGAAGCGAATCAGCACGCACTAGGTGTGAGGCTTCCTTGACACTCTTTTCAGGCGCTTGATATAAAGCGCCTCTTCATGTGTCGGCTGGCCTCTAAAGACACTTTTATTTGCACCACCAGATCTAGATACGAACTCAACAGGAATCAAGGGGACTTAGAGTGAACAAGTCGGAACTGATCGATGCCATCGCTGCATCTGCTGATATCCCGAAAGCTGTTGCCGGCCGCGCGCTGGATGCCGTGATCGACTCCATCACCGGTGCCCTGAAGGATGGCGACTCCGTCGTGCTGGTAGGCTTCGGCACCTTCGCGGTGAAAGAGCGTGCAGCCCGTACCGGCCGCAATCCGCAGACCGGCAAGCCGATCGAAATCGAAGCGGCCAAGATTCCGGGCTTCAAGGCCGGTAAAGCCCTCAAGGATGCTGTCAACTAAGCGTCTTTCTGGCTTGCGTCATCCCGGACCGGTGTTGTCGGTCCGGCTGCGGAGCGGTAGTTCAGTCGGTTAGAATACCGGCCTGTCACGCCGGGGGTCGCGGGTTCGAGTCCCGTCCGCTCCGCCACTAAATCGAGAAGGCGCATCCTAGGATGCGCCTTTCTTTTATTCGCCACGCCCTCTGCCGGAAGTCTGCCCGGTCGGGGGAGGGCCGTGTTTGGGGGCAGCATGCTGCAAAATATCAGGGACAACTCTCAGGGCTGGATCGCCAAGACCATCGTTGGCGTGATCGTCGTGCTCATGGCGTTGACCGGCTTCGATGCGATCATGAATGCGGCGAACAACAGCAAGGATGCCGCCGAAGTGAATGGCGAAAGCATCAGCACCGACGAGCTGACTCGTGCCGTGGACATGCAGCGCCGCCAGTTGCTCCAGCAGTTGGGCGGGCAGTTCGATCCGGCCATGCTGGACGATAAGCGCCTGCGCGAGGGGGCGCTGAAGGCACTGATCGAGCGCAAGCTGCTGCTGCAGGGCTCGACCGATGCCGGCTTCGGCTTCTCCCAGCAGGCCCTCGACCAGCTGATCCTGCTGACCCCCGAGTTCCAGCAGGATGGCAAGTTCAGCGCCGATCGCTTCGATCAGGTCATTCGCCAGATGGGCTACAGCCGCCTGCAGTTCCGCGAGCTGCTGGAGCAGGAAATGCTCATCGGTCAGCTGCGTGCGGGTCTGGCCGGCAGCGGCTTTGTCACCGACCAGGAGCTGCGCGCCTTTGCCGCCCTCGAGCAGCAGACCCGCGACTTCGCCACGCTGGCCATCCAGGCGCGCCCGGAGCAGATTGAGGTCTCCGAAGAGCAACTCAAGGCTTACTACGAGCAGCACGCCAGCGAGTTCATGACCCCCGAGCAGGTGCTGGTCGAGTACATCGAGCTGAAGAAGGATGCCTTCTTCGATCAGGTGAAGGTGTCCGACGAGGACATCCAGGCGCTGTACGAGAAGGAAGTCGCCAACCTTGGTGAGCAGCGCAAGGCCTCGCACATCCTGCTGGAAACCGACGACAAGCTGAACGACGAGCAGGCCAAGGCCAAGCTCAAGGAGCTGCGCAAGCGCATCGAGCAAGGCGAAGACTTCGCCAAGCTGGCCAAGGAGTTCTCCCGTGATCCGGGGTCGGCGGCCAATGGCGGCGACCTCGGCTTCGCCGGCAAGGGCGTCTACGATGCGGCGTTCGAGGATGCGCTGTTTGCCCTCAAGGTCGGCGAGCTGTCCGCGCCGGTGAAAAGCGAGTTCGGCTGGCACCTGATCCGTCTCGATCAGGTGCAGGCTCCGGAAGTACCGACCCTGGCAAGCCTCAAGCCGCAGCTCGAGCGCGACCTCAAGGCCCAGCAGGTCGAGCAGCGCTTTGTCGAGAAGACCAAGGAGCTGGAAGATGCCGCCTTCGAGTCTGCCGATCTGGCCCAGCCGGCCCAGGAACTCGGCCTCGAGGTCAAGCAGGCTGAGCCGTTCGGCCGCGAAGGCGGGGCGGGCATTGCAGCCAACCGTCAGGTGGTCCAGGCCGCCTTCAGCCCGGAAGTGCTGACCGAAGGGGCCAACAGCAGCGCGCTGGAGCTGGATCCCGATACCGTGGTGGTCCTGCGCGTCAAGGAGCACCGCAAGCCTGAGCAGCAAGCACTGGCGCAACTGGCGGACAGCCTGCGCGAGCGTATCCGCAAGGAGCAGGCGGGCAAGGCAGCCCAGGAGCGTGGTGAGGCGCTGCTGGTCGACCTGCGTGCCGGCAAGACCCCGGTGATCCAGGCCCAGTCGGGCGAGTCCTGGCAGGTGACCGAAGCGGCCAAGCGCAACCAGGAAAACGTCCAGCCGCAAGTGCTGCAGGCGCTGTTCCGCATGCCCAGGCCGGCTGCCGCCGACAAGCCGAGTTTTGCCGGCCTGTCGCTGGGCAACGGCGACTATCTGGTGATCCGTCTGGATGGCGTTAGCAACGCCGAGGTCAAGCTGTCGGACGAAGAGCTGGCGATGTACCGTCGCTTCCTCGCTTCGCGCAGCGGCCAGCAGGACTTCCAGGCGTTCCGCCGCCAGCTGGAAACCGAGGCCAAGGTCGAGCGGTTCTGATCGAGACCCCACGCCAGTCGCTACCGCCAACGCCTCCGTAAGGGGGCGTTGTGCTTTTTGCCTTGGGCAGACTGCCGCAGGGCTAGCACGCGGTGCGAGAAATGGAACAAAGGGGGCGGGGGACTGCGGGGGCCGACTGGCGGCGCAAGGCGGGAAACCGACCCGCATGGCGCGGGTCGGTGGCGGGCAGCTTACTCGTCCAGCTGGCCCATGGCGGTGGTGTTGAAGCCACCGTCGACGTACATGATTTCACCGCTGACGCCCGACGCCAGGTCGGAGCACAGGAAGGCGCCGACGTTGCCGACTTCGTCGATGGTCACGTTGCGGCGCAGCGGGGTCTGGCGCTCGTTGGCGGCCAGCATCTTGCGGAAGCTGGCGATGCCGCTGGCGGCCAGGGTGCGGATCGGGCCGGCGGAGATGCAGTTGACGCGGGTGCCTTCCGGGCCGAGGCTGCCGGCCAGATAGCGCACGCCGGCCTCCAGGCTGGCCTTGGCCATGCCCATCACGTTGTAGTTGGGCATGGTGCGCTCGGCACCCAGGTAGGACAGGGTCAGCAGGCTGCCGTTGCGGCCCTTCATCATCTCGCGACCGGCCTTGGCCAGGGCGACGAAGCTGTAGGCGCTGATGTCGTGGGCGATCTTGAAGGGTGACTTCGGTGAAGTCGCCGTTGAGCTGGTCGCCCGGGGCGAAGCCGACCGAGTGGACGATGCAGTCCAGACCGTCCCACTTCTTGCCCAGTTCCTCGAACACGCGGGCGATGTCGTCATCGTTGGCCACGTCGCAGGGGAAGCACAGGTCGGCGCTGGAGCCCCAGCCGGCGGCGAACTCTTCGACGCGGCCCTTGAGCTTGTCGTTCTGGTAGGTGAAGGCCAGTTCCGCACCCTCGCGGTGCATCGCGGCGGCGATGCCGGAGGCGATGGACAGCTTGCTGGCGACGCCGACGATCAGCACGCGCTTGCCGGTCATGAAACCCATGGTGTACTTCCTCTTGCTGGTTAATCGGCAGTGCCCGGTGCCATGAAGGCGGCCTCGAGCAGCTGCTGTGTGTAGGGGTGCTGCGGGGCGTGGAAAATCGCGCCGGCCGCACCCTGTTCGACCACCTTGCCGTGCCGCACCACCATCAGGTGGTGACTCAGGGCCCGGACCACCGCCAGGTCATGGCTGATGAACAGGTAGGTCAGATTGTACTTGTGCTGCAGGCTGCGCAGCAGCTCCACCACCTGGCGCTGCACCGTGCGGTCGAGGGCCGAGGTCGGCTCGTCGAGCAGGATCAGCTGCGGCCGCAGGACCAGGGCGCGGGCGATGGCAATGCGCTGACGCTGCCCGCCGGAAAACTCGTGAGGGTAGCGATGCCGCGTCTCCGGATCCAGCCCCACTTCACCCAGTACGGCAATGATCGCCTGCTCGCGCTCGGCTGGCGTGCCGATGCCGTGGATCTCGAGCCCCTCGCCGATGATCTGGCTCACCGACATGCGTGGGCTCAGACTGCCGAACGGGTCCTGGAATACCACCTGCATCTGCCGGCGCAGCGGGCGCACCGCCTGCTGGCTGAGGCCGTCGATGGCCTCGCCGTGGAAGCGGATCGCGCCGTGACTGCCGATCAGGCGCAGGATCGCCAGGCCGAGGGTCGACTTGCCCGAGCCGCTCTCGCCGACGATGCCGAGGGTCTGCCCCTGCGGCAGGCGGAAGTTGACGCCGTCCACCGCCTTGACGTGGTCGACGGTGCGGCGCAGCAGGCCCTTGCGGATCGGGAACCACACGCGCAGGTCGTCGACCTCGAGCAGCGGCTTGCCGGGCGGATTGTCCGCCGGGCCGCCGCTGGGGTCGGCACTCAGCAGCTCCTGGGTATAGGGATGCTGGGGCGCGTTGAACAGCTGCTCGCAGTCGGCCTGTTCGACGATGCGGCCGTGCTGCATGACGCATACCCGCTGGGCGATGCGCCGCACCAGGTTGAGGTCGTGGGTGATCAGCAGCAGGGCCATGCCCAGGCGCGCCTGCAGTTCCTTGAGCAGCTCGAGGATCTTCAGCTGCACGGTGACGTCCAGCGCGGTGGTCGGCTCGTCGGCGATGAGGATTTCCGGCTCGTTGGCCAGGGCCATGGCGATCATCACCCGTTGGCGCTGGCCGCCGGACAGCTCGTGCGGATAGGCGCGCAGGCGCTTGGCCGGCTCGGGAATGCCGACCAGCTCGAGCAGCTCCAGCACCCGTGCCCGCGCGGCGGCGCCGGTCAGGCCCTTGTGCAGGGCCAGCACTTCGGCGATCTGCTTCTCCACCGGGTGCAGCGGGTTGAGCGAGGTCATCGGCTCCTGGAACACCATGGCGATGCGGTTGCCGCGGATGCCGCGCAGGCGCCGTTCCGACAGCTGCAGCAGGTCCTCTCCCGCGTAGCGGATGCTGCCGCTCGGATGGCTGCTGCTGCGCGGCAGCAGGCGCAGGATGGAGTGGGCGGTCACCGACTTGCCCGAGCCGCTCTCGCCGACCAGCGCCAGGGTTTCCCCGCGGCGGATGTCGAAGCTGACGCCATGCACCACGGTCTGCGCTGCGCCGCCCTGGCTGAAGGCCACCTGCAGGTCGCGGATCTCGATCAGGGATTCGTTCATCGCCTCACTTCCTTGGGTCGAAGGCATCGCGCGCGGCCTCGCCGATAAACACCAGCAGGGTCAGCATCAGCGCCAGCACGGCGAAGGCGCTGATGCCCAGCCACGGCGCCTGCAGGTTGGACTTGCCCTGGGCTACCAGCTCGCCCAGCGACGGCGAGCCGGGCGGCAGGCCGAAGCCGAGGAAGTCCAGCGCGGTCAGGGTGCCGATGGCGCCGGTGAGGATGAACGGCATGAAGGTCATGGTCGAGACCATCGCATTGGGCAGGATGTGGCGGTACATGATGGCGCCGTTCTGCATGCCCAGGGCGCGGGCGGCGCGCACGTACTCGAGGTTGCGCCCGCGCAGGAATTCGGCGCGCACCACGTCGACCAGGCTCATCCAGGAGAACAGCAGCATGATGCCCAGCAGCCACCAGAAGTTCGGCTCGACGAAGCTGGCGAGGATGATCAGCAGGTAGAGCACCGGCAGGCCCGACCAGATCTCCAGGAAGCGCTGGCCGACCAGATCGACCCAGCCGCCGTAGAAGCCCTGCAGGGCGCCGGCGGCAACGCCGATCACCGAGCTGAGCAGGGTCAGGGTCAGGGCGAACAGCACCGAGATGCGGAAGCCGTAGATCACCCGGGCCAGCACGTCGCGACCCTGGTCGTCGGTGCCCAGCCAGTTGTCCGCCGAGGGCGGTGCCGGCGCCGGCACCTTGAGCTCGAAGTTGATGCTCTCGTAGCTGTAGGGAATCACTGGCCAGAGCATCCAGCCGCCCTTGGCCTCGATCAGCTCGCGCATGTACGGGCTCTTGTAGTCGGCCTCCAGCGGGAACTCGCCGCCGAAAGCGGTTTCCGGATAACGCTCGAGCACCGGTGCATACCACTGGCCATCGAAGTGGATCAGCAGCGGCTTGTCGTTGGCGATCAGCTCGGCGCCGAGACTCAGCACGAACAGGCCGAGAAACAGCCACAGGCTGTACCAGCCGCGCTTGTGCGCCTTGAACAGCGCGAAGCGGCGCTGGTTGATGGGGGAGAGGGCCATGACTCAGTTCTCCCGGCTTTCGAAGTCGATGCGCGGATCGACAAGGGTGTAGGTCAGGTCGCCGATCAGTTTCACGATCAGTCCCAGCAGGGTGAAGATGAACAGGGTGCCGAACACCACCGGATAGTCGCGGTTGATCGCCGACTCGAAGCTCATCAGCCCCAGGCCGTCGAGGGAGAAGATCACCTCGATCAGCAGGGAGCCGGTGAAGAAGATGCCGATGAACGCCGACGGGAAGCCGGCGATGATGATCAGCATGGCGTTGCGGAACACGTGGCCGTAGAGCACGCGGTTTTCCGACAGGCCCTTGGCGCGGGCGGTGACCACGTACTGCTTGCCGATCTCGTCGAGGAAGCTGTTCTTGGTCAGCAGGGTGAGGGTGGCGAAGTTGCCGATCACCAGCGCGGTCACCGGCAGCGCCAGGTGCCAGAAGTAGTCGGTGACCTTGCCCCACAGGCTGAGTTCGTCGAAGTTGTTCGAGGTCAGGCCGCGCAGCGGGAACCAGTCGAAGTAGCTGCCGCCGGCGAACAGCACGATCAGCAGGATGGCGAACAGGAACGCCGGGATCGCGTAGCCGACGATGATCGCGGTGCTGGTCCACACGTCGAAGGCGCTGCCGTGGCGCATGGCCTTGGCGATGCCCAGCGGGATGGACACCAGGTACATGATCAGGGTGCTCCACAGCCCGAGGGAGATGGACACCGGCATCTTCTCGATGATCAGCTCGGTGACCGTGGCGTCGCGGAAGAAGCTCTGCCCGAAGTCGAAGTGCAGGTAGTTCTTGATCATGATCCAGAAGCGTTCGCTGGCCGACTTGTCGAAGCCGTACATGCGCTCGATTTCCTTGACCAGCTCGGGATCCAGGCCCTGGGCGCCACGATAGGTGGAGCCGGCCGCCGCGACCTCGGCGCCGCCGCCGGCGATCCGCCCGGTGGCCCCGCCGGCGGCGGCATCGAAGCCCTCGAGCTTGGCGATCATCTGCTCCACCGGGCCGCCGGGAGCGGCCTGGATGATGATGAAGTTGATCAGCAGGATGCCGAACAGGGTCGGCACGATCAGCAGCAGGCGGCGGAAAATGTAGGCCAGCATTCAGCGAGACTCCCCGGCGGCGACCGGCGCGCTCTGCTCGCCCGGCTTGGTCCACCAGGTGTACAGGCCGATGTCGTACAGCGGTGCCACGGCCGGTCGCTCGAAGCGGTTCCAGCGCGCCACCCGCCAGGTCTTGATGTGCCAGTTGGGGATCACGTAGTACCCCCATTGCAGCACGCGGTCGAGGGCGCGGGTATGGGCGATCAGGCTCTCCCGGCTGTCGGCCTTGATCAGGCCTTCCACCAGCGCGTCGATGGCCGGATCCTTGAGGCCGATCAGGTTGCGGCTGCCGGGGTTGTCGGCGCTGCTGGAGTGCCAGTATTCGCGCTGCTCGTTGCCCGGCGAGCTGGACTGGGCGAAGCCGCCGACGATCAGGTCGAAGTCGCGCGAGCGCAGGCGGTTGATGTACTGCGAGATGTCGGCGCGGCGGATCTGCAGTTCGATGCCGAGACCGGCCAGGTTGCGCTTGAACGGCAGCAGCACGCGCTCGAACTCGACCTGGGCGAGGAGAAACTCGATGGTCACCGGCTTGCCGCTGGCGTCGACCATGCGGTCCTGCTCCAGGCGCCAGCCGGCCTCCTGCAACAGCTGGAAGGCGCGGCGCCGCTGGTCGCGCAGCACGCCGCTGCCGTCGCTGTACGGCGGCTGGAATTCCGCGCTGAACATCTGCGGCGGCAGCCGGTTGCGCCACGGTTCGAGCAGCTTCAGCTCGGCGGGCGAGGGCAGCCCGCTGGCCGCCAGCTCGGAGTTCTCGAAGTAGCTGCGGGTGCGCACGTAGGCGCTGTGGAACAGCTGGCGGTTGGTCCACTCGAAGTCGAACAGCAGGCCCAGCGCCTCGCGCACGCGGGCATCCTGGAACTGCGGGCGACGCAGGTTGAAGATGAAGCCCTGCATGCCGGTGGGGTTGTGGTTGGCGATCTCCTCCTTGATCAGCCGGCCGTCATGAATGGCCGGGCTGTCATAGGCGGTGGCCCAGTTCTTCGCGCTGCTTTCCACCCAGAAGTCGAACTGCCCGGCTTTGAGGGCTTCGAGGGCCACGGTGTTGTCGCGGTAGTAGTCGACCGTCAGGCTGTCGAAGTTGTATTGGCCACGGTTTACCGGCAGGTCCTTGGCCCACCAGTCCTTGACCCGTTCATAGCGGATGCTGCGCCCGGCCTGTACCTCGGCCACCTGGTAGGGGCCGCTGCCGAGCGGCGCATCCAGGCTGGTGCGGGCGAATTCGCGGCCCGCCCAGGCGTGCTTGGGCAGCACCGGCAATTGGCCGACGATCAGCGGCAGTTCGCGGTTGCCGTTGTGGCGGAAGTCGAAGCGCACGCGCCGCTCGCCTTCGGCCACGGCCTTCTCCACGTCGGCGTAGTAGGCGCGATACTGCGGCGCGCCATCCTTCATCAGGGTCTCGAAGGTGAACACCACGTCGGCGGCGGTCACCGGCTGGCCATCGTGGAAGCGCGCCTCGGGGCGCAGGGTGAAGCGTACCCAGCGGTTGTCCGGCGCCTTCTCGATGCTTTGCGCCAGCAGGCCGTATTCGGTGAAGGGCTCGTCGAGACTGCGGCGGGTCAGGGTGTCGTAGAGCAGGCTGATCTCGTCGGCGGCCACGCCCTTGTTGATGAACGGATTGAGGCTGTCGAAACCGCCGAAACCGGCCTGGCGCAGGGTGCCGCCCTTGGGCGCGTCGGGGTTGACGTAGGCGAAATGCTGGAAGTCGGCCGGGTACTTCGGCGGCTCGTCGTACAGGGTCAGGGCATGGCGGGCGGCCGCCGTGGCATTGACTGCCACGGCGAGCATCAGGACACCGCCGGCGAACAGGCGGGTGCAGCGCTGGAAGACGGTCATCGGGAAGCCTCCGGGGTCTTGAGCCACCAGGCGCGCAGGCCTAGGGTGTAGGGCGGCGTGCTGACGTGGTCGAAGCGGTTGCGCCAGGCGAGCCGGTGGTGGTCGCTGTACCAGTTGGGGATGCTGTAGTGCTGTGACAGCAGCACCCGGTCGAGCGCGCGCACAGCAGCGACCTGCTGGTCGCGGGTCTGCGCGGCGAGCAGCTTGTCGAGCAGCGCGTCGACCACCGGGTGGCTGATCCCGGCGTAGTTCTTGCTGCCGCGCACGTGGACCTGGCTGGAATGGAAGTATTGCCACTGCTCAAGGCCGGGACTCAGCGTCTGCGGCAGGGTCATCAGCACCATGTCGTAGTCGAAGCCGTCGATGCGCTGCTTGTACTGGGCGCGATCGACGGTGCGCAGGCTGGCCTCGACGCCGATGCGCGCGAGATTGTCGCGGTACGGCTGGAGGATGCGCTCCAGACTCGGGTTGACCAGCAGGATCTCGAAGCGCAGCGGCTGGCCGCGACTGTTGAGCAGGCGCCCGCCGGCGGATTTCCAGCCGGCCTGAGCGAGCAGGTCGAGGGCGCGGCGCAGCGTCTCGCGCGGCAGGCCGCTGCCATCGGTCTGCGGTATCTGCGGCGCTGCGCTGAACAGTTCGGCCGGCAGCTGCTCGCGGAAGGGCGAGAGCAGCAGCCATTCCTCGCCCTGCGGGATGTCGCGGGCGGAGAACTCGCTGTTGGGGTAGTAGCTGGTTGCCCGGCTGTAGGCATTGTTGAACAGCGTGCGGTTGCTCCACTCGAAATCGAACAGCAGGCCCATGGCCTCGCGTACCCGGGCGTCGGCGAAGTGGGCACGGCGGCTGTTCATGAACAGCGCCTGGGTCTGGGTCGGGATCTGGTGGGGGATCTCCGCCTTGACGATATCGCCGCGCTCCACCGCCGGGATGTTGTAGCCGTTGGCCCAGTTCTTCGCCTGGTTCTCGATGTAGAAATCGAATTCGCCCGCCTTGAACGCTTCGAAGGCGACATGGTTGTCGCGGTAGAACTCCACCTCGACGCGGTCGAAGTTGTACTTGCCGCGGTTGACCGGCAGGTCCTTGCCCCACCAGTCCTTCACCCGCTCGAACACCACGCGCCGGCCCGGGGCCACCTGGGCGATGCGGTAGGGGCCGCTGCCCAGCGGCGGCTCGTAGCTGGTGGCCTTGAAGTCGCGCTTGCTCCAGTAGTGCTGCGGCAGCACCGGCAGCTCGCCGAGGCGCAGGATCAGCAGCGGATTGCCGCTGCGCTTGAACACGAAGCGCACCCGGTGGCGGTTGAGGATGTCGACCCGCTGGATTTCCTGGAGGGCGGTGCGGTATTGCGGATGGCCATCGCGGCTGAGCAGGCGGTAGGAGAAGGCCACGTCGTAGGCGGTGATCGGCTTGTCGTCGTGGAAGCGTGCCTCGGGGCGCAGGTTGAACACCACCCAGCTGCGGTCCTTGCTGTACTCCACCGAGGAGGCGATCAGGCCGTAGCTGGAGGTCGGCTCGTCGCCCGACGGATCGTAGGCGCCAGTGCCGGCCATCAGCGGGGCATTCAGTTCGGAGACGCCGTACTGCAGGAAGTTGCCGGTGCCGGCCGGGCTGGTGCCCTTTAGGGTATAGGGGTTGAGGGTATCGAAGGTGCCGGAGGCCATCAGGCGTACCGTGCCGCCCTTGGGGGCGTCCGGATTGACCCAGTCGAAATGGCTGAAGTTGGCCGGGTACTTGAGCGCGCCGAACTGGGCGTAGCCGTGCCGTTCGGTGACGGCAGCACTGGTCGGCAGACAGGCCGCCAGACCGAGCAGCAGGGCGAGGAGACGACTCATCAGGCGAGGGTCCGGTCCGTGGCAATCTTGTAGGTTGAGAAAGCTACAGTAACAGCTTGTATCGGCAGGAAAAAGAGTGGACCCGGGAGGTCGGGCCGCTGGCTCAGCGCCGCCCGAGGTAGAGGGTCAGGGTCTGCCCGGGCTTGAGGGTGCGGCCGAGGGAGGGGTTCCACTGTTTCAGGTGATGGGTGCCGACCGCGAAGCGCTGGGCGATGTCCGACAGCGAGTCGCCGCGGCGCACCTTGTAGTAGGTTACCGACTGGCGCGTGTCGCCCCCGCTCTTGGCCTTCGCGGCGGCACGGGGACGGTCTTCGTGCAGGGTCAGCACCTGTCCGGCGTGGATGGATTTGCCCTTGAGCTTGCTCCAGCGCTGCAGGTCGGCCACCGCGACGTTGTGCTGCTTGGCCACGCTCCACAGCGTATCGCCCTTGCGCACCCGGTAGCGGCGCAGCGCCGGTTTGGTCGTCGTTTCGGCTCTGGCGGCGACCACCGGCGCGCTGCGCTCCTCCTGCACGGCGTTGCCGGGCAGCTGCGGAATCAGCAGCGCCTGGCCGGTGCGCACCTGCCTGTCGGGCAGCTGGTTGAGGTCGCGCAGGGTGCTGCTGGCGACGCCATGGCGCTTGGCGATGCTGTCCAGGCTGTCGCCGCGGCGCACCTGGTAGCGCTGCCACTGCATCAGGCTGTCCGGCTGCAGACGGGCGAGGCTCTCGCTCAGCCCGTCGGCCTTGGCCACCGGCACCAGCAGGTGGCGCGGGCCATCGAGGGTGATGCCCTGCTTGAAGGCCGGGTTGAGCTGGAGCAGCTCGTCCTTGTCGACATCCGCCATGGCGGCGACTCGCGACAGGTCGAGCTGGTGGCGGATGGCGACTTTTTCGAAGTAGGGCTGATTGGCGATGGGCGCGAGCGCCACCCCATAGCTGGTCGGTGCCTGGATGATCTGCGACACGGCCAGCAGCTTGGGCACGTAGTCCTGGGTTTCCCGCGGCAGCGGCAGGTTCCAGTAGTCGGTCGGCAGGTTGCGGCTCTGATTGCGCTCGATGGCGCGGCTGACCGTGCCTTCGCCGGCATTGTAGGCGGCCAGGGCGAGCAGCCAGTCGCCGTTGAACATGTCGTGCAGGCGCTTGAGGTAGTTGATCGCGGCGTTGGTCGAGGCGGTGATGTCACGACGGCCGTCGTACCAGTCGGTCTGGCGCAGGTTGTAGTGGCGGCCGGTGGAGGGGATGAATTGCCAGAGACCGGCGGCGTGGGCCGGCGAGTAGGCCATCGGGTTGTAGGAGCTCTCGATCATGGGCAGCAGCGCCAGCTCCAGCGGCATGTCGTTCTCTTCCAGGCGCTCGACGATGTAGTGGATATAGGGCCCGCTGCGTTCGGCGGTGCGCTGGATCGACGCCGGATGGCTGGCGAAGCCGAAGCGCTGGCGCTCGATGCGCGGGTTGGTGCCGATCTGGTCCTGCAGCTTGTAGCCGGCGCGGATGCGCTCCCAGATGTCGCCGTGCTGCTCTTCCTGGGGCGGTGGCGTCTTGGTCCACTCGATCTGCCGGCTGGCTCTGACGGTGTTCTCGGGCTCGGCGCCGCCGCGGCTCTGGCAGCCGGCCACGACCACCAGCAAGCCCACCAGCAACAGCTGGAGGGCCCGGGAAGCGGCGGTGCGAACGGAACTCTGGGGCGTTGGCGGTGGCATCGGCTGGCGATTTTCCGGGCAAAAAGTCGGGGGATTCTAGGAACCGTCCCGGAAGTGGTCAAGTTTTCACCAGTTACTAGAAGTTATCTTTCCAGCTACGCAACTCGGCAAAAACTGCACTGGGGGAGTCCAGGGAATGCCCGGCCCGTTGCTCGCCTTGCTGGCGCACCCCGGCTTCGTTGACCCGCAGGAAGGGGTTGGTCGCCCGCTCGATGGCCAGTGTCGAGGGCAGCGTGGGCAGGCCCTGCTCACGTAGGCTGGCGGCTTCGGCGGCGCGTTGGTGCAAGGCCGGATTGTCGGGTTCCACCGCCAGGGCGAAGCGCAAATTGCTCAAGGTGTACTCGTGGGTGCAGTACACGCGGGTCTGCGCCGGCAGGGCGGCCAGGCGCTGCAGCGAGGCGTGCATCTGCGCGGCGGTGCCCTCGAACAGGCGGCCGCAGCCTGCGGAGAACAGGGTGTCGCCGCAGAACAGCAGCGGCTGCACGTCGTCGCCACCGAACAGGGCGATGTGCCCTGCGGTGTGTCCGGGCACGTGCAGCACCTGCCAGTCGTGGTCGAGGAGGCGGATGCGCTGGTTGTCCTCGAGGGCGACATCGCGGCCGGGAATCGCTTCCAGTGCCGGGCCGAGCACCCGCGCGCCGGTGTGCTCCTTGAGCGCGAGGATGCCGCCGGTATGGTCGTGGTGGTGGTGGGTGACCAGGATGTCGGTCAATTGCCAGTCCGCATGGGTCGCCAGCCAGGCCAGCACCGGCGCGCTGTCGCCGGGATCGACCACGGCACAGCGCCGCTGCGCAGCATCCTGTAACAGCCAGATATAGTTGTCGCTGAAGGCGGGCAGGGCGGTGATCTGTATCATGGGCGGGCGAACCACTATGCTGAGTCGATCCGGCATCTTAGGTCGGCAGGCGCGTCTGGCGCCAGACGGGAGGAGTCATGAACGAGCAGCCCTGCGGCAACGCCGCCAGCGACTGGCTGGCCCTGCAGCGCGAAGCCCAGGCCTGGTTCGCCGGACCGCTCGGCCGCCTGCTGCTGGACAGTCAGCAGGCCCTGCTGGAGCAGCAGCTGGGCAGCCACTTCGGCAGCTTTCTGCTGCACTACGGCTTCCCCGGCGGTGATCTGCCGCCGCAACGGCAGATCACCCACTACGTCCGTCTCGGTCCACCGCTGCCGGGGGTGGAGATCGTCTGCGAGGAGTGGGCCTGGCCGGTGCTCGAGCATGCCGCGGATCTGGTCGTGCTGCAGAATGCCCTGGATTTTGCCGCCTCGCCGCACCAATTGCTGCGCGAGGCGGCGCGCTGCGTGCGTCCGGGCGGGCATCTGCTGATCGTCGGCATTCATCCCTGGAGCCTGTGGGGCGCGCGGCATCTGCTGGCCAGCGATGCACTGGCGCAGGCGCGCTGCATCTCGCCGGCCCGTCTGGCCGACTGGCTGCACCTGCTCGGCTTTGCGCTGGAGAAACGCCGGTTCGGATGCTATTGTCCGCCGCTTTCCTCGCAGCGCTGGCAGGCGCGGCTGGGTGCCATCGCGCCGTGGGCCGAGCGCCTGCAGCTACCCGGCGGCGGCTTCTACCTGCTGGCGGCGCGCAAGCT
>LNAP01003374.1_pt2 | contig 41542 bp, 43 predicted proteins | sample 602601 | NCBI WGS metagenome assembly LNAP01 (sample SAMN02440304, study PRJNA202911) | soil metagenome | biome: Subtropical and temperate rainforests or woodlands; isolation source: soil samples (1 kg each in a 20% v/v slurry with milli Q water) were... ...
CTTTTGCTTCCTTTTTGCTGGGCCGGCACTCCGGCGTTTGAAAAAGGGAGTCGCTGTAAAAGCGAAACCATAAGCCGCCGTTACCGCAGCAATGGATATGTACACAGACAACAATCTCCCACAGGCGTTGACGGACAAACTCAGGGCGTAAGGACGCAAGAAGATCAAGAGGTCTGTTAACTTGATCCACTACACCCCCACCCATCATGGTCAATACTCAAGGATTGAAGCCAAGCCAAACAACCGTCGTCTCTATCCAACGGGAGGTTTGTCATGTCGGGTCAATCTCGCTTCATGCTGGTGACTTCGCCGCTGATGGAACACAGCCCTGCTTTCGACCGGGCGGCCGCGCTGGCCAAGGCGGAGGGCGCGGCGTTGCACATCGTGGCCTTCGACTATCTGGAAGGCCTCGCCACGGCTGGCATGGTCAATGAGAAGGCGCTGGAACAGATGCGCCTGGGTTACGTCGATCGCCACCGTCAGTGGCTGGAAGACCAGGCCCGGCCCTTGCGCAAAATCGGCGTAACCGTCACAACGGAAGTAACGTGGGTGCAAAACCCGCTGGAGGAAATCCTGATTCACCTCAAGGAACAGCCGATGGACGTGCTGATCAAGGCGCTGGAGCACCAGTCGTTGCTATCGCGGCTGATCTTCACCCCGCTGGATGTGCATTTGCTGCGTGAGTGTCCGGTGCCGTTACACTTCGTCAGCCACGCGATCAACGCGCTACCGCGCAAAGTGGTCGCAGCCATCGACCCCTTCCATCGTGATGATCACTACAAGACTTTCAACGACCGCATCCTGCACGAAGCCACGAAACTGGCGACTGCGTGCAACGCCGAACTTGATGTGGTCTACGCCTACGACCTCTCGTCCATCAGTTCGGACGAGTTCGGCTTTGACAACGGCTCGGCGTTTTTTTCCTCGACCAAGCACAAGACGCTGTATGACGCGCAGCTGGAAGCCTTCAACGAACTGGCCCAACGCAATGGCATCGCCGAAGCGCAACGGCACATGATCATGGGCAACCCGGCCAAGGTTTTGACCCGCTTTGCCGATGCGTTCAATGTCGACGTAATCGTCATGGGCCGTCTCGGCCATCGCGGCATGGGGCGCCTGATCGGCAGCACGGTGGAGCATCTGCTATACAAAATGCCCTGCAGTGTGTGGGTGGTGTACACCGAGCGGCTGGATGAATGACCGCCCGGTGTATCGCCCCGTAGGAGCCGGGCAAGCCGGCTCCTGCAGCTTCAACGCCTGGTGATGACCACCTCCAGGTATTCACTGGGCACCACCATCGACCTGTCGCCCGCCCGGTTCAGGCGGTTGAGCAGTTCGGTCAGGTCGTCTTCCAGGGCCTTGGCGCCATCAGGGGGCAGCGCCGCGAAGGCCTTGTGGATCGGACCGTACCAGCTGCGGAAGGTATCGATGAAATGCTCGGCCGAGCGATAGCGGAAGTTGAAGGTCCGGCGCGTCACCTGCACCAGGAAGTCGCGCTCGTCAAAGTGCTTGTGCAGCCAGGCTTCAGTGCCCCACTGCGAGGGCGGTTGCGCACCGGGCGGTGGTGGCATGTGCCGGCCGAGGGTCTTGAACATCTGGCCGACGAAACCTTCCGGCGTCCAGTTGGCCAGGCCGATCCGGCCGCCGGGGCGACACACTCGCGCCAGCTCTGCGGCGGCCTTGACCTGATCGGGTGCAAACATCACACCGAAGGTTGAGAGCACGGCGTCAAAACTGGCATCGGCGAAAGGCAACGCTTCGGCGTCAGCCACCTGGAAGGTCACGTTCAGGCGTTCCGCACGGGCACGGTCTTCGCCACGCTCGAGCAATGCAGCCACATAATCGGTGGACACCACCCGGCAACCGCGACGCGCGGCGGCAAGGGTCGCATTGCCATTGCCGGCGGCAACGTCCAGCACCTGTTCATCACACAACAGGTCGCAGGCCTCGGCCAGTTGCTCACCGACGATCTGCAAGGTAGTGCCGATCACGGCATAGTCGCCACTGGCCCACGCGGCCATTTGGCGGGTTTTCAAGGCAGTAAGATCAATGGGTGTACTCATGGAGGCAATCTCTGGTTTGGAACAGGATCGGGCACACGCTCACTCAGCCGTGGTGGGGTCGATGATGTTCATGACCTGGGAAATGCGATTAGCCGGGAAACCGCCCTGCCGGGCATGCTCCCTGATGAGTTCCTCGTTTGGCGCGATGTACACGCAATACAGTTTGTCGCCTGTGACATAACTCTGCAGCCATTGCAGGTCTGGCAAATCGCGCAACACCTTGCAGGATTTTTGCGAGACAGCTTTCAAATCCCTTTCTGACAGTGCTCCGGCGCCTGGAATCTCGCGTTCAATGACGAACTTGGGCATGGCAACCTCACTTTTTCTTATTGATGACAGAGCCAGGTGGCCCTGTGTGCAAACTATCTCTCCGTCGCTGATCGGCGTCCTGTCCGATCGTCGGCCAACACTGCCCGATCGTCCGGAGAATTCACCTTGGGCCGTGACGCGCTCACAATCAGAAACTCCCGCACGGGAAAACACCCATGGACGCCCTGTCACAGACCCTGCGCGTCGTCCGCCTGGTCGGCGCGATTTTCATCAACGCCAGGTTCACCGCCCCCTGGTGCTATCAGTCGCCGAGCGCCGACACGGCGGCACCGTTCCTGGAACCCGGCGCCGAACGGGTGGTGATCTTCCACTTGATCACCGAAGGCGAGTGCTACGTCGAACTGGGCGATGATCCTCCGCTGCTGCTCAACCCCGGCGACGTGGTGATATTCCCCCAGGGCCATGCCCATCGCATGAGTTCCAGACCGGGTTTGACGCCCGCCAGCGGTGCGCGGCTCGACGAGGTGCTGGCGCGGCGCCCGCGGCAGTTGAGTTATGGCGGTGGTGGTGCAGTGACGCGCCTGGTGTGCGGCTACCTGGCCTGCGACACGCGTTTGGCCGGCATGTTGCTGGCAGGCCTGCCGCCGGTGGTCAGGGTCAATGTGCGCGGTTCGAACGCCGGCATCTGGCTGGAATCTTCGGTCCGTTATGCCCTGGCCGAAGCGCGATCGCCAAGGCCCGGCGGCGAAGGCGTGCTGGCGAAACTGGCCGAGGTGCTCTTCATCGAAGTACTGCGCCTGTACATGCACGAACATGGCGAGGGGCGGACCGGGTGGCTGGCCGGTGTAAGCGACCGGATCGTCGGCGCGGCCCTCAACGCCTTGCACAAGAAACCCTGCCACGCCTGGACGCTGGATGAGCTGGCGCGCACCGCCGGCACCTCTAGATCGGTCCTGGCAGAACGCTTTGCGCAACTGGTGGGGGTCACGCCGATGCAATACCTGACGCAATGGCGGATGTTGCTGGCGGCCAACCTGTTACGCAGCAGTAACAGCTCGTTGATGCGCATCGCCGAAGAGGTGGGGTACCAGACCGACACGGCATTCAGTCGCGCGTTTCGCCGTGAGTATGGCGCGCCGCCGGCGGCGTGGCGGCGTAGTCAGGGCAATCGATCAATGGCTCACGGTGAGGTGAGCCATTGATATCGCAAAAAGATCGCAGCCTGCGGCAGCTCCTACAGTGAACGCATACTCTGTAGGAGCTGCCGCAGGCTGCGATCTTTTGACTTCAAGCCGCTGGAACAGCGGTCTTCGCCTCTTCAAGCAATTGCTGGATCATCTTCTCCTGAGTGTCATAACTACCTTCACCAAAGTGCGTGTACCGCACCTGGCCCTTCGCATCGATCAGGTAGTGGGCAGGCCAGTACTGGTTGTCGAAGTTGCGCCAGATCGCATAGTTGTTGTCGATCGCTACCGGGTAGGTGATGCCGTATTCCTTCACCTTGTCCCGGACGTTGTCGATGATGCGTTCGAACCCGTACTCCGGGGTGTGCACACCGATCACCACCAGGCCGTCTTTCTCATACTTCTTCGCCCAGTCCTTGACGTACGGCAGGGTGTGCTTGCAGTTGATGCAGTCGAAGGTCCAGAAGTCCACCAGCACCACTTTGCCCTTGAGCGATTCGTTGGTCAGCGCTGGCGAGTTGATCCACTCCACCGCACCGGCCAGCGACGGCATCGCGCCTTGGGCGTTGTCCATGGACTCGGCCTTGACCTTGCTGACGAAGTAATCGACGACTTTCGGCACGGTTTCCAACAAGCCTTTTTCGACGCTGCTGATACCTTGCGACGAGGTGTTGGCCAGCAGCACATCATTTGCTCCGGTGGCAATCACCGCTGCGCCGGCCAACACCGCCACACCGGCACCGCGACGCAACCAGCCAGTGACCGGGATCGACGGTTTCAAGCGATTGACCAGGCCACGACCGGCGAAGATCAAGGTGCCCAACGACAACGCGCTACCCAGGCCGTAGGCCACCAGCAACAGACTGGTCCCGGCGTTCGCGCCCTGCAGCATTGCGCTGGTGAGAATCACCCCGAGGATCGGCCCGGCGCAGGGTGCCCAGAGCAGGCCGGTAGCGACACCAATCATGATCGAACTCAGCGGGCCGGACATTGTGCGGCTGTTGGGGTCGATGCGATTGCCCAGCGCCACGAATGGACGCGCCAACCAGTCGCCGACCCGTGCGGAAATCAGCGACAGGGCGAACACCACCATCACGATCAGTGCCACATGACGGCCGGTGTTGCTGGCCTGGATCACCCATTCACTGCTGACCACCGCCAGGCTGGAGATCAGGGCAAACGTCAGGGCCATGCCGCCCAGGGTCAGCAGGATCGAGGAACGCGTGCGGTCGGCCCCGGCGAACAGGAAGGGAACGACCGGCAGGATGCACGGGCTGAGGACGGTCAATATGCCGCCCAGGAAAGCGATGAGTAACATGGAGATCACCTTGCAAATAGAGGGGGGCAATTCACACCCGTCCCCTGTGGGAGCGAGCCTGCTCGCGAAGAGGTCAGCACATTCAAAATCGCTGCCGACTGACCCTCAGCCTTCGCTAGCAGGCTCACTCCCACATGGATCGGTGGTGTTCTGGATTCACGCGTTGTGTTCTTCCAGCCACTTGCCCTGAGACGTGTGACTGGCGCCGTTTTCTGCCACCACTTGCCCCTGAGGCGTGCGGTTGTAGCCGTCCTCGGCGAGGAAGGCGTCAGCGCCCTTCTGCGCCACCGGCGTCAGTTGAAAGCAGGTGCTGCTGCCGCAAGCGTTTTGCTCTACTGCGGCGTTGGCATGGGCCGCGGCACCGGCGACGGAAAAGGCAATGGCGGTCAAGAATCGGCTGATGGTGTTCATGGCTGTGTTCCTGTCTTCAAAGGGCAATGGGTGTTCGCCGGACTCAGTTGTCCGAATTGCAGTTGTCAGCCAATTTGCGGTAGTCCAGGACCTGGGTCTTGCTCTGGGAATCCAGGTAGGTCAACTGGGCATTCACCACACCGCAGGAAGGCGCAGAGTCCTGTTTCAGCGACAGCACTTTCTTGATGTCCAGGTGCGAGCCATAGCTGTAGCTCATCGGGGTAACATCAGCTTCGGCGCGGGCCGACAAGGTGCAGATGTTCAGGGCGGCAAACAGGCAAGCGGCGTAGATGGCTTTGGTGTTCATGGCGGTTTCCTCAAGGTTCATCGTTTGTGGGTAGAGGCGCTTGGGTTTGCCTCGATGGAACCTATTAGAAGCCTGCGAGGTATCCCGTATGTGTCGGGAACCGGCGCGTGTAAATCGGTAAGTATCTGGACCGCTGCGCGATACAGAGGGATACAAAACCCCTGGAAATGGCCGTTTTTGCCTCGGTATGTATCCGCTGACAGGACAGATACACTGCAATACAAAGGACGGCGGGCGAGCGGGCCAAGGCTCGATAGACTGTGCGATATCCCCCACTGACAGAGGCAAGTCCCCATGGAGCACGTCGATCACATTCTCATCGTTGACGATGACCGCGAGATACGCGAGCTGGTGGGCAACTACCTGAAGAAAAACGGCCTGCGCACCACGGTCGTGGCCGATGGAAGGCAGATGCGCAGCTTCCTTGAATCCACGCCGGTGGACCTGATCGTGCTGGACATCATGATGCCGGGCGACGACGGCCTGATGCTCTGCCGCGAGTTGCGCGCCGGCAAACACAAGGCCACGCCGGTGTTGATGCTCACCGCGCGCAACGACGAAACCGACCGCATCATCGGCCTGGAAATGGGCGCTGACGACTACCTGGTCAAGCCCTTCGCCGCCCGTGAACTGCTGGCGCGGATCAACGCCGTATTGCGCCGCACGCGCATGTTGCCACCGAACCTGGTGGTGACCGAATCCAGCCGCTTGCTGGCCTTCGGTCGCTGGCGCCTGGACACGTCCGCCCGGCACCTGCTCGATGGCGACGGCACCATGGTCGCCCTCAGCGGTGCCGAATATCGGTTGCTGCGGGTGTTCCTCGATCATCCGCAACGGGTGCTCAATCGCGACCAATTGCTCAACCTGACCCAGGGCCGCGACGCCGACCTGTTCGATCGTTCCATCGACCTGCTGGTCAGTCGCCTGCGCCAGCGCCTGTTGGACGACGCCCGCGAGCCGGCCTACATCAAGACCGTACGCAGCGAGGGCTACGTGTTTTCCCTGCCGGTGGAAATCGTCGGGGCGCCAGCATGAACCTGTCGCTGCGCTGGCCCCGCACCCTGGCTTCGCGACTGTCGCTGATCTTCCTGATCGGCCTGATCCTCGCCCAGGCGCTGTCCTTCGGTGCGCAGTACTACGAGCGCTATGAAAGCTCGAAAAACACCATGCTCGGCAACCTGGAAACCGACGTCTCGACCTCCATCGCCATCCTCGACCGCCTGCCGGCGCCAGAGCGTGCGAGTTGGCTGCAGCAACTGGATCGGCGCAATTACCGCTATCTGCTCAATGAAGGTTCACCCGGCACCGCCATGGACACGGACATGCCCGAGGCACCGATTGCCATGACCTCGATCAAGAATTCCATCGGCAAGGACTACCCGATGACCTTCAGCGATATTCCCGGGCCTGCGAAGCACTTCCAGGTGCACCTCAAGCTGTCCGACGGCAGCCCATTGACCATCGATGTGCGGCCCTCGATGGTGCCGCTGTCGCCCTGGCTGCCCATGGTGCTGCTCGGGCAATTGGCGCTGATGATTGCCTGCACCTGGCTGGCCGTGAGGATCGCCATCCGCCCCCTCACCCGCCTCGCTGAAGCCGTGGACACCCTCGACCCCAACACCCACCCGGTTCTGCTGGACGAAAAAGGCCCGACCGAAGTGGCCCACGCCGCCAAGGCCTTCAATGCCATGCAGGCACGCATCGCCGCCTACCTCAAGGAACGCATGCAACTGTTGGCGGCGATTTCCCACGACCTGCAGACACCGATCACCCGGATGAAACTGCGCGCCGAGTTCATGGACGACTCGGTGGAGAAAGACAAGCTGTGGAACGACCTGGGCGAGATGGAACATCTGGTGCGAGAAGGCGTGGCGTACGCCCGCAGCGTCCACGGCGCCACCGAAGAAAGTCGACGCACCGACCTGGACTCGTTCCTCGACAGCCTGGTGTTCGATTACCAGGACATGGGCAAGCAGGTGCAACTGAGCGGCAAAAGCGCCAGCGTCATCGACACCCGCCCCCACGCCCTGCGGCGAGTGCTGGTGAACCTGACGGACAACGCGCTCAAATTCGCCGGCGCTGCGGAACTGCTGGTTGAGAAGAAAGCCGATGGCAGCGTGTCGGTGAAGGTCATGGACCGCGGCCCGGGCATCGCCGAAGCGGAACTGGCCCAGGTCATGCAGCCGTTCTACCGCGTAGAAAATTCGCGCAACCGCAGCACTGGCGGTACCGGGTTGGGGTTGGCCATCGCGCAACAGCTGGCGTTGGCGATCGGGGGATCGTTGACCTTGAGCAATCGCGAGGGTGGTGGGTTATGTGCAGAGCTCAAGTTGCGTGGCTAAACGATCGTTCCCACGCTCTGCGTGGGAACGATCATCAAGCAACGACGCCTACGACGCCCTCCCCGTGCATCTGCCGCAACAACCCCAGGCCGCTGTCCATAAACACCGTCGATTCCGTCATCCCCGCCTCCGCCGCCAATCCCTGCAACTGCGCACGTCCGGTCTGCCCGGGAAATTCCTCGATACGCTGCAACAACCGAAACGCCAACGGGCTCAATTCAGAAAACTTCACGCTGAAATCCGGGTCCCGACGCACCAGCAGCAATGTCGGCTGATCCGGTGGCGCATCAGGCTGATGATGCGGCCCGACCAACTGCACTGGCCAGGCATACGCCAAGGGCCAGGCCAATGGCGAAACCTGCAACGGACAATCCAGCAGCCCATCGACATCGCCGCCGGGCAACGGCTCGGCTTCGGATTGTTGCAGGACCATTTCCACCCATTCGTAGTGCGCCAGTTCGACCATGAACGGCGGCCAGGGGCCAGCAGCCAGCGCCGCAGGCTCAGAGGCCAGAAACTCGACAAACTCCTGGGCGATTTCGCCGAATTTCGGCGTGTGGGCTCGGTAGTCGCGCAGGAAAATCCGCACCAGCGCCCGCCATTGCGTGTCGCCGAGAATCTTCACCAATACCGGAAAGGTGCCGCCGATCAATGACGACAAGTTGGCGAACACCAGGTCGCGATATACCTGGGCCCGCGCCGGGTCCATTTCCGGCGGTGGCGCGTAACGCTCGGGGTCGCGCACGTAGCGCCCCAGACTGTTTTGCTGCTCTTGCAGGGTGCGCTTAACCACGGTTGACCCCCTCGGTTTGCAACCGGCGAATGGTCTGCAACTCGGCGACCAGTTCGCAAAACGCCGGAAAGTTGAAATCGCGCTCGAGCAAAGTCGGTTGCGCGCCAAATCGGGAATAGGCCTGGGCCAGCAACGACCACACCGCCGGTTTCACCGAAGCGCCATGGGTGTCGATTTTCAAGGTGTCGGACTCATCGAAATGCCCGGCGATGTGCATGGCCACGACACGATTCGCTTCGATCCCGGCCAGGAACGTACGCGGGTCGAAACCATGGTTGATCGAGTTGACGTACACATTGTTGACGTCCAGCAACAGGTCGCAATCGGCTTCACGCAGCACGGCGTTGGTGAACGTCACCTCGTCCATGTCCTGCTGCGGTGCGGCATAGTAGGAGACGTTTTCCACCGCCAGGCGGCGGCCGAGAATGTCCTGGGCCTGACGGATGCGCGCGGCGACGTGATGCACCGCCTCTTCGGTAAAGGGCAACGGCAACAGGTCATACAGGTGACCGTCGTCGCTGCAGTAGCTCAAGTGCTCGCTGTACAGCGGCACGTCGTGGTGATCGAGGAAGACCCGCACCTCTTTCAGGAATTCGACATCCAGCGGCGATGGCCCGCCCAGGGACAGGGACAAGCCGTGGCAGGATAACGGGTAGCGCTCGGCCAGGGTTCGAAACGCCAGGCCATGGGCGCCGCCGATGCCGATCCAGTTTTCCGGCGCGACTTCAAGAAAGTCGAAATGGCCGGCCGGGGCGGCCAGCAGGTCTTTGATCAAACCGCGACGCAGGCCGAGCCCGACGCTGGCCTGTGCTGATGTGACAGGGGTTTGCATGATGTCGATCCCAAGGGTTGTCAGAATGTCATCACAGTTAATCGAAGGGATGTATCGGGCCTGTGTGGCGGGTCGACGGAAAACAGCAACGCTTGTATCGCCAGCGGGTCTGTACACACTCTGGTACAAACCCGCATCCAGGCATTACGCCAGGTCGTACTTCTCGCGCACCAGATGACCGATGCCCATGCGATCGAGCACATCCATCGGGCACAGGAAGGTCACGCGCACAGTGCCTGGCAGGCGACTGATGTCGATGGAGCCGGTGATGGTGGCGCGATTGAGCACTTCGTCATAAGGCAGGCCGGTGACGGTGGCGGCTCGGGTCAAGCCGTTTTCCACCGCCAGATTGAGGTTCTCGCCGCTGCCGATGAAGGTGATCGGGCCACTCTGTTCGATCTCGTGCTGGCCCCAGCGCTCTCCCAGCTCCCGGACTTTAGCGCGCTGCCCGGCATCCATCGGGCGCGCCATCGGTGGCAGATCATCAAGGTTTTGCAGAAGGATCGGCCCTTCCAGCGTCAGGTTTTTCACCACTTGCACCACCACCTCGGTTTCCCCGGAACAGTCGGTTGCGTGGCCGGCGATCTCGCCGTTGCCCTGTTGCGCATGCATGTCGCCCATGTAAACGCCGGCCCCCGGAACTTTCACCGGGCAGATCAACACACAGCCTTCGCGGACCGAATTGGTGTCCATGTGGCCGTCGGTCTTGGCCGCGTGCAGCTCTTCGCGGGTCATGCCGAAACGGTGCGGCGCATTGATCAGGTACTGGCCGAAGTCGGCACAGTTGTGCGAGTCGGGAATGTCTCGGGACGGCAGGGTGCCGATGTTTCCAAGGAACGGCCGCATAGGCGCGGCAACCCCGGGGATATCGGCGCGGGCCAGGGACAGGATTGAATGCTGCGCGGCGAATTCCGGCAGCGCCGACATCTCAGAGGCATTGCCGGCCAGTCGGTTGGCGATGTCCTGGTTGACCGTCAGGCTGACCTGATTCTGCGCGTCAAAGACGATCACATAGCCGTGGCTGAAGCGAAATGCGCTGACCTCGGCGTCACAGTGGTTGCAGCGAATCGCGTCCTCGCCAATGCCTTCGACATGGCTGGCCGGATGCTCGGTGCCACATTTGGAGCAGAACTTGGAGACGAACGGATCGCCGTTGTAGCGCCCCTCGACAAAGCTCATGACCCCGGAGGAAGTGGCCAGCGACGTGACGCGCATGCTGTTGATCTTGATCGCCACGGCATCGCCGATTTGCGCCCCGGCGATGGCCACCGGTTGCGTCACTTCATGGCCCCCCTCGAAAGCGGGCGTGATCATCGGCCCCCAGCAACCTGGCGGTGTTCCGGTGACCAGGGTGCCGCCATCGGCCAGCGGGCCGAGCATCGGCTGGCTCGGACCAATGATGCCATTGGTGTAGCGATCGACCCGCAGGCGATCGACCGGCGCGGCGTTGAGAGTGGGTTGAGGCACAAGCGTTGTCATGATGATCCCCATCGGAGTCAGGAGCGAATGGTCCTCACAGTTCAGCGCAGGTTTGTATCTGGTCTGTGTTCGGGGGTGGCCTTGAATTGGCGGGGACTGTATCGAGAAACAGTCTGGATACATTGGGATACATGCATAGGGACTGCCAAACACCCTCTCTGTAGGAGCGAGCCTGCTCGCTCCCACAGGGGGCTGCGTCAATCAGGGACATTGGCTTTCGTCGCTTGGGACGGCGCCACAGCCCCTGAGAACTAAACTTAATCCACACAGGACGAGTTGATCGTCCTGTCCATTCCACGACCACCGCCCAGGGGCGAACGCCTCGATAAACACCGCCACTGGACTCTGATCCTGCAAAAGGAGCACACGTGATGGACGAGGCCAAACTCAACGATTTCATGGGCAAACTGGTAGGCGACATGGGCGGCGCGGCGATGCTGGCTAACGTCATCCTTGGTGAAGAGCTCGGCCTGTACCGGGCCATGGCAGACAGCCAGCCAGTCAAGCCCGAAGCTCTCGCCGAGAAGACCGGCTGCAACCCTCGCCTGGTGCGCGAATGGCTCAGCGCCCACGCAGCTTCTGGCTATATGGAACACAGCGACGGTCAATTCCGCCTGCCCGAAGAACAAGCCCTGGCACTGGCCGTCGAAGACTCGCCGGTCTATGTGGCGGGTGGCATCGGCGTAGTTGCATCGTTTTTTCATGACAAGGACAAACTGGTCAAGGCCATGCGTGGCGATGGCGCCCTGGCGTGGGGCGATCACCACCCGTGCATGTTCAGCGGCACCGAACGTTTCTTCCGGCCCGGCTACAAGGCGCACCTGATCGCCGAGTGGTTACCGGCCCTGGACGGTGTGGTAGCCAAACTGGAGGAAGGCGCCAAGGTCGCCGACATTGGCTGCGGTCACGGCGCGTCGACGGTGATCATGGCCCAGGCGTACCCGAACTCGCGGTTCGTTGGTTTCGATTACCACGCGCCGTCCGTCACCGTCGCCACCCAGCGCGCCGAAGAAGGTGGCGTGTCCGGCCGGGCACGGTTCTTCCAGGGTACGGCCAAGAGCTATCCCGGCAACGACTATGACCTGGTCTGCTACTTCGACTGCCTGCACGACATGGGCGACCCGGTGGGCGCGGCCAAGCACGCGTACGAGTCCTTGAAGCCGGATGGCACGGTATTGCTCGTGGAGCCGTTCGCCAACGACTCGCTGGACGACAACATCACCCCGGTCGGCCGGCTGTTCTATGCCGCCTCCACCTTCATCTGCACGCCCAATTCGCTGTCCCAGGAAGTCGGCCTGGGCCTTGGCGCACAAGCAGGTGAAGCACGGTTGCGCAAGGTGTTCAGTGAGGCGGGATTCAGCACATTCCGACGGGCCACGGAGACACCGTTCAACCTGATTCTGGAGGCACGTAAGTAACACGCCCCCCCCTGTAGGAGCGAGCATGTTCCGGGCGGCGTTCCGACGATTGAAGACGAAACACCGCGGGGCGTCAGACCGCCAGTGTTATCGTTGACGTCCATCGCGAGCGTGCTCGCTCCTACAGGTTTGCGGGGTATTGAGATGCTCGATAGCCTTATCCACGAACAACTCGACCAGCTCCAACAGCTCATCGCCGACGAGCCGTTCGCGGTCCTGACCGGTGCCGGTATCAGTACCCCGTCGGGCATTCCGGACTACCGTGACAATCAGGGCGTGCGCCGTGGCCGCCAGCCCATGATGTATCAGGAGTTTCTCTCGGCACCCGAATCCCGGCGGCGCTATTGGGCGCGGGCGATGCTTGGCTGGCCGCGGGTGCGCCAGGCGCAACCGAACGTGGCCCACGACACCCTGGCCCGCTTGCAAAGCACGGGACGGATCGGCGGCTTGATCACGCAGAACGTCGATACCCTGCACGACCAGGCCGGCAGCCATGATGTGATCGAACTTCACGGCAGCCTGCACCGGGTACTGTGCCTGGACTGCGCAAGACGCAGCGAGCGCGATTCGATCCAGCAGCTGATGGAAACCCAAAACCCCTACCTCGCAGGCGTGGACGCAGTGCAGGCGCCGGACGGCGACACCTTGCTCGACCCGGCCTTCGAGGCACGCTTCCAGGTTCCGCTCTGCCCGCATTGCAGTGGCGAACGGTTGAAACCGGACGTGGTTTTTTTCGGTGAGAACGTTGCACAGCACACGGCGGCGAAAGCGCTGGCCACGGTGGAAAAGGCCGCCGGGTTGCTGGTGGTTGGCTCGTCGCTGATGGCGTACTCGGCGTTTCGCCTGTGCCGGGCGGTGGTGGATCAGGGCAAGCCGCTGCTGGCGATCAACCTGGGCAAGACACGGGCGGATGACATGCTGGACCTGAAAATAGAAATGTCCTGCGAGCAACTACTGCCTTTGCTGGCACAGCGCCTTAACCCCTGACACCACCCCATCCCCTGTGGGAGCGAGCAGGCTCGCTCCCACAGAGATCGGAGATCACTTCATAACACTGCGAAATCCTGCGCCTTGAGCACATCAAATAATGCCTGCGCCGCCGCCGACAACTCCCCTCCCTGCAAGGTCAGCACGCCAATGGCCCGCTCCAACACCGGGTCACGCAAGGTAATGCAATGCGCTCCGAGTTCACGCATCTGACCCACACACAAGGCCGGAACCACGCTCACGCCCAACCCACTGGCAACCATCCGCCCGACCGTCGCCAGTTGATGGCTTTCAAACTCCACCGGCAGCTTCATGCCCCGGGCCTGCAAATGCTCTTCCAGCATCACCCGCACCGTCGACGGGCGCTGCAAGGTAATGAACGGTTCCTCGAGCAAGGTCTGCCAGTCGATTTCCTCGAGCTCGACCAGCGGTGAGTCTTGAGGCACCACTGCCACGAAGCGATCCATGTAAAGTGGCGTGAATTGCAGCGATGAGCTCATGGTCGGCTCGAACGCCACACCGAGCTCCACCTGGCGGTCGCGAACCATTTCCAGCACCTGCTCGTTGATCACGTCGTTGACCGTGACGTTGACTTTCGGATAGCGGACGCGGAATGTCTTGAGGATCGGCGGCAGCAGGTTGCCGGCAAACGAGGGCATGGCCGCCAGGGTCACTCGACCACGCTGCAAGGTGAAGCGCTGGCGCAACTCATCCTCGGCATTGTCCCAATCGGCGATCAGGCGGCGCGCCAGCGGCACCAGGGTTTCGCCTTCTGCGGTCAACGCCACATTGCGTGTGTTGCGGGTGAACAATCGCCCGCCCAGGCCCTCCTCCAATGCCTTGATGGTCAGGCTCAAGGCCGATTGCGACAGGTGCAGGCGCTCGCAGGCCACGGCAAAACTGAGGCTTTGGGCCACAGCCAGGAAGGCGCGGATCTGCTTGACTGTCATGGTCACTGTCTCCAACGCGTTAGATTGTTGAGTTTTATCCATTAATCAACATTAAAAATCAACTTAACAAATGAATCTTGTCGCGCGACACTCAATCCCATTCGGCTAGCCAGCCGCCCACAAAGAATAAAAGAGGTGCATATGGCAGGTTTCGACAAGCGCGTGAGTTCCTACGAGGAAGCCCTGGCCGGTCTTGAAGACGGTATGACCGTGATCGCCGGCGGCTTCGGCCTGTGCGGGATCCCGGAGAACCTGATCAACGAGATCAAGCGCAAAGGCACTCGCGACCTCACCGTCGTTTCCAACAACTGCGGCGTCGACGGTTTCGGCCTCGGCGTGCTGCTGACCGACCGCCAGATCAGCAAAGTGGTGGCCTCCTACGTCGGCGAAAACAAGCTGTTCGAGGAGCAACTGCTCAAGGGCGAAATCGAAGTCATCCTGACCCCGCAAGGCACCCTCGCTGAAAAAATGCGCGCAGGCGGTGCCGGCATCCCGGCCTTCTTCACCGCCACCGGCGTCGGCACTCCAGTCGCCGACGGCAAGGAAGTGCGCGAATTCCATGGCCGCAAGTACCTGATGGAAGAATCCATCACCGGTGACTTCGCCATCGTCAAAGGCTGGAAAGCCGACCATTTCGGTAACGTGATCTATCGCCACACCGCACAGAACTTCAACCCGCTGGCTGCCACCGCCGGCAAGATCACCGTGGTTGAAGTCGAAGAGATCGTCGAACCCGGCGAGCTGGAGCCGTCGCAGATCCACACCCCTGGCATCTACGTCGACCGGATCATCTGCGGCACGTTCGAGAAGCGCATCGAACAGCGCACCGTACGTAAGTGATCCCCTGCCCCCGGACCGAATGAAGGAATAACAACAATGGCACTTTCCCGCGAACAAATGGCTCAACGCGTCGCCCGCGAAATGCAGGACACCTGGGCATCGGCATTCCGACCCTGGTCGCCAACTACATCCCCGAAGGCATGGAAGTCATGCTGCAGTCGGAAAACGGCCTGCTGGGCATGGGTCCTTTTCCAACTGAAGAAACCATCGATGCCGACATGATCAACGCCGGCAAGCAAACCGTGACCGCCCGTATCGGCGCCTCGATCTTTTCCTCGGCCGAGTCCTTCGCGATGATCCGCGGTGGCCACGTTGACCTGACCGTGCTGGGCGCCTTTGAGGTCGACGTGCAAGGCAACATCGCCTCGTGGATGATCCCCGGCAAGCTGGTCAAGGGCATGGGCGGTGCCATGGACCTGGTGGCTGGCGCAGACAACATCATCGTCATCATGACCCACGCGTCCAAGGACGGTGAGTCCAAGCTGCTGTCCCAATGCAGCCTGCCACTGACAGGCGCCGGTTGCATCAAGCGCGTTCTGACGGACCTGGCTTACCTGGAAATCGAGAATGGCGCATTTGTCCTCAAGGAACGCGCACCTGGCGTCAGCGTTGAAGAAATCGTCGCCAAAACCGCTGGTAAACTGATCGTCCCGGACCACGTTCCGGAAATGCAGTTCGCTGACCAGTGAGGAACCATTCCATGCAAGAAGTCGTCATTGTTGCCGCCACGCGCACCGCGATCGGCAGTTTCCAGGGTTCCCTGGCCAATGTTTCCGCCGTTGACCTGGGCGCGGCGGTGATCCGTCAATTGCTGGCACAAACTGGTCTGGACCCGGCCGAAGTCGATGAAGTGATCATGGGTCAAGTGTTGACCGCCGGTGCCGGGCAAAACCCCGCGCGCCAGGCGTCCATCAAGGCAGGCCTGCCGTTTGCCGTGCCGGCCATGACCCTGAACAAGGTCTGTGGCTCGGGCCTCAAGGCCCTGCACCTGGGCGCCCAGGCGATCCGCTGCGGCGACGCCGAGGTGATCATCGCTGGCGGCCAGGAAAACATGAGCCTGGCCAACTACGTCATGCCCGGTGCCCGCACCGGCCTGCGCATGGGTAACGCACAAATCGTCGACACCATGATCAGCGATGGCCTGTGGGATGCGTTCAACGATTACCACATGGGCATCACCGCTGAGAATCTGGTGCAGAAGTACGACATCAGCCGCGAGCAGCAGGATGCCTTCGCTGCCGCTTCCCAGCAGAAAGCCGTGGCCGCCATCGAAGCCGGGCGTTTCGTCGATGAAATCACCCCGATCCTGATCCCACAGCGCAAGGGCGATCCGCTGTCCTTCGCCACCGACGAGCAGCCACGGGCCGGCACCACCGCCGAGTCCCTGGGCAAGCTCAAGCCGGCCTTCAAGAAGGACGGTTCGGTGACCGCTGGCAACGCTTCGTCGCTCAACGACGGCGCCGCGGCCGTGATCCTGATGAGTGCCGAAAAAGCCAAGGCCCTGGGCTTGCCGGTACTGGCAAAAATTGCTGCTTACGCCAACGCTGGCGTGGACCCGGCAATCATGGGCATCGGCCCGGTGTCGGCCACTCGCCGCTGCCTGGACAAGGCTGGCTGGTCTATCGACCAGCTTGAGCTGATCGAAGCCAACGAAGCCTTCGCCGCACAATCGCTGGCCGTGGCCAAGGACCTGGAATGGGACTTGAACAAGGTCAACGTCAACGGCGGTGCTATCGCCCTCGGCCACCCGATCGGTGCCTCGGGCTGCCGCGTCCTGGTGACCCTGCTGCATGAAATGATCAAGCGAGACGCCAAGAAAGGCCTCGCCACCCTGTGCATCGGTGGTGGTCAGGGCGTGGCCTTGGCGCTCGAACGGGCTTAAGACGACAGCGTTTAACAGACGGCGCGGGGACCCACGAAGATCCGCCGCCGCCTGGCAAAACACCCGGTGCGATTCACGTCGTACCGGGTTTCTTTATTGGCTGAACGGCTCGTCCTCCTTGTAGGAGCCAGCGGGCACTCCATTTTGTATACAAAAATTGTTCAACACTAGAGCAAATCACCCCGCCAGATGCTAACGTTGCCGCCCATACACAGGTCGGAGACGTGCGCGTGTTGATGCTCAAATTGCTGGTCATTCCTGGCTTTCTGCTACTGATCTCCCTGGCGGGCAAACGCTGGGGGCCAAGCGTGGCGGGTTGGTTGTCGGGGTTGCCGGTGGTGGTCGGGCCTATCCTGTTGTTCCTTGCCATCGAGCAAGGCCAGGCATTCGCCGCCCAGTCGGCCATGGCCGCACTGTCGGCGATGTTCGCGATGATTGCCTTCTGCGTGACCTATGCGCAGGTCGCGCAACGCGCAAAATGGCCGCTGGCATTGACGATCTCGCTCCTGGTATGGGCCTTGGTTGCCGTGGTCCTGTCGTTGCTCCCACCGTCACTCCCCCTCTCGGTGATTGCCGCCGCCACTGCACTGCTGGCCGCGCCGCACTTATTCCCGGCCGTGCAGCCGATCGTTTCAGGCCCGGCGCCAAAGTCCGATAAATTGCTGCTGCGCATGATTGCCGGCGCCTTGCTGACGCTGGCTGTCACGTGGCTCGCGAGCACCGTTGGCGACCGCTGGAGCGGCCTGCTCGCCGTGTTCCCGGTGCTGGGCAGTGTGATGGCGGTGTTCTCCCAGCAAACCCGAGGCCCGGCGTTTACCGCCGCGTTACTGCGGGCAACGGCCACCGGTATGTATTCATTTTCCGCTTTTTGCCTGGTCGTGACGCTGACCTTGCCCAGCATGGGCATGATGGGTTTTGGTGTTGGCGTGGCCGTCTCGGTAGCCATGCTCGGCGTCACCAGGCGGTTGCTGGCGAAACCCGCTCCCCAGGCAACACGTTCAACCATTTCGAACGAGTAGCGCAACATCCTCGTACGTCAATCGAACAGGTTTGCTCCACCATCAGCCTCAGTTCCAAACCAATCCCGACTGAGGCCTACACCATGAAATTCTTTTTCCATCCTTCGCCTAACCCGATGAAAGTCGCCCTGCTGCTCGAAGAACTGCAAACGCCCTATGAGTTGATCGGCGTCGACACCTTCAAGGGCGAGCAACACTTGCCAGCCTTCCTCGCGATCAACCCGAACGCCAAGGTTCCGGCCCTGGTCGATGGCGAAGCGACGGTTTTCGACTCCCAGGCCATCCTGCTGCACCTGGCGCAAAAGCATGAGCGTTTCCTGCCCAGCAGCGCTGCCGGCAACGCCGAGCTGCTGTCGTGGTTGATGTTCATTGCCACCGGCCTGTCGCCGTTCTCCGGCCAGGCCGTGCACTTCCTGCATCACGCCCCAGAGGACCTGCCCTACGCGAAAAATCGCTATCTCAAGGAAATCGAACGCCACTATCGCGTACTCGACCAGCGTCTGGCCGACCATCAGTACCTGGCTGGCGACAGCTACAGCATCGCCGACATGGCACTCTGGGGCTGGGCCAACTATGCGCCGTATATCCTTGGCGAAAACGGCTTGGCGGCCTACCCCAACGTCAAGCGCCTGTTTGACGAAATCAGCGCCCGCCCGGCGGCCCAGCGAGCCCTGGGCCTGAAAGAGAAGCTGGTGCTAAAGGCCGAATTCGACGAAGAGACTCGCCGTAACCTGTTCCCGCAGAACCAGGCCCGGTAAGACGTTCACGACATTCGAAGGTGATGAAAATGAGTGATCACGGCGGGCGCCTGCTCTTTGGAGTGAGTGACCGTCCGTTAGCCCGCACTGGAATGCGTCACGACCTCCATGGGATGATCGCGCCCCCACCGCGCGACCATCCCTGGAGTTTTCGAATGTCACTGTTGAGTAAAAAAGCCGTTGTCCTGTTGCTGGCAGCAGCTGCCAGCCTGGGGGCTTTGACTGTGCAGGCGGCCAAGGCCCCCGCCAAAGAGACGGTGCAGGGGCAGAAGGTCTCGATGCTCGACGGCAAGTTCACCTTCACCCTGCCCAAGGGTTTCATCGCCAACCCGTTGCCAGCCAGCCCCACGGGCGCAAGCGGCACCATGTACGCCAATGAAACCACCAAGACCGTGGTGATCGCTGCGCAAAACAGCCTGCCCGAGGGGGTCAAGGTCAAGGACAACGACGGCGAGTTTCTCGACGGCACCGCGGCCGATTTCGACTCGGCGCAACACCAAGCCCTGCCGGACTACAACAAACTCAGCGAAAAAAGCCTGACCCTGAAGGCAACAGGACTGGGCGTGCGCCAGGTCGACAGCACCGCCACCCAGGGCGGCGGCACGACCCTCAACACCACGTTGATGGCGGCATCGGGCAACCACATGACCGTGATTCAGGTCATCTCCCGCCCCGGCGACATGGCGGCCCACGAAACCCTGATCAAGCAGATCGTCAGCGGCAAATAAGCCTCAGGGATTGAGGCGCTGCAGCCAGGCGCTCAAGTCCTGCAGTTCTTCGGCACTGATGCTGTGTCCGACACCCTGGTAAGCGTGGAACTCGGGCTCCAGTGATACGCTTTGCAACAGGCTGTTGGCTTCGGTGCCATCGCTCAAGGGAAGGCGCTGGTCCGCCGTGCCATGGCCGATGAAAATCGCCAGCGACTGGCGCTTTTCATCCGGTTTGAGCTCGGACTGCAGCACCGGCAGGATCCGCCCGCTCAACGCGGCAATCCCGCCCACCGCCTCGGGATGACGCAGGGCGACTTCGTAGGACATGATCGCACCCTGGCTGAAACCCACCAGGAACACCTTATGCGGTTGTGTGTGATATTTGTTCGTCGCCTGTGCGATGAACTCCAGCAGCAACTGGCCGCTGGACTTCAGGTCATCTGTCTCGCCGTTGTAGGCACCTTCGCCTTTCTTGCGAAACCACTGGTAACTTCCCTCTTGCATCACCATCGGCGCCCGCACCGACAGGTAGTTGTATTCGCTGGGTAAGTCATCCTTGATGCCGAACAGATCCTGCTCGTTACTGCCATAGCCGTGGAGAAAAATCACCAGCGGCTGCCCGCTGGAATCGCGGTTGACCTGTTCCATGTACTTGAGCGGCAGATCGGTTTGCAGGGCGGGTTGAGCGTGGACAGTGGCGGATGCCAGCAGCGTGAACAGAGCGAGAAACTTCAGCATAAACCTTCCTTCACCGTGCGCAGGATTCAGGACAGAGCCTAGCACCTTCGTTGGAGCGACTCCCAACATTGGCACGATTGCGGAATCGGACTACAGCAGACAAGGAAACGTCTGATTTACGCACGACAGCCTCGTAGTGAACCCTGTGCGCGGCACTTTGCCACTCCTCCGTCCCATCGGGAGCAGGAGCAATTTGATCGTCATCAGACAAGGAGTTCAAGCAATGGCAAAGGGATATTTCATTCGCAAGGGTGACAAGACCACCTGTGGTGGCGAGGTGCTGGACGCCGATACCCGCGTCATGATGTTTGGCTTCGCCCATGCTCGCGCAGGGGACCCGGTGTCCTGTGGCAAAAATGATGAATCGAGGGTGGCATCGCGTTCTTTGGCAGTCACGGGGGCCTGGTGGCGGGCTCGCTGGACAGCCGCAGCGGCTGTCCCTGCAAGGCTGGGCTCGTCCCCTCGTTTACCACCGCCACCTATGAGTCCCGACAGGGTGCTGCGCCACCAGCCGCGAGAAGTGCCCCTCAACAGGAGGCCACGCCAGTGGCCCCCAGCAACCCGGTGACGCCGCGACAATCCAGTTTCACTTCGGCGCGGGCACCCTCACCGACGCTCAGCGAACGGCCAGGAACGGCCTGCGAAAACCATTGGCGCGGCTACCAGCAGCGGGTCGAAAACGTCGTGGCACCGAACGGCAAGCTGATCGCCGACCCGAAGGCGCGCAACAAGGCGATCAATGCCGCCTATGCCCAGCTGTGGCGCCACGACCCGCGTTTCCAGTGGGCCGGGCTGGCGGCCTTCGCCTCGAAACAGGTGGGTTGTGGATTGCTGCACGCGGCCGACACGATCGAGAAAATTCAGGCGGAAGAGGAAACGATACAGCAACTGAAGGACAGCGCCAGACAAGGATTGAGAGGTTTGCTCAGCCCCAGTGAGCGGGAAAAGCGCGCGACCATTCGCGCGTTTGAGCAGCGCCAACGCGAGTATGAAGAGGCCAACCGGGACAACCCGGTGTGGGGCTTCACCCATTGGGGGGCCGACCTTCCCTTGTCCTACTCGCAACGGATGTACCGGTTTGTGTACGAAATGCTGGCCATGGGGAATACCACGCTGTTTCTGGATGTATATCCGCTGCATGTGTTCTACCGGGAGCGGGGGCTGGAGGCGATGAAGGATTGTCTGGGTTCACGTAGCAACATTTATGGGCATGGCCAACATCCCGTGCTGTGGCCGGTCGGGCAGAAAACTCTAGAGTTCGGGATTGACCATGAGGAAATTCTCCTGGCCTTCGAGGCGATTGAGGCGGGTAACATCGCCGAAAGTGTTGAGCATCTGGCCAAACACGAACAGGTCAATATTCTGCAACCAGCGATGTACAGCGACTGGCGATTCAATTCATTGCTGTACAGTAATCATCTTTCCTACCTGGTCGGTTTTCCGTCCGGTGCCGCCGAAGCCATCGAATTGACGTTGGCCAGTCAGTGCCGCCGCATCGATGATGGACGCACCATTGGTTTCAGCAACACCCCCTTTGCCAACCTGGCCGATATCAATCAGCGCATGGCCTTCGTACTGAGGGCAGCGAAGCAGTTTGATGATCTGCTGCACAGCGACCAGAGCGAGCAGATTGAGCGGTCGATTCGGGATATTGCCCTGGGTGGTGGCGTGCGATGAGCCTGTTGCAACGCGTGGGCTCGCGACGTGGTGCGTTGGTAATGGCGGTCGCCGCCCTCCTGACGCTGGCGGCGATTCAAAAACTTTCGGATGAGCCGGAAATCGCTCTCGTGATTGGCGAGCCGTACGAGGCCATGCGCCAGCGCTCCAGCGCAAGAATCGACCCAGTCATACCAGGGCACTCCTGGTTCAATGTTCCCAAGTCTGATGCCCGTCTGCGCTTCGCAGATCCTGAGTTTGGCTTTGTGACTCCGCTGGCCCGTTTCTTCACGGTAGGTTTTGGACGCGATGAACGGATTGACGGTGTCCGCATGTCTCCGCAAGTCGAGCCGCTATTACTCGACGACACCCTCAAGGTTGTGCTGGATCTGCAGGAGCAATGGCGCAACGCTGGCTGGGTACCCATCCGGGTCAAGGACTTCCCCTCATTCGCCGACACCCCGCAATGGCGTGCCCAATTGCAAGGTGTAAAAAACGTCGAAAAAGCTTACTGGCGAGCAGGTGACAAGTACCAACTGATGCTGGTGGTTGGCCGTTTCAAGGACGTCAAGCACCCCACTGAAGAACGCTACCTCATCACCTTGGGCATCCACCGATCACGAGGCGTGCAATGAATCTCCCCTCAATCGTTAATCAACTTCCCAACCCGAATCGGCTCGCGCCCGGCCACTTTCGCCTGCCAGGTGCCCGGTTGCGTATAGCGACCACGATCGATCGCGAACAACACGCCACTGGTGCCCGCGCGCACGGTAGTGAGCTTGTCGTTCAGCGGGTCGACCACTTCAAACAGTGCATCGCCCTGCTCCACCCATTCACCGGCATCGCGCAGGAAGCTGACCACGCCGTGATGCGGTGCGAACAGGTATTGAGTGCCTTCAAACGGCATGCCCTCACAGCACTCGCTCGGTGCCACGGGCCAGGTGCCCTTGATGAAACCCTGCTCGGCGAGAAAGCCCAGGATCGCCTCGCAATTGGCCCGGGCCTGATCGACCCGGGTATCGCCCATGCTGCCAAGCTCCAGCGTGGTTGCCAGGTTGGCCGGTGGGATGGCGGCTTCGGGGAAAGCCCTGGCCAGGCGTAACCAGGGCGAAGAGCAGGATTCGTCGAAGGAACTGCCGCCGGAATCTTCGCACAGCAACGCCACCCCGGCTTTCAGGCGCGCCGCCAGCGATTGCCACTGCGGCCAGTGTTGCGGCAAGGCGTAGAGGTGGATCGCCGCGTCGAAGTCGCAATGCAGATCGAGGGTGATGTCGGCGTCGCAGGCGTGGCGCAGCAACAGGCGGTGCATCGCTTCGAGTTGCGACGCCGGGGCCGGCAGGTCGTCGAGTACCTGGCCCATGGCCTGGCGAATCAAGGCGATGTTAGCCTCGGCATCGCTGCCCAGACGATCACCCACCCGCTGCGCTACCGGTGCGCTGAGTTCGACGAACGAGCGGTTGAAGTTCTTGCCGCTGCCCAGTTCGAAGCGACCCATGTGGCTGCCTTGCAGGTGCTGATCGAGACCGATGGGGTTGGCCACCGGCACCAGTTCGATCAGGCCTTGCAGTTGACCCTGGCTTTCCAGTTCCGCCAGGCGCTGCTTGAGCTCCCAGGCCGTGCGCATGCCTGGCAGTTCATCAGCGTGCAGGCTGGCCTGGATATAGACTTTGCGGGTGCCTGCGCCATATCGAAACACGCTGAGGGTGCGCTCGGTCCCCAGGTGGCTCCAGGGCAGTGAATGGTCGATGCGTTGCATGGGAAGACTCCGATTCTCTGTAGGAGCTGCCGCGGGCTGCGATCTTTTGATTTTGATTTTTTAAAAGCAAGATCAAAAGATCGCAGCCTGCGGCAGCTCCTACAGTGAGCAATGTGATAGGGAGGATAAATCATGAGCATAAAAAAATGGCCACCGCGTCAACGGGGCCATTTTTTTGAACGGCTCGATTACTCGCCGTAAACGTCAAACTTGAAGTACTTGTCCTGAACTTGCTTGTACTTGCCGTTGGCGCGGATCTCGGTAATGGCTTTGTTGAACTGCTCGGCCAAGGCGGTATCGCCCTTGCGCACGGCAATCCCGGCGCCACCGCCGAAGTATTTCGGGTCGTTGTACTCAGGCCCCACGAAAGCGAAACCTTTACCGGCGTCGGTCTTCAGGAAACCGTCGTCGAGGTTGACCGAATCGGCCAGCAGTGCGTCGACGCGACCGGACACCATGTCCAGGTTCGCTTCCTGCTGGGAACCGTAGCGCACCAGGATAATCCCTGCCGGTTGCAGCACTTCGGTGGCAAAACGGTCATGGGTACTGGCACGCAGGACACCGACTTTCTTGCCCTTGAGCTCGGTCAACGGATCTTTGACGTCGGAACCTTCCTTCATCACGAAACGCGCCGGGGTGTGGTAGTACTTGATGGTGAAGTCGACGTTTTTCTTGCGATCGTCGGTGATGGTCATGGACGAGAGGATGGCGTCGATTTTCTTGACCTTCAGCGCAGGAATCAGGCCGTCGAACTCTTGCTCGACCCAAGTGCACTTGACGTTCATCTGCTCGCACAGTGCGTCGCCGATGTCCACGTCGAAACCGGTGAGTTTGCCGTCAGGGGTTTTCATCGAGAACGGCGGGTAACCGGCCTCGATACCGATGCGGATGGGCTTGGTATCCGCGGCCACGGCGGTCAGGGACAACATCGACAGTGCCAGGGCACCGAACATCACTAGCTTTTTCATTTATAACTCCTGTGTGCGGAGACTTTTATTGATAGCTTTCGGTCGGTAGCTTGTGGCCGGGAAACCGAAGTGGCCGGCAGTCTAGAGCGGCCTTCACAGGGTAAATTATTTGGAGGCGACAAATATTTACGGAAAGTGGTCAGCGACGCGCAAGCGAATCCAGCATGCGCTAAAGCGGTGCAACGTCCGATAGAAAACCACCTCGCTCCTACAAAGGACGAGGTTTGCCGAGACGTCGATCCGTGGTCGCCACCGACACGTAGGAGCGAGCATGCTCGCGATGGTCGTCAACGATGTCGCGGGGTACCTGACACCCCGCGGCGTTCTCAGGTGCATCGCGAGCATGCTCGCTCCTACAGGGGGTCAGCACGCACAGCCGACAGCGGCACTCGCCGCACTCAACGCGAACCCTTCGTCCAGCCACCCGGTCACGCCGCCGATCATTTCCTTGACCGGGTAACCCAGCGCCGCCAGTTTCACCGCTGCCTTGTTCGCGCCGTTGCAGTGGGGGCCGGCGCAATAGACCACGAACAGGCTGGTTTTCGGGTAGTCGCGCAAACCATCGACGGTGAGCAGGCGCCCGGGAATGTTGATCGCGCCGGGTACATGCCCCCGGTCGAACGCCAGCGGCCCCCGCACATCCACCAGGACAAAATCGACTTCACCGGCCTGTTGGCTGGCGTAGACGTCGGAACAGTCGGTTTCGAATGTCAGGCGGTTGCTGAAATGCATCAAGGCAATGGCTGAAGGGGCGGCTGGTATTTCGCGCACGAGGCTGGTCATGGGCAGGGCTCCGGAAGGTCAGTGGGTGTGAACAGACTTTATCTACGCGGCGCCAGGGGCTAAAGTGGCGCACAAGACACTCACCGGGAATTTTCCGCCAAATGCATGCTTCCCCAGGGTTGGTCGCGATCCTGGCCTACGACGGCCTGTGTACCTTCGAATTCGGCATCGCCGTGGAGATCTTCGGGCTGGCGCGGCCAGAGTTCGATTTCCCTTGGTACAGCCATCAGATCGCGGCCGTCGATCAAGGCCCGATGCGCGCCATGGGCGGCATCCGAGTACTGGCCGATGGCGGCCTGGAGCTGCTGGAACAAGCCCGGACCGTGATCATTCCCGGCTGGCGCGATCGTCATGCAGCCGTGCCTGAGGCATTGCTGATGGCCCTGCGCCAGGCCCATGCGCGGGGCGCGCGGTTACTGTCGATCTGCTCGGGGGTGTTCGTACTGGCCGCTACCGGCTTGCTCGACGGTCGCGGAGCCACCACTCACTGGCGCTACACCGCGGAGCTTTCCGAACGCTTCCCGAATATCCTGGTGGACCCAGGCGTGCTCTATGTCGACTCGGGTCAATTGATCACCTCGGCCGGCAGCGCAGCCGGTATCGACGCCTGCCTGCATCTGGTGGCGCGGGACTTCGGTACCCAGGTCGCCAACTCGGTGGCGCGGCGCCTGGTGATGTCACCGCAACGCACCGGGGGCCAGGCACAGTTCATTCCGACACCGGTCAGTCCTACGCCGCGCAGCGATCTTTCGCGCGTCATGCAGTGGGCACGCGAGCGTTTGCACGAACCGCTGGAGGTTCGCGACCTGGCCAGCGAAGCCGCCATGAGCGAGCGCACGTTCCTGCGCCGTTTCACCGAAGCCAGCGGTCAGTCGCCCAAGACCTGGTTGCAACATGAGCGCCTGGGGCGTGCCCGGGAATTGCTGGAAAGCACCGACCAGCACACCGAGCAAATCGCCCAGCTGTGTGGTTATCGTTCAGTGGAAAGCTTTCGCGTGGCATTTCGCAATGTGGTCGGCCTGCCGCCGTCAGTGTACCGGGAACGGTTTGGGCAAACGGACAAGCGCATCTCCTGAGGCGTGCTTCAGGGCTTGCGCAATAGATAGGTGTCCATGATCCAGCCATTGGCCTGCCGGGCCGCCTTGCGCACCCGCTCGATCTGCTGCGCTACCTCCTCGAGCTTGCCGCTGATGAGGATTTCATCCGGCGTCCCGAGGTAGGCGCCCCAGTAAATCTCTGTCTGCCGATCCTCAACATGCTGATAAGCATCCTGGGCGTCGAGCATCACCACCAGACTGTCGGCATCACTCACCTGCCCCGCGGCCAAGCGCCGGCCGGTGGTAATTTCAACCGAGCGGCCTATTTGATTAAGCGCCACCTTGTGCTGCGCGGCCAGCGCCTGGACGCTGGTGATGCCGGGAATTACCTCGAACTCGAAGGCACAGGTGCCTGAAACCAGGATCGCCTGCAGGATGCGAATGGTGCTGTCGTACAACGCCGGGTCGCCCCACACCAGAAAACCGCCGCACTGGTCATCGGCCAGTTCTTCATTGATCAGCCGCTCGAAGGTTCGCTGCTTGGCCAGGTTCAGCGCATCGACGCTGGTTCTGTAGTCGACGTCGCCACGCTCGCGCTCCGGGCTCGAGGCTTCGACAAAACGGTAGTGCGGATCGGTGATATGGCGCTCGCACAGCTCGCGGCGCAGGTCGATCAGCTTATCCTTGCTCTGGCCCTTGTCCATGATAAAAAAAACATCCACCCGATTCAGCGCCTTCACGGCCTGCAGGGTGATGTAGTCAGGGTTGCCGGCGCCGATGCCGATGACCAGCAGTTTTTTCATCAAGGCATTCTCTCGTTATCGTTGCACGACAGCCGGAGCCGCCAGCAACCATGGAACTGCAGGTCTATCGTCGACAGCGGCTCGACATCGATCAGGTTGAAGGCTGAACCCTGCAGCACGTGCATCAATGCGGCACGCATGACGAATGGATGGGTCACGGCAAGTACATGGCCGGGCTGCGCTTCCAGGGTTTTCAACCAGGTGGCGACGCGTTTGCCGACTTGCGCCACCGACTCGCCACCGTGGGGTGCCGAACGTGGGTCGGCAAGCCAGGCCTGAAGTCGTTCGTCCTGGTTTTTTTGCAGGTCGCTGATTCGCATGCCGCGCCAATGACCAAAGTCGCAATCGCGCAGGGCGTCGACGATTTCCACGGGCGTACCGAACAGCTCGGCGGTCTGTCGTGTACGTAACTCTGGAGCACACAGCAGGCGCGATGCCTGCGAGAATCGAGCGCCCCGAGAGCCACGCGCCGATTGCCAATCCATCTCCAGGGGTTCGTCCAAAGGAAAGCGCGCCAGTTTCTGTGCCTGGGTTCGAGCGTGGCAGATCAAGGTCAAACGGGTTGCCTGCACGAAAAAAATCACTCTATGGGATAAATAGGAAAATCAGTGCCTGGCCGTCAGTCATTGCACAATTGTGCCGTAAGACAGATCGTCTTGGCCGGAAAACCTGCAAATTCGTCATCATTTCAGACCGGCCCACGTGATAGCCTTCCACTTCTTCGGCGTTGACACTTTTGCTCAAGCCTTTCCATTTCCATTGGTGGAACTCATATGTCCAGGCTTTCTCATCAAGATTTGCGCCGCAATTTTCGCCAACTGTTCGCCTCCAACACTTGCTATCACACCGCGTCGGTCTTCGACCCGATGTCGGCACGCATCGCTGCTGACCTCGGTTTCGAGGTGGGGATCCTTGGTGGGTCGGTCGCGTCTTTGCAGGTCCTGGGCGCCCCGGACTTTGCGTTGATCACCCTCAGCGAATTCGCCGAACAGGCCACCCGTATCGGCCGCGTCGCCCAATTGCCGGTGATTGCCGACGCCGACCACGGTTACGGCAACGCGCTCAATGTCATGCGCACCATCGTTGAGCTGGAACGTGCCGGCGTGGCCGCGCTGACCATCGAAGACACCTTGCTGCCAGCACAATTTGGTCGAAAATCCACGGACCTGATCACGGTCGCCGAAGGAGTCGGCAAGATTCGCGCGGCACTGGAAGCCCGGTGCGACTCGGAAATGGCAATCATCGCCCGCACCCATGCAGGCATCCTGCCGGTCCAGGAAATCATCAGCCGCACCAAGCAATACCAAGCCGCCGGCGCGGACGGCATCTGCATGGTGGGGGTAAAGGATTTCGACCACCTGGAGCAGATCGCCGAACACCTGAGCGTGCCCCTGATGCTGGTGACCTACGGCAATCCGTTGTTGCGTGACGACAAACGCCTCGCCGAACTGGGCGTGCGAGTCGTCATCGACGGCCACGGCGCCTACTTCGCCGCCATCAAGGCGACGTACGACAGCCTGCGCGAACAGCGCCAGATATTTACCCAGGCGGCAGATCTCAGCGCTACCGAACTGACGCATACCTACACCCAGCCAGAGGAATACATCCGTTGGGCGGAGGAGTTCATGCATGTTAAAGAGTAAGGGCTGAAGGGTTGGCTCTGGCCGGCTCTTGCTCTTGCTCTTGCTCTTGCTCTTGCTCTTGCTCTTGCTCTTGATCCACCCGCCCTATATCGGGAGGCCTCGTTCCGGTGTTCATCCGGGGAGTGGCGCGCAGCGCCGTTCGACGCAGTCGAACACGCTGCATGTAGGTGCAGCGAAGCCAACCGGAGGGCGTTTGACAAAAGGGACTCGCCGTAAGGGCGAAACCATAAGCCGTCGTTACCGCAGCAATGGATATGTACACAGTCAACAAAACACAGGTCCGCTCTCAGGCCGCCTTCGCTGCGATGCGGCGGCCCGACAGGCCAGCTCCCACAATAGATCAAGTATAGCCACGAGAGATTGCTCGGTTCTCAGGTCGTCATCGCTGGCAAGCCAGCTCCTACAGGGGGCGGCGCAGAAGGTCAGACCGAGTCAAGCAACTCGTGGTGAGGCCGGTCATTACTGCTACAGATAACACGATTACGCCCCGTGGTCTTGGCCTCATAGAGCGCCTGGTCAGCGTCGTTGAGCCACAGGGTCGCGTCAGCGTGGCGTACGTCGAAGGCTGCCAGGCCGATGCTCAAGCTGACTTTCAGTGACGGGTTTTGCTCGTAGCCCAGGGTCGCGAAGCGGTCGCGCAAGGCGTCCATGGCCGCAGCTGCACTGCCCAGGGGCAGGTCGGGAAGAATCACGCAGAACTCGTCGCCGCCATAACGCCCGGCCACATCGCTCACCCGCAGGTTCTGCTTGAGCATCTTGCTCAGTTGCCGCAGCACGATGTCACCGGCAACGTGGCCGTAGGTGTCATTGATGCTTTTGAAGTGGTCGATGTCGATCAGGGCAATGGCCCCGCCCTGCTGCTGGCGTTGGCAGCGCTGGAATTCAATCTCCAACTGATCCTTCCAGGCGCCGTGATTGAGCAGGCCGGTCAGGCTGTCGGTGCGGCTCAGGGCCAGCAGTTCACGCTTTTTCCTGCCGAGGGTATAGGCCTGGCGATAGCAGATCCAGCCCAGTGCGATGGGATAAAAACACATCAAGGGCAAGCAGGCGTAAAGCTGCAGCTGACTGGTTTCTGGAATGAAGGCCGGGGTGAAGATCAACCAGCCGACGCACACGCCGAGTAGCTGCGCCACACTGCCCACCAGGAGAAAACGCAAACCGCCGATGGCGACGTTGTTCATGGCCATCATTGACAAGGTGGTGGCACTGGGCAGCGGATTAAATTGCATGGCGGCGACCCAGAAGCCGCCCATAAAGGCATCGATCAACAAGTTGCGGTGTTCGGCGTGATAAGCGGCCTTGGCACGTCGCGCCCACAGATAGGCCAGGTGAGGCCAAAGCAAGCCGTTGAACAGCATCACCCCCCATACCCAGGGAGCCGGGTCCAGGGGATACATCGCCACACTCACGCAGATCAAACCTAACACCAGGCCAAGGATGCGCGACGTGTAGAGCCTCTTGGCCAGTGAAAGTCCTTTTCCTCCCGTCTTTCCCATTGGGACCTCTGCACCACAGAACGAACCTGTTCACACCGCGATTGCAGGGTGTGCCCGAAGTCTAACAGGGCAACGGCAAATAGCCATCACCGGCTGGCGGGACGAACTCCCGTCGCCTGCAAATCGTTGAATCTGCAGAAACGGCTATACATGAAGTGAAGGACTGAATCACAACGTTGAACAGGAGGCCCATGCACACCTTCGAAGTGCTGATCATCGGCAGCGGTTTTGGCGGCCAGTGCGCGGCGATCAATTTGCTCAAGGCCGGCATCGACGATTTTCGCCTGCTGGAACGACGGAATTTCTTCGGCGGCACCTGGTGCCAGAATACCTACCCGGGCGCCGCAGTCGACGTGCCCTCGCCACTCTATTCGCTGTCGTTCGCGCCCTACCGTTGGACGCAGATGTTCGCCGAACAGGCTGAACTGCACTGCTACACCCGCTACGTGGTGGAGCACTTCGGCCTGCGGGACAAGGTGGAGCTGCAGGCCAATGTCGAGCGTGTCGAATGGGACGAAGAACATAAACGCTGGGCGGTTCACACCACCAAGGGCGCTTTTTATGCACAGTTCCTGATCAATGCCACCGGTCCCTTGAGCCAACCGGTGATCCCACACTTCGAAGGTCAGGAACGCTTTAGCGGCAAATCTTTTCATACCAACAATTGGGATCATTCCTACGACTACCGGCAAAAGCGTGTGGCCATCGTCGGCAGTGGCGCCAGCGCAGCCCAAGTGATTCCGGCGATAGCCCCGGATGTCGAGCACCTGCATGTATTCCAGCGCACGCCGCATTGGGTACTGCCAAGGGCTGACCGCACCTTCGGCCGCTTCCAGCGCTGGTTGCTCGGCCTCAAGCCGGCCTACAAGCTGCTGCGCTGGATGATCTACTGGCAATTTGAAACCCGGGTGATTGCCTTCAAATACTCGAAGCCGGCAATCGGCATGGTGCAGCATCAGGCACTGCGCTTTCTCAAACGCCAAGTGCCGGACGCCGAACTGCGGCGTAAACTGACGCCCGACTATACGATCGGCTGCAAGCGGGTAATTCTGTCGAGCACGCTCTACCCCGCGCTGTGTCGCACCAACGTGACATTGCACAGCCGCGAACAGGGCATCAAGGCCATCGATGAAACCGGCATCCTCATGCAGGACGGCCAGCACATCGACCTTGACCTGATCGTCTGGTCCACCGGTTACGACGCTACCGACGGGGTGATTTCCTACCCCGTCACGGGAAAAAACGGCATCTGCCTCAAGGACGTCTGGGCACAATATCCGCGCGCCTATCTCGGCACCAGCCTGCCGGCCTTCCCCAACCTGTTTATCGTCACCGGGCCGAACACTGGAATCGGCCACACATCAGCACTGTTCATCATCGAATCGCAAATGAACTACATCCTCGATTGCATCCGCACGATAAAAGCACGCGGTTTGCGCAGCATCGAAGTACGCCCCGAGGCAGAACGTACCTACACTGAAATGATCCATAGAGAGATGAAACGCACAGTGTGGAAGTCAGGAGGCTGCCACAGTTGGTATCAAAGCAAGAGCGGTCATGTGATTGCCATGTTTCCCGGGTTCAGTTTCAGCTTTCATCGCTTGACCCGAACCCTGAAACCGGCGGACCACATCGTGTCCTGATCAGATAGAAGGAAGACGCTGATGCTTTTACTGGTTGTCGCTATCGCGGTATTTGCCGCCTGGAGCTGGTTGAGCTACCCGGCCATCGGGTACTGGCTGTACGACTTGAGCGTGGCCGTCGAAGCCAAGTTGTACAAATTGCACAAGATCGTCGTGCCCATCGCCGAAATGACCGTCTCGACCTGGCAAGGCGGGCCGTATGAGGCGTCCAGCAACGTGTTGATGCTCCACGGCTTCAGTGCCGACAAGAACCTGTGGCTGCGTTTTGCCCGGCACTTTGTCGGCAACTACCGGGTGATCATCCCCGACATCGCCGGCCATGGCGAAACCGGGTTCAAGGCGGGTGGCGGCTATGACATTCCCTTGCAAGCCAAACGCATGATCCAGCTGCTCGATGTCTGCGGGGTCGATAAGGTCCATGTCATCGGCAACTCGATGGGCGGCTACATCGCGGCCTGGCTGGCGGCCAACTATCCGGAGCGCATTGCCTCGCTCGCCCTGTTCGACCCTGCCGGGGTGACCGCGCCAGAACCCAGTGACCTGGAGCGGCATTTGGCCAGGGGCCACAACCCGTTCCTGATCCACTCACGGGAAGAATTCAAATACTTCTATGGCATGACCATGGCCGAACCACCTTGGGTGCCGCGCGTGGTGCTGGATGCCGTCGCCCATCGCTACCAACAGTCGCGTGACGAACTGGAAGAAATCTTCCGCGACTTTCGCGCCAGCCCGCCAATGGAACCCAGGCTGCCAGCGATCAAGGCGCCGGCACTGTTGCTCTGGGGGCGCAAGGATCGCTTGATCGATGTCAGCAGCGTGGCGATCTGGAGCAAGGGCCTGGCGGACCTGCGGGTGGAAATATGGGAAGGCATCGGGCACATGCCGATGCTCGAAGCACCCGCCGGTTCGGCACGCCTGTATCGGGAGTTTTTGGCATCGCTGCGCTCGGAAAGCCCTCAGGATCAACGACTGCACTGAACTGGCAGTCCTTTGCAGAATGAAGTCCGTCAGAAACTTCGTTTGCCGGCGTCGACGAAGGCTGCGATCTTTTCGCCCATCCTTCTCGTCAACGCGCCAGGAATTTTGTTCATGAGCCAGCCAAGCTTCATCAGCCCCGACCTGATCCGCCAACGCTTCTCCAAAGCGATGTCCGACATGTACCGCGAAGAAGTGCCGCTGTACGGCGCGCTGATGGAACTGGTGGAACAGACCAACCAACGACCCGCAAGTGGCCCAGCAGTTGAACAGCACCGGTGAAATCGAGCGCCTGGACCTGGAGCGCCACGGCGCGATCCGCGTTGGCACCGCGGCTGAACTGGCCACCCTGGCCCGCCTGTTCGCGGTCATGGGCATGCAGCCGGTGGGTTATTACGATTTGACCCCGGCCGGGGTGCCAGTGCATTCCACGGCGTTTCGCGCGGTGCATGAAGCGTCCTTGCAGGTCAGCCCGTTCCGGGTGTTCACCTCGCTGCTGCGCCTGGAATTGATCGAAGACCTGGAGCTGCGGGCCTTTGCCCAGTCGGTGCTGGATCAGCGTTCAATCTTCACCGCCGCCGCGCTTACGCTGATCGAACGCGCCGAATCCCAAGGCGGCCTTAGCGAAAAAGAGGCCGATGAGTTCGTCGACCAGGCCCTGGAAACTTTCCGCTGGCACCACAGCGCCACCGTTACCGCCGAGCAGTATCAGAAACTCAGCGCCCAGCATCGCCTGATTGCCGACGTGGTGGCGTTCAAGGGACCGCACATCAATCACCTGACGCCACGCACCCTGGACATCGACATCGTGCAGGCGCAGATGCCAGTGCACGGCATCACCCCCAAAGCGGTGATCGAAGGCCCGCCCCGCCGCCAGTGCCCAATCCTGCTGCGCCAGACCAGTTTCAAGGCGCTTGACGAGCCCGTTGCCTTCACCGATCAATCCGACACTCGCGGCAGCCACAGCGCCCGGTTCGGTGAAATCGAACAACGCGGTGCCGCACTGACGCCCAAGGGCCGGGCGCTGTACGACCGTTTGCTCAATGCCGCCCGGGACGAGCTCAAGGACTTCCCCAACGAAGCCAATGCCGCCCGCTACAACGATTTGATGGCGCAACACTTCAGCGAGTTTCCCGACACCTATGAGGGCATGCGCCAACAGGAACTGGCGTTCTTTCGCTACTTTGTGACGGAAAAAGGCCTGGCTGCGGCTGAACTGAAAACCTTGACGCTCGAAGGTCTGGTCAGCGGCGGGTATCTGCGCGTTGAACCGCTGGTCTACGAGGATTTCCTGCCGGTAAGCGCGGCCGGAATCTTTCAGTCAAACCTGGGCGATGCGGCGCAAACCCACTACGGCGTGCACTCCAACCAGCAGGCGTTCGAAAAAGCCCTGGGGCGTTCGACGATTGATGAACTGCAGTTGTATGCACAAACGCAACAGCGCTCGATCGAGCAGTGCCTGGCCGCCCTGAGTCACTAAACTAACCTGACGACCCTTGTAGGAGCCGGCTTGCCGGCGAAGGCGTCCTTAAGCATGGCGTGGCCTATCGGGCGCCTTCGCCGGCAAGCCGGACTCCTACAGGATGTTCATTTCAATTTTGATAGCAAAGCCTCGGCCGCGGCCTGTGAAGACGCTGGATTTTGCCCCGTCAGCAGCAGGCCATCGGTCAGCACGTAGCTCGCCCAATCAGGCCCCTTCGAAAAAATCCCGCCCTTGGCCTTCAGCTCGTCCTCCACCAGGAACGGCACGACCTTGGTCAGTTGCACCGCTTCTTCTTCGCTATTGGTAAACCCTGTCACTTTCTTGCCCTTGACCAGAGGCTGGCCGTCGGCGTCCTTGGCATGGCGCAATACACCGGGCGCATGACAGACGGCCGCGACCGGCTTGCCGGCGTTGTAGAACGCTTCGATTAGGGCGATCGAATCAAGGTCTTCCGCCAGGTCCCAGAGCGGTCCATGGCCGCCTGGATAGAAAATTGCGTCGTAGTCCCCGGCCTTCACCGTGCCCAGCATGACGGTCGAGGCCAATGCGGATTGAGCCGCCGGATCCTGGCGAAAGCGTCGGGTGGCATCGGTTTGCGCATCCGGCTCGTCGCTTTTGGGGTCCAGCGGGGGCTGGCCGCCCTTGGGCGAGGCCAGGGTCAGTTGCGCGCCAGCGTCCTTGAAAACGTAATAGGGCGCAGCGAATTCTTCCAGCCAAAAGCCGGTTTTCTTGCCGGTGTTACCCAACTGATCGTGGGACGTTAGAACCATCAGGATTTTCATGTCGTCGTCACTCCATCTCGGAACTGCAAGCACAACATATAACACTTAGTTACAAGTTTAAGCCCGCGCCCCTCATTCGATTGAAAGTGCAGTCGTACTTTGAAAAAGTGTTCGCCCAGCGCTATGGCCTCGGCAATCCATGCACTGGTAAAGAACCCTGACACTGGGCGAACGGGGTGTATTTTAATAGATGTTTATGGATATGTCCGTGCTTTAAACATGAAATTTGCCGATACATATTCGATTGGATGTCGATTTAAATTCCATTAAAACCAACAATTTAAACCCACCAGTTCGGCCAAAATTGATTGTTCCCACACAAAAGTTGTATAGGAACAATCAGTGAAAAATCACTCAACTTCCGGACTTGCTGGTCACCTGCAGAATGTCGGTGTAAGTAACGTAAACGCTTTGTCCGACTTTCAGGTCCTTCAACTTGGCTTGAACTTCCGGTTTTTCGACAGTGATGGTTTTGGTCTGCCCCGCCGGGTTTTTAAAGGACACCTGGTTTTTCTTCAGGTCGATGTCGGTGATTTGCAGCTGGACTTGAACCTGACGATAAGCTTCGCCGCCAGGCACGCTACCAGGTGCATTGCGGGCTTCGCCGGCACGCTCCGAGCTGCCCGGCAAACCCTTGTCGACATCGGTGTCGAGGTAGGCCGCGACGGAGCGGGTGACCTTGATATCGACCTGATCGCCGGGTTTCAGCTGGCCGAGGTTTTTTGCCTTTTCGGTCAGTTGCACGTGGACCTGACGACCTTCCGGCCCTTCAAGCACCACTTGATGTTTGGCGGCATCGACCGACACGACTTTGGTGCTGACTTGATCAGCCTCCACGACGGCAGACAACGGGATATCTGCGGCAACGGCGCTGAGGCTGGCAGCGGACAACAAGGTAGCAAGGGTGACAGCTTTGGTCAGTGCATGAAGTTTCATAGGCAGAACATTCCCTGTGATGAATGACGACAAACGGCGCCGAAACAAGATCAAACGCCGTGTGTGGGATGAGCATAGACGCTGATACGGGAGTGTTCGCAGTTTCTTGTACGGTCGATTTGCCGCTGGCGGTCATGCGTCAGGATCATCCAGCTCCCGGGTTACGTTGATCGCCGGTGAGTCCTTGTGGGATTGCTCCGCCCGGGCCTTGAGCGCCTGCCATTGTTCGAGATCTATGGCGCCCTGCCCCAGCAAATCGTCAGCCAGGCGCTGCAAGTCCATGTAATAGGAGTCAGGAGACTGCTGCCAATAAGCCTCGTCTTCAAACAGGCGCTGCCACGCGTCAAGGTCGGGCGGTGTGAGGTCTTCGCGCATGTCGGACTCCTGCGGGGGTGTTCGTACGGTAGAGAGGTGGACGCCGGGCGGAGTTCCGGTTGATTGCACGCAATGCGATTTCCCATGGGAGCTGGCGCAGGCTGCGATCTTTAGACGCTAATAACCGGTCATTTCCAGATACCCCTGCCCACCATGGCTGCCGCTCAACCGCACCGGCCCCTCCCAATAGGGAATGCGCAGATCCATCCAGGCTTTGGGATTCAGGGCGCTGATGACGATATCAAGGTGTTTGCCGGGGATCCGGATCGACCAGCGCACCGGCATCGTGCGCCCGGCCACCTTGGCGGTGTCCTGTGGAGTGAGAAGGATGTCGTCGGCGCTGAGCATTTGCGCCTGGCCCTGGGCGTCGATCCAGGTTCCGGTCAGGTAAGGTTCGCCGTCTTTTTGCCGCATGCGATAGAGCATCACCTGGTCGCCGCTGTCCAGGTGCAGGGAAAACCAGTCCCAGCCACTCTGGTTGGCGGTCAGGGGCTGGCTGCTCCATTCCCGGTCGAGCCACGCGGGGCCACGGACCTGGAAACGCTCGCCGTCGATCTCAAGCAGGCCGCTGGCCTGGAAAAACGGCTGGCTGTAGTAATAGGAAGCCTGGCCCTGTTCGGATTTCTGACTGAATCCCTTGTCCCCTTGCAGCACCAGCGGTCCATTCGAGGTCAGTCGCAGTTGATAGCTGAACGCCTTGTCACGGGCACTGAGTTGCAGATCGGCCAACGGGTCGGCCCCCGTTGCCTGACTGCTGAAACGCCAGTCGTCGATCCACGCATTGAAGGGCGCAAGGCTCACGCCGGCCTGCCCTACGCCGCCGCGGGCATAACGCTCGGCGGCGTGATGCACCGAGGCCGAGGTCACCGCCGCGTGGCCCAGCCAGATCGTCTGGCTCGCCCAGCCAGTCGCCTCGGGTGTCGCTTTCAAGGCACTGCGAAACAGCGTCCACTGCACGCCGAATTCACGCCCCTGCTCATCCTTGAGGTTGGCGGTGACGTACCACCATTCGATACGAAAGCCGTCATGGGGGCCGTGATCCGCCGGGAAGCTGAACACTCTACCGGGTACCACCGGCGTAAAGGCGGTCGCTTGATTGCCGAGACCGGCAAAACCCTTCTCGACCGGTGCCGGCTGATCGCAACCGGCGAGCAACGCGCCGACCAGCCACGCCCAACGCTTAATCCTCATGGGCAAAGGTCCTCAACAGGTCCGCCGGTTGTGTGCGATACAACGAATACAGCGGCCACGCCGACGCCAGCAAGGTCGCCAACAACGCCAGCCCCATCAGCTGCAGCAATTGCAAGGGAAATACCCGCAGCGGCAGACGCCAGCCAAACGCCTGGACGTTGATCACGGTGTCCAGGCACCAGGCCAACGCAATGCCCAGCGGCAACGCCAATACCAACGTCAGCACCGCCAGCAGCCAGGTTTGCCCGAGGTTGAGCAGCATCAGTTGGCGGCGCGTCACGCCCAGCGCCCACAACGGCGCCAACTGCCCGAGACGGCTCTGGCTTTGCGTCAACAGGCTGATGAACAACGCCACGCCCGCCACGCAAAGGGTCAGGCTATTGAGCGCGGCGGTGGCGGCGAAGGTGCGCTCGAACACCTGCGTCGACCAGTCCTTGAGCCGGGCCTGGTCGACGATGCGACTGTCCTCCAGGGCAAAACGCGCTTGCAGCGCGGTCACGAACGGCGTGATCAATGCCGGCTCGATACGCAGGTTGAAGCGATTCGGTGTCAGTTGCGGCCAGCCACGCAGCAAGTGATTGACGTTGACCAGCAGATGGCCCTTGGGATTGCCGTAGTCGGCATAGATCCCTACGATGCGTGGCGACCAGGGACCGTTGGGCGTGGCAATCGCCACCTGATCGCCGAGCCTGACCTTCAAGCGCCGCGCCAGTTGCTCGCTGAGCATTATCGCGTCGTCCGCCGCCAGGCTGTCCCAAGGCTTGTCGCCCACGGCCTCAAGCAACGGCCAATGCTGGCGATAGGTCGGATGATCGATCACGCCAAACACATCCGCCGGCCAGCCCTGCAATTGAATCGACACCTGCCAGTTGGGCAACACCGCCGTCAGTTGCGGTTGTTGCTGGAGCCAGCCGTACATCTCCCGGGCCTGGGCCGGGTTTTGTGGATTGAGGTAAAGCTCGGCGGTCAGCCGCTGTTCCAGCCAGTCGCTGAAGGTGTGGCGGAAACCGGCGGTCATGCTGCCGGCACCGATGTTGGCTGCCAGGGCCAGTAACAACGCCATCAGCGCCAGGCTCAAGGCCGGCAGTTGCTGGCGACAATCGGCGACAAACCACTGACCGAGTACCGTCGAACTGTGGTGCGTCAGCCCATTGAGCACGGCATTGAGTACCACCGGCAACGCTAACGCGGCGCCCAGCAACAGCGTGGCCATCAGCAAGAATCCGCTGGCCAGGCTGTCACCGCGCAACAACGCCAGCAACGCGATGCCCAAGGCAATCGCCGCGACCCAGCCCTGGCGGCGCAGCCAGCGCGCATGGGCCTGATGCCAGGCCTGGGGGTCGGCCAGGGCCAGCAACGGTAAACGCGCTGCACGCCACAAACTGTTGGCTCCCGCGAGCGCGGCGCCGAGCAGGCCCAGGCCGATACCGCTGAGCCACCACAGCGGGCTCAGGCTCAACTGCCCCGCCACTTCGGCACCGTACAACCCGCGCAGGCTGGCGGCGACATCCGGCAGCAACACGCTGGCCAGCAGGTAACCGCTGACGACACCCGCCACGCCGCCGATCAAGGCCAGAGCGCCCAACTCGACAGTCAGGCACGCGATCAGCATCCGCGCGCTGACGCCGCAAGCGCGCAGGGTCCGCAGCAAACCTCGACGCTGTTCCAACGCCAGGCCGATCGCGGCGTGCACGATGAACAGGCCGACCACGAACGACAGAAACCCCAAGGCGTCCAGGTTCAGGTGAAAGCTCTCGGTCAGGCGCGCCAGATTATTTTCTTCGTCGCTGGTCTTAAGCTGAAGTTGGCCCTTGAACGAATCGGGCAGTGTCGCGGTGAAATCCTTGGGCAGCAGCAAGCGCGATAGCTGATCGGGCAAACCGAGTATCTGCTGGGCAAAACCGATATCCACCAGCAGCACACCCGGCGCCATGTCAGCCTCGGCGCGCAGGGGCGGCAATGCCTGGCCGTTCAACGCCTGCGGCCGCTCGCCCGGCGCCAATCCCAACGCCTGCAGGGTCTGCGGCGCGATCCAGGTACTGCCTGGCGGGGTGAAAAACTCCACGACCTGTTCGATGGCCAGTGCCTGCCCCGCCACCTCGGAGCCGGCCGGCAGCGACACGGGCTCGATGCCCATCAGTTGCAGGCGCTGATCCTCGTGGCCCTTGAGCGTCAGCCGTCCTTGCAACACCGGCGACACCGGCCAACCGGCACGGCGCAGGTCAACAAACAGCTGCTGGGAAAAGGTCCCGCCACCGGGTGCACTCAGGCTGGCCTGAGGTTCGCCGCCGATCAGCTGACTGGCCCTGGCATAGCTGTCCCGCGCCTGACTGTTCAGCGCTTGCACACCGGTGAGCAGGCTGGTGGCCAGCCACAACCCGGTCAGCACACTGAAAAACTGCACCGGGTGCTGCCGCCAATGGCTGAGCAGTGCGCGCAGGGTTTCACGAAAAATGCGCATCTCAGCGTTCGTCCACGGGCGCCAGCCGGCCGCCGTGCAGCACCACCTTTTCAGCCATGCGGGCTGCCACGCTGGGGCTGTGCGTGACCATCAGCAGGGTCGTCGGGCTGTCATCGAGCAGCTCCAGCAATAACTTCAGCACTTCGTCGCTGGTGGCTTCATCGAGACTGCCGGTAGGCTCGTCGGCCAGCAGCAGTTTCGGTTGCGACGCCAGTGCGCGGCCCAATGCGACCCGTTGTTGCTGGCCGCCGGAAAGCTGTTCAGGATAACGCCGCAGCAAATCATTCAAGCCCAACCGCTGCACCAGATGCGCCTGCCAGCGTGGATCATGGCGCCCGGCCAGGCGTGCTTGAAACGCCAGGTTATCCTCCACCCGCAAACTGCCGATCAGGTTGAACTGCTGGAACACCAGGCCAATCTCAGTGCGCCGCCAGCTCGCCAGTTGCCCCTCGCTCATCTGCTCCAGGCGATGTTCACCGCTGCGGATGCTGCCGCGATCGACCTTGTCCAGCCCGGCGATCAAATGCAACAAGGTGCTTTTGCCGCTGCCCGACTCACCCATCAACGCCAGGCTGCTGCCGGGCTTGAGGGTCAGGTTGACACCTTGCAGCACCGGCAACGGGCCTTGTGGGGTGGCGTAGCTTTTGAAGACATCCTGGACTTCAAGCATGGCAGAACCCGTTCAATGAGCGTGGGCCAAGGATAGCGGCCCGCAATGGTTTTTGTCCGTTGCCGATTGCGGCCCTGCGCGGCCGTTTCGAATGAAACCGAACGACGCTTCTCGTCGCAATTACTGAACCCGGGTAGCAAAAGATCATAAACCCGCTATTACGTTAGTGATTGCCCTTCATTCATTGCAAATCGTCACAGGTACGCCCCACGATGCGAAATCCACTCAAGCATTCGAGAGCTCGATCTGTTTTTCTTCTGGGTGTTATCTCAATGGGGCTGACTGCTTGCACCAGCGATGAGAAAGCCGCCAATGAAATAACTCGGCCCCCTATCGATGACAGCGAAACGTCGTCTGTGCGCATCACGACGAGTTGGCTACAACACTCACTTAGCCAAACTGGTTGTCTGCAGCGCGCCAGAGCGGCCCTGACAAAAGCGAGATATTTTGTTGAAGCAGGAGAAAGATCAGTCTATGGGTTGCGTGAAGGCATGACTTTTTCGATTCGCTGCGACTATGAAGGCGTTGCATTTTTTGCAGTGGCTTATCGCAAAAGGCCAAGCACTCAAACCCAGGATCGGAT